>SDBV01005718.1_pt1 | contig 17469 bp, 49 predicted proteins | sample 2277081 | NCBI WGS metagenome assembly SDBV01 (sample SAMN10402039, study PRJNA504765) | marine sediment metagenome | isolation source: marine sediment core GS10_PC15, 223 cmbsf | place: Arctic Ocean: Southern Knipovich Ridge | collected 2010 | reverse complement strand
ACATCTGTCGGGACTACGCCAGGCACTACGTGTTCAGGCCGCTGCTCGACTGGCTGCTGCGGCCGCACTACTGGGAGCGAGAACAATGAGGGCGCTTGTGGCGGGCCTCGCGCTCGCGGCCGTGCTCCTCGTGGGCTGCGGAGCGGATGCTGAGGGCCCCGGCGGGTTCACCGCGCCGGCGCAGGAGGGCCAGCCCGCCCACATCGTCGTCGGGAACGCGGCGGTCGGCGAGTACATCGCGTCGGACGGTACGCTCTGCGTGGTCGTGTCGCGCTACGATGCCGGCGTCTACGTGACCTGTGACTGGAGGCAGCGATGAGTCAGCGGGGGTACACGGGCAAGCCACAGCAGGCGCCGACGCCGGGCAGGCAGAAGCGGGTCGGCTTCACCGGCACCCAGGAGGGCATGACGAGCGTCCAGCGGTTCATGGTCGGGCGGCTGCTCGACATGCTGGACCCGTCGTTCATCCACCATGGCGACTGCGTCGGGGCGGACGCGGAGGTCCACGACCTGGCGGGCGAGCTGGGCATCCCCGTAGAGCTGCACCCGCCGGAGGACGACGCTAAGCGGGCCTTCTGCGCCGGCGCGCGGTTCGAGAACAAGCCGCTGCCCTACCTGGAGCGGAACCACGTCATCGTGATCGCCACTGACACGCTGGTGGCCGCCCCGAAGGAGGACGAGGAGGTCGTGCGCAGCGGCACCTGGGCGACCGTGCGGTACGCCCGCAAGGCGGGCCGCGTCGTGCTGGTGGTGCAGCCAGGCGGTTCGATCGTGGGCTGGTCGTGAATGACGTCATGGTCGTGATGACCCCGATGCTGTGTGTCGCGTGGGTGCTGTTGCAGGTTCTGCTATGGGCGCGGGCCCGGACAGGTGGGCGTATGGGTTCGACGTTGATCCTGGACGGCACCTAGGGGCCATCTCACACGAGAGCTGGAAGGTATTTCATGAAGGGCAAGACGAGCCAGGTCATGTACGATGGCGTGTCGATGGATGTACGGTTCATTGAGGACGGCCGCAAGGTGGTGGTGCAGCCGCACTCGGCCACTGACTACAACTACGGCTGGAACAACGAGGTCGTCCGTCACCTGAAGGGGCGCCGATGGTTGTTTCACAACGGCTGGAGATTGCGGCACGCGACAGAGGCAGAGCTTGTGGTCGACGCATGTCGTCGTGCTGCCCAGAACGAGCACCTCCTTAAGGCCATGCATGAGGCGAAGCAGGCCGAGCTGAAGAGACTCGAGGACCTGGTGCCGGATGATGACAGCACGTAGCCTAAGAGCCGGAGTGGTATAACCTGATGATCACGGCGCACATCCGCGGCCACGCAGTAAGCTACTACGACGAGCTGTGGAGGTATATCGACACGGGTGAGCCCTCCAAGACCACGCCGGACAGGGCCTGCGTCAGCTGCGGCCGGCAGCCGACTCGGGAGGGATATGACCCCTGCATCGGCTACATCCGCGGGGCCAAGAGCGTGTGCTGCGGGCACGGCGTGCACAGGCCGGTCATCATGCTGAGCGGGGCGCGGTTAGCGGAGCTTGACAGGCTGCCTAGGATTGGGGGATCCTTTGACTGAGTACGTCGTCCGTAGGCGGCAGCGACCGACCGCCTTCCCGCCGTACACGCGGCCGTGGGAGCTGCTGCGCGACGGCGTGCCCGTCGGGTTCTACACGGTGCCGGGGGACGCGATCGCGGCATCGCCGGAGAAGCCGTACGTGGTGTATGACTGAGCGGGTACTATTCCCATAGGGAGCGCAAGGAGGCAGCATTGAAGGACATGATTAGGGACATCATCCAGACCATCGTCGTGGTGGGCGGCACCGTGCTCGGGATCATGGCGTTCACCGAGTGCACGTCCAGCTACTACGACAACCAGGCCATCATCCAGATCGCAGAAATTGACCACGAGCACCAGCGATGACATTCGAGGAGTTCCAGTTCCTGCTGTGGCTGCTGGGCATGCTGCCAGTGCTGGTGGGCATCATCACGATGCTGCCGTGGAACCACTTTTCTGATAGCGAAATGACGCTGTTATTCGGGTCCCTGGCCGCGTTGATCTTCTGGCCGGTGCTGATGCCTGCACTGTTGACGTTCAGGCTGGGCCTGATGATGCGCCGTAGCGCCGCACGCCGCGCGACATCTGCTGGCACCCAGTGACCATGAGGCCGTCGATCTTTCACGCCCACGTGTGGCACTACACGTGGGCGGGCGGCACTGGCGGGCTGATCCCGCTAGGCACGCCGTGCGCGCTGGGCTGCGGCCTGGACTACGAGCGGTACCTGCGGCTGCTGGCCGGGGAGGTCGGGGCGTGAAACGGGTGGCGCTGCTGCTTATCGCGGTCCTGCTGGCGAGCGTGGTCGTGCTGCCGCGGGAGGTCGCGGCGGAGTCGACCAGCGTCGACCTGTTCTCCGTGCGGGAGGCCGGGCTGCTGGCCGAGATGAACCGCGAGCGCGTGGCGCTCGGGCTGCCGGCGCTGACGCCCCGGGCCGTCCTCACCGATGTGGCGCGCGCGCGCTCGCTCGACATGGTGACCCTGGACTACTTCGCGCACTTCTACGAGGGCGGCGTCACCGCGTACTCCCTGCTCAGCGCCGCGGGGGCGAGCTATAGCGCCGCCGCCGAGAACCTGGCGAAGGTGGCGGGCGACGAAGAGCAGTCGGTCGGCGTCGCGATCGAGGCGCTGATGCGCAGCCCCTCGCACCGCGCCGCCATTCTCGACCCGCGCTACCTCTTCGTCGGCGTCGGCAGCGCCACCGACGACGGCGGCATCACCATCTTCACGACCATCTTCACCGACCGCTAACACGTGAATCTGTGATCCGCTTCACTGCACCTGACGGCCCGCCACCCATCGACCCTGAATACAGGGCGCGTATGGAGGCCGACGGCTGGACGCTGTCCAGGAACATGTGGGAGACCCGCGCGGGCGGCAACGGCTGGCCGCCGCACTACGTGGCGTTCATGGAGTGGGAGGGGCCGTCGGATTTGGACCATGTTGACGGCGTCAACCGGCTAATCACAAATATCAGCCCGAGATTTTTCGGTGACTAAGCACGGATTGGCGGGTAGGGACTTCAAGGATCCCAAGAGACACAAGCTCTACGCCACGTGGGTGAACATCAGGCAGCGCTGCCGCAACCCGCGCCACGAGCGCTACAGCAGCTACGGCGGGCGCACCACCTGGCGCTGCCCGCTGGGCATCTACATGGACGGGCGGTGGGACGACTTCGCGCGGTTCGTCGCCGACGTGGGCGAGCGTCCGGGACCGACCTACTCGCTGGACCGCGTGGACAACGACGGGCCGTACGCGCCGGGCAACGTGGTGTGGTCGACGGCGGCACAGCAGCGGCGCAACCAGTACCGGTCGAAGTACGGTGCCCGCTGGGAGGAGACACCCGAGGGCGCGGCTGAGGTCGAGCAGGCGGAGTACGCCGAATGGTGCGAGCGCAACGGCGTCGTCGAGGTGAGCGTGGGTGACCCGGACTTTGACGCGGGCCTGAGCGGGTACGATACAGGGGCATGACGGACCAAGGCATTAGACGACGGCCCATCGAGCAGATTTGGGTCGAGCTCATGAAACTGTACGCGGTGCCGTTCGCGACACGCGATGGGAACTGGTACGCCGTCACCACGTATCACTTGCGCCAGCTGGCCGTGATTGACACGGCCGTCATGATCCCAGCCGCGTTCCATGCCTCCCGACGCTGACCCGAACCCGCACATCTGGGCGCAGGGCGGCGGCCACGAGCACGCCTGGACGATTGCTACTTGGACCGGGTGGCACGTACCGCTGGAGCAGGGTGACCGCGGCCGCCTGGCGTTCGGCTGCGTCTGTGGCAAGACGCGGCGGGTTGAGCGGGTACCATCAGGTCAGGGAGACGAGGGGGGTACAGCGTGAGCGTCAAGGGTGACAGCAGGTGCACGGTGCAGCGACCGGTGCTCGTGGAGGCGCGCTTCCAACCCACGGGTACCCGTATACACGACCGCGTCGTCTACGCAACGCACCACGAGTGGACCCGTCTCGTAACGATGGTTAGTGTAGCCGCATTGTGCCGCTTCTGCGGCGAGTACCTGGACTCGTGAATACCGAGCTGAACCTCAACAGGTTGAACGACCCGCGGAATGAGCTCGAAGAATGACCGAGCTGTACGCCACCACGGGGTACCGCGGCTTCAGGGACGCGGCCATCCCGACGGACGGCTACGGGATCCCGGAGTTCGCGCCACGCCAGGAGCTGGTGGAGCTCATGAGCGAGCACCGCTGGCTGCGGCGCAGGATGCTGAAGCACGCGCACGCGCTGCGGGCCCTGCGGCAGATGCCGGTCGCGGTTGACTCTCGCTGGGTGCTGAACATCTTCTGGACGCTGCAGGGCCGTCCGTTCCTGCAGGAGGTCCATGACTGGGCGGTGGGCCACGAGGAGCGCTACGCCGGGTCGAGCCAGGCCACGGCCGCGCTGATGAACACGCACAAGAACACGCAGGTTGCACTGGGCGGGAAGGTCCGAGAGACCGACTGGCACCGGCACGACGTACGGCTGTACACGAAGGTAGTGGAGGGTTGAGCATGACGGTCAAGATCGAGGCGACTGAGCAGGAGTTCGCGGAGGCGTTCACGGAGTGGGACCGCCGCTACCGCGAGGAGCCGGGGCGGTTCCAGAGCGAGGCGGTGCGCCTGCTGAAGGAGACGCCGGAGAGCTACGGTGCGACGTGCGCGCCCTACTTCCTCGCGCTGCTGAACGGCAAGGTCTAGGTGGTCATCAGTGCGTACGACGAGCTGATCAGGATCGCCGAGGTGGGTGGCGTGAACGGCGAGTCCTTCCGCCACTGGCTGGACGAGCTGATCAGGGAAACGCAGCGCGATGAACGGGTGGACCGCTTCATGCGCGCCGTGGGCGAACCGATCGCGGCGGAGAACAGGAAGGGCTGATGCCCAACTTCAAGCTGACAATCGACGTGAACATCTACGCTCAGGAGGTCGTTATGCTCGAGGCCGATGACAAGGCGCAGGCGCGGGCGGCGCTCGAGGCGTACCTGGAGGGGGACGGACCGCTCCACGAGAACCTCGAGACCGTCGACTGGGAGGTCGTTGGCTTCGGCGTGGAGTCGGTTGACGACCCGGCGTATGTCCGGGCCGCTGACTGGTTGTCGTAGGGGTGCACGTGGACATACGTCACGTACCGCCCGGGACCTCCTACCGCGTCTGGCTGGACGGCGAGGAGGTGTCCGACCGGTGCACGGCGTTCGGGAACGATGACGAGACCGGCATGGGCTGGGTTCGCCATCGACGGTCGCATACAGCTGCCGCTCACCGAGTCGGAGCACGAGGGCTACGTGGAGGCGGTGATTACAACCGTACACGGCTAGGCGGGTACGATACCAGCAACGGGAGCACAGGGAGTCACATGAAACGCATTCTGACAGAGTACACACTCAAGCTGGACCGCGATGAGCTGAGCCTCATCAACTCGGCCCTGGGCCGGGCCATCAGCGGGCGGCCGGGGTACGTCGCACAGCGCGACCTCGCCGACGAGCTGCTGGCCATGTACCACGGGGCCACGGTCAAGGAGGTTCGCGAGCGGATGGAGAGGTTCGGACAATGAGTGATCTAGTCTTCTACGGGGCGAGCGACGACCTGGTCGAGGTCGAGGGCGCGTGCATCGTCGAGGGGCGGCACGTCAAGCGCAAGGAGTTCACGCTGCCGACCGGCGACGAGGTACGCCTCATGCTGGTGTACGAGGACCAGTCCATGGGCGTGGTCGTGTCGTACCGCGGCGTCAGCGACGGCATCTGGGCGCTGGCACCGGTCGTGCTGCGCGAGGGTGGGGCCCTGCCGTGGCGTGTGTCCATCACCGACGGCACGAGCTACGAGGGCGTGAGCGACAACTACCCGGGTGACTACTCCATGGTGCTGACGGTGCACGACGTGCCGGACGGCGTCACGGTGGTGGGGCCGGAGTACGACGGTGACTAGATACCGCGTGATGACCCAGCTGAAAGTCGACGTGGTACAGACCGTCGAGGCCAAGAGCCGCGGCGATGCTGGGCGCGTGGCGTGGGACAACATCGAAGCAGGTCGAGTCGACCTGGGCGAAGGCGAGCTGAACGAGTACGTGACCGATCGTGCTTTTGAGCAAGAGGATCCGGCTGATGGATGAAGCCACGCGCAGGGATCTGGCGCTACCGAGGCGGGGGTGCATCGTGTGTGAGCACGTGTGGCACGACGAGCGGTGTGGGCAGTACGAGGGCGGCGGGCCGCTGTTCAGCAGCTACGTCTGCAAGTGCCCGGCGGGGGTCGAGCTCGACGAGGTCGACACGGCGCTGTACGAGATCCGGCAGCACATCCCGCTGTGGGATGTGCACCACCTCGAGCTGCTGGCCGAGCGGGCGGGACGCGAGATCCCGAACCTGCCGTCACGAGCAGAGGCGAGTGTACACGGTTGGAGGCGACACGATGGGTAGGTTCCTTGTCGGCCTCGCTGCGGCGAGCCCGTTCTACTTCGCGTTCTTCGGGATCATGGACCGCGTCTACGGCGGGGAGGGCATCGCCGCGCTTGGCGTGTTGCTCCTCGTGCTGCTTGGTGACAGTGTGCGCGAAAGCGCGAGTAGCTGGTGGGAGAAACGACATGGGTAGCGAGCAGGCCTGGGCCGAGTATGACACGCTCGTCCGCACGGGCGACTTCAGCGATGGCAGCTCGGACTGGGGCCGGCGTGACCGCATGCGCAACGAGCTGCGGAAGGCGGGCGCTAAGACCACGGGCCTTAGCATCAACGGCGGTCTCATCATCAACGTTACGCTAGATCCTGCAGCGGTCGCTGCTGCGCGTGAGAAGAGGCACAGGTGACTTCGCTGTACGACCCGACCGATCACCGGCCGATGCACGACTCCAAGACGGCCTTCGTCGACAGGACGACGGAGCTGGTCGATCGTGTCGTCAGCCCCGAGGATTATATGGACAAGGACGCTGGGTACGAGGCGACGCAGGACGGCGCGTACAACGCCATCATGGACATGGCTCGCGCGACCGACATGCTCGTCGGGGCTGTGCACCGCACGATGCAGCGGCTGCTGGACGTGGACGACGAGCCGATCCTCACGGTGCGCGGTCGACTCATGATGGTCCAGGACCTCAACGAGAGCTGGCACGGGCGCGAGTTCAGGGAGTACACGCCATCATGAGCGACGCGCGGGACGTGCTCGTGCGGAGCCTCGTTGTCCTGCCCGGCGAGGACTTTGAGTAATGAGTCTGGTGGTCCAGCTCTCGTACGAGGAGCACATCATCGACGCGCTCGCGCTGCTGCCGCCCCCGGGTCGGGGCGAGTTCATCGCGCACAGGCAGCGGCAGTTCGACACGATCCGCGCGATCCTGCGGCCGCTCTACGACCAGGCGCAGGCCGGCCTCGACCATCCGCGGTTGACAAGCGGCGAGAGCGTGGCCAGCGCGGTGCGCCACCTGTGCGCACGGTTCACGCCACCGCACTACGACCCGGTAGCCCGATGCTGGTCCGGCTCGCGCGAGGAGCGGGACCGCCGCAGGCGGCAGTACGTCAATGACATGCGGTGGGTGCGGACGCTGGTTAGGGAGGCGCGAGATGACAACTAGGTACAAGGTGATCGGACCCAACTCCGTGAACGGGCGGGTCGAGTGCTGGCACTTCTCGACACGGAAGGAGGCCGACGCCTTCGCCGAGTCCACGGCCGGCGACCTCGGTAACGAGTACCAGGTGGCCGAGGTCGTTGGCGTGTGGCGCAGGACGCCGCAGCCCGTCGAGTTCGTTCCGGAGGAGGACAGCGATGGCGTTTGAGCGTACGGTGATCGGGTTGCAGCGCGAGCGCTACGATGAGGCGGTGCGTGCGTTCGGGCAGCTTGTGGGCGGGCGCGACGATGAGGAAAGGGCGTACCATCGTGGGGTAGCCAACCGTGAGTTCGATGCGCTTGTCGATATGATCGAGGCGCGGAAGGCTACGGAGATCCAGGATGAGCGTAGCGCGCACGACACCGAGCGGTACGAGTACCGGCTGGCCTGCGAGCACGAGGAGCAGGCGGGCCCATATATGCAGTGCCAGGCCTGTGAGTGGCTGGTCGAGTTCGTCCCGAGCGAGCTGGAACTAGGCGACGAATGAACGTGCCCGCGGTGCTCAGGCGTCTCGCACAGGCGATTGATGACGGCGAGGGCTGGGTGGGCGAACCCTACACCAGCGTGGGGATACCGCATAAGTACAGGGGCATCGAGATCAGCATGGACCTGACCGTCTCTTTCATCGAGGGCGTTTCGAGCGACACGATGGCGGATATCCTCGATGCGCTCAGAGCAGAGCGCACCGACCCGCTGCCGGGCGTGCCTAAATGACGTGCAGGGTCTGCGAGGCCGAGGACGCACTGTTCGAGCTGATGCGCGAGGCCTTCAAGGCCGGCGCTGAGCTAGACCAGGAGCGCACGCTGGAGCTGCACGCCGAGTTCGTCGACGCGCTGCTGACCTACAGGCTGCGGGCCAAGGAGCAGCTGTGGGCGGATCTCGAGTCGGGCAAGGATGGGCGTATGGAGCAGAGGCTCGATGAGCTGGCCTGGCGCATGGCGGAGGAAGCCTGATGCTTGACTCAACAGGGCGCTTCAGGGTTCTCTACGGACCGGAGGAGCCAGACGGCAAGCTCGTGTTCGAGCAGGTGGTCTGGGCGTCTGACCTCTTTGCGGCCATCGATGCCGTACTTGAGAAGTTCTCCACGTCGGACGAGCGGATGGTCTCGTACTACGCTGAGCCGTACGATGCGGAGCGGCCATGACCGACGAGCTGTTCGTAGACCTCAAGTCGCACTAGGCGGGTACCATATACCCGGGAGATAGGGGAGGCACATGATCACAGTTACTACGACAGAGGCGAGACCCAACGTACACGTCGACCTGACATGGGACGAGGCGGTGCAGCTGCGGGTTGCTCTAAGCTGGGCGCGTGAGCAGCTGGACCGCGAGTACAAGACCGACTACTTCGTGCTGCTGCATGGGCTGGAGCAGCAGCTTCACGAAGCGCTGAACATTGAGTAACCCGCGGCTGGATCGCGCACGTCAGTATTCGAATGGAGAGTGAGTATGAATGATCCGCTGACAAAGAGTCTGGGGGCGCTGGGCTGCCTCGGCGGGCTGGCCGTCGACGCGGGAGGGGAGCAAGGCTGATGGGCACAGGTGACGGGTTCAAGGACATAGGCTGCGGTGGGGCGGTGCTGGTGATACTGGGCGTCATCGCGCTGCTCGGTGCCATCTTGGCGCTGGAGGCCTGGTTCATCCAGTGGGTGGCAAACGAGGCGTTCAACTACGGCATGTCGTTCAAGGGCGCGCTTGGCGTCGCCGTCCTCAGCGGGCTGCTGTTCGGCAGGTGGCGGACGAGCAGCTCGAAGTGAGTGACTCCACACGCGTGAAGCGCAAGCGGGTCTACTGCAAGGACGGTCGGCCACACGCCTGGCGCGCCAGGCGCGGCGACGGCTACGTCTGCGCGGCGTGTGGGCAGAAAAGCGAAGTGTGAGCATGCTGCGCGAGCGGATCGAGGCGAAGATGGTCGAGGCGCGGGTTGCTGCGCGGGGTAGCGCCATGAGCAGCATGCGCGAGGAGGCCGCGTGGGCGCTGGTGGCGCTGGTCCTGGAGGATCTGCTCAAGGAGTCGAAGGAGGAGTGACATGATGGTCGACCTGCCCGACGTCCCGGTCCAGCTGCGCTGCACCCGCTGCTACGAGGAGCGCGCGGTAACCATGACCATGGTGCCCGGTGATGACACGTACCCCGAGTACACGCTTGACCCGCCGTGCCCGGGCTACTATGACACGGACGATGACGATGACACGATCTTCGAGATTCTGCCAGTGACTGAGGATACCGACACCGTACAACGTGTATGGTGTCCCTTCGACGGGCAGGACGACTACCAGCACACGGGTGACGAGGACAAGGTGTGGGTCGCGCGGCGCTACGCGCGCGATGTGCTGGAGGCACGCAGTGCGGACTAGAGTGGCCGCCGGTGTGGCTGGGCTGCTGCTCGTAGCTGTAGCGGTCCTGGGCGCGGTTGCGGTACGCGAGCCCGAGCGTTACTGCTCGAGCGCGACCGGCACCGAGCGGTGCTGGACCGAGGTGCAGTATGCAGCGCGTGTGCGCGGCCAGATCGAGCGGGTCGGCTGGTGGAACATGTGCGCGTCGGTGCCAGGGTCGCACCTCTACCGTGTCACGCGGATCGACCTCAGCGAGCCCAGCGACACACAGCGCAACAGGGAGCTGGCGCTACGGGTGATCGCCGCCGAGTGCAGGGCGTGGCCCGAGGGGGACCGGCTCGATCGCGGGGCCGCCTAGGGGGTTTACATCTTCTCGCGGAGGGTATACAGTCTAGCTAGCAGCAAGGGAATCAGGGAACGAGGGAATCACGATGACACAGCAGCTCAACCAGAACGAGACCAAGGTACTCAGCGCGGCGGTCGGTTCGTCCATCGGCAACGGCCACGACTTCGGGTTCACCGAGGACATCGTGGACGCGCTCAGCGGCGAGTTCAGCGAGCAGGCCATCGGCGGATATATCGCAGACCTCGTGACCAAGGGTCACATCCAGGTCGAGCCCAAGGACCCGGCCTTCGACTTCCGACAGTTTGACCTACGCTGCGACACCTGCGGCGACGCGTTCAACCGGTGCGACCGCGGCGAAGACTCGAAGGCATACGCCAGCCGACCCGCGCAGCCCTCGAAGAACGAGGTACACGAGTTCACGACCGCCGGTCACGCGATCGACTTCGACACCGACAGCGTCTCCTAGGGGTACGGCGGTCGCGGCCCGAGGCCACTCGGACCCCGGCCGCCCTGCACTGGGCAGGGCAGCGGGAGACAAGGGAGTACGAGATGACGGTTCGATTTCCAGAGGTCAGCGTGCAGCTGACGGGCGAGGACGGGAACGCCTTCGCGATCCTCGGCAAGGTCCAGAAGGCCCTCCGGCGGGGCGGCGCCTCGGGCGAGGCCATCGACGAGTTCATGGCCGAGGCCAAGAGCGGTGACTACGATCATCTGCTCCAGACGGCCATGCGCTGGGTGGCGGTGGAGTGATGCAGTTCACGAAGGTCAAGGTCAAGCAACTGCGGGTGTCGCTCGACGCGCACCTCGAGTCCTGGGCCGAGGAGAACGGCGTGACCGCGAAGGTGGGCCGGGCCAGCATCCAGGCGAGCGGCAACAGCTTCGAGTTCAAGGTCGAGCTGGTCGCTGAGGGCGCGCCCACCAAGGAGGCCGAGGCCTTCACGCAGCTGGCCGCCGGCTATGGGCTCAGCCCGGATGACCTGGGCCGGACGTTCAGGTACAGCGGCCACAGGGACGGCGGGCAGTCCTTCACGATCACGGGGCTGAACCCTCGCGCGTCCAAGCGACCGATCCTGGTGCACAGTCCGGACGACGACAGGGAATATGTCTGGCCGGCCGAGGTGGTCAAGCAGGCGCTGGAGGTGGCGTCGTGAGGCCCGAGGGACAGCCGCTGCTGCGGCAGCGACGCCAGCAGCCGCGAAAGCAGAAGGCGGTGCGCACGCTGACTGGGCGCAAGGCGTGCCGGTGCTACGCGCGCCGGCAGCAGGGCGAGTGCCCGCACAGGGATCGTCGCGTGCTAGAGGTGGCGTCATGACAGCTGAGGAGGCGCGCATGGTCGTGACCCTCGTGCTGCTGGGCATACCGGTCGTTGCGGTCGGCGTCTACCAGTACGTGGCCGACGTGTTCAGGACAACGGGAACAGAGGAGGAGTGACGATCATGACCGAGCGCAACGATGTTATCAACGAGCTGGACCGCGTCAGGGACCACGAGTTTCACGCGGGCCGCCCCGTGACGGCGCGGCGGCTCCGCGAGGTGTCGCCCCTGGCGAGCGCAGCGGCGATCCGCGAGGCGATGGGCGCCGTCAACGCCCGGCCGGCGGACCCGTTCGAGGGCTTCGAGGGGCTGTTCTGATGACGCCTGAGGAGCTGCTCCAGCAGGAGGTCGAGGAGTGGAGGAAGTCGCTCAAACGCTTGAACGCGAAGATCACTGAGCTGGAGGAGCAGATCGCCAACGACGACCGCCGCGGGGCGGACGACTCGTGGACGTCGTTCCACGAGCGGGTACCATCAACACAGGGAATAGAGGAGGCACCGTAAGATGGGTAGAGAACTACGTATCGCGCACAAGCGGCTGGGCATCGAGATGGGTGACACCTGGTGGGGCTACCTGCTGGGACCGGTCCCTTGCCAGAGCTGTGACGGAGAGAAGCCAGGATCGGAACTGGAGTACGACGAGTACTGCACGACCTGTGAGGGCGAGGGTGAGGTCTGGGCGCAGGTTGAGCCGAAGGCCTGGCCGGTGGAGCGGGCACCGAGCGTCTACTACAAGGACGGCCGTTTCACGGACATCGCTGCTGGACGATACGGCTACCAGCTGTGGCAGACCGTCAGCGAGGGCGGACCGGTCTCGCCGGTGTTCGACACCCGTGAGGAGCTGGCGCGCTGGCTGTCAGATGACGGCAACGACCGTGGGATCACGGACGGCACGACCTTCGAGCAGTGGATGCGCTTCCTGCAGGTCGGCTGGGCGCCGTCGATGGTGTCATCTCCGAGCACGGGCGTGATCAGCGGCGTGCAGGCGGTCGCCGCACAGCAGGAGCTGGGCGATGAGTGAGATCATGGACGTCGATGACCGCTTTAGTGACGAGGAGGACACGCTTGACGCGATCCTCTGGGCCATCCACTCGGGACGGCTGCCGCGGGCGGAGCCGAACGAGGCCGACCAGGACACGGCCCGTGTGCTGCTGGAGCACTACACCGAGCTGGTCGAGGAGCGCGTGTCCGAGGAGCTGGGCCTGACATATCAAGTACTGCTCGATTTCATCGAGCTGGGACACGCGTCGCGCGCGGGGACAGCCGTACTTCAGAAGGAGCTGCTCGACGCTTTCAACAGCAGGGTTATCCCGATGGTCGTAGAGTCGCTGGCCATGGACAGCGATGCGGGCGCGCCGACCATCACCGTGGCAGACGCGTACGAGCATGAGCGCCGGCGGTTGCCGAGCGTGGACGGATAAGGGAAAACGATGAGACGACCAACGACGTACACCGAGTGCACGTACACGGACGAGCTGACCCCGGACGCGATCGACCGGCTGATCCGCGGCTGGCGACTTGCTGACCAGGACCTCCTCGACGAGGTCACGGCGGCGCACCGGCACTTGTTCGTAGCGTTCAGCACCGCGGCGGAGACCCGGCCGGGCTCGCGCCTCGCAGAACAGCTGCGCAACGTGACGCTCCTGTCGAGCGCGATCATGTCCAACTGGGAGACCCTGGGCGGCGAGACAACCGCAGACGACCCGCCGACCTGTGACGAGTGCGGCTGGGAGGACAGGGGCCCGCACAGCTCGGAGTACGGTCGACACAAGCCGAACTGCTCCAAGCGCAAGGTGCGGGACTACTAGGCGGGTACGATACCTGCACGGGAACAGACGGGAGCACGATTATATGACACCACGAGAGCACGCAATCGTCACAGCGTTCACTGGCATTTTCATGGGCGACTTCGATACGTTCCATGAGTATGTCGAGCAGATCTTGGGGCGATCCGTGTACACGCACGAGATGGCCCTCGAAGAGGTCACCCTGGAGATCAAGGAGGCGTCACGCGCGGACTTCATTGCCATCGCCTCCAAAGAGTCGCGGACGTGACGCCCCGAGAGCAGGAGGAGAACGCCACATCGGCTGCGCTCGGCCCGGCGATCCGCATCGTCCTCGAGACCCCGGATACCCACGTGCCCCCATACGTGGTCGAACCTGAGGGGGCGATAGATACCCCCGCCCCTGACTCAGACAGCCCCTCCGGGGCATCCAGTGGCGTCTCAGGGGCAGTTAGCGCCGCTTTCGAGCGGGTCGAGGGGCCGGACAAGACCACCTACACGGTGGAGGAGTTCTACGCCGTCCTTGCCCGCTCGCCCTGGCCGGACTACCTGTGGGAGAGCTCACCATTTGGACCATGGACAGGCAAGACAGCACTGGAGGGATAGCGAGATGAAGTGGCGAGACGACGTGATTGACCGGGAGGTGCGGCTCGCCGAGCTGTTCGGCGTGAACACTGAGGCGCTCATGCGCGAGGAGTTCCTAAGCTACCGCAGATACAACAAAGGCGGTGGGATGCTCGGGAATGAGAGGTACGAGGACTACTCTCACAAGCACGATTACTTCCGACGAAAGGTGACGCCCGACTATGCGTCAACCGGGAACGGGATGCTGCTGGTGTTCGCCGAGATGCGCAAGCAGTCGAAGACGGTGCGTGAGGACTTCATGAGACGGTTGCTGCGGCTGCTCCACAAGGAGGACGACCCGCGCACTGTAGGCTGGGCATGCTTCATCAGCGTGAACCCCCGCGCGGTAGTCGACGCGGCGTTGGCCGTGTTGGAGAAGGAGTAGCGAGATGGTGATGACGGAGAGCGATCTGATCGAGGTCGGCGGCATGTTCGGGGCCCTGGTGCCCGACGAGCTGGCGCGGCTGCGCCGGCTGGGCTACGTCGAGCTGCTGCAGGCGGAGTCCGAGATCCACGACGAGCTGGTGTACCGGCTGACGGCGAAGGGACGAGAGCATGCCGGGTAGATACCTCACGGGCGTACTGGAGCGGCTGGAGAAGCGCGGGTGGCCGCTGCTCGTTGTCTGGCACAGCAAGCACGACCCAATGTACTTCCTCGCGACAGACGCGGACTCGTACCTCAGGGGCTACACGACGATCTTCAACGAGATGGACAAATGGGCCTACTACGGGGACATCAAGGAGCCGGTCGACCTGCCCGAGGGCTACGAGCTGGACAAGCACGACGCGCGGGACGCGCTGCGCAACCAGCGACAGTGGGAGCTGCTGGCGGCGGCGCGAGAGGGTCGTGCCGAGGCCGCCTTCCTGCTTATCTCGACACGCAACGAGTACGAGTACGAGCGCGTGTCCGAGGAGCGCTTCATCTCACCGTAGTGCGGGTACTATTACGGAGAACACCGGGTGGGGATACACCCCAGTAACATGGTGACCGAGGGCGGGGGTGTACAGGGTGAGTAACTCGGTCGGCGTGGGTTCGAGAGCCGTGCTGGCTGGGCGGGGGTCACGTGACTGAGCGTAGGGTCTACGTCGTGGTCGAGCCGAACTACAAGATCATGGGCGTGTATGACCGCGAGGCTGATGCGGAGCGTGAGGCTGGACGCCTGACCAGGTGGGGCGGTGGCGTGTACCGTGTCGAGGAGCAGACGCTGCACACGCCCGAGGAGGTCCACGAGTGGCGGCCGTTCGTGACTTACAACATAGCCAAGAAGATGTGCATCCACTGCGGTGATGTCCGGCGCGTGATGGAGTTACCGCGCCAGGGGGAGGGTATCATAGGATCATGGACGTACTACTGGCGGTGGCAGGCGAGCGCGACTACCAGCGCGCCCGGTGGGGTGAGGCCCACGACGCTCAGCACAACAACTTCGAGTGGCTCGGACTGATCGCGCAACACGCGGCAGCCGGCCAGTACATCAAGGCGGCAGCGCTCTGCATCGCGGCTGAAGAGGCCCGACAGCTGGAGATGACCAGAGGAAGTGGACCGATACGCCCATGACAGACAACCAGCAGCACCAGCACTTCATGGTCGACCTCGAGACGATGAGCTCCGAGTCCGGGGCGGCGATCGTCTCCATCGGGGCGTACGCCTTCGATCTCAACGGGGACGAGTGGCGCGGGGAGGCGCCGACGTTGGCCACGAGGGCTGACAGCAGGCACCGCGCCGCCATCGTCACGGACGCGCAGTTCCACGTCAACATCTCGCTGGCGTCAGCCATCATGAGCGGCTTTAAGGTCAGCGGTGACACGGTGATGTGGTGGTTGTCGCAGAGTGACGCCGCGCGCGGGTCACTCGTCGAGCCCGCGCCCGTGGGCGTGGCCGGCGGGCTGAACATCTTCGCCGCATGGGTGAAGGCGCTCCAGGTCGCGAACAGCAAGTTCATCGGCGCACCAAGCATCTGGTCACACGCGACGTTCGACGTGCCGATCCTGCAGGACGCCTTCAAGCGCATGAACGTCCAGATCCCGTGGCGCTACAGCGACGCGCGCGATCTGCGCACGATACAGGACCTGGCGTACGGCTACGGCCGGTCGGGGCACAATGTCCCCGTGTCACGCGTTGAGCCAAAGCACGGCGCGCTGGCTGATGCGGTCACGCAGGGGCTGATGGTACAGGCGTGCTACGCGCGCATCGACGAGGGACGCGAGACCACTGACGAGCTGCGGCTCGGCGATCTTTTGGAGGCCTAACGTTGGTAGACGCCGACACCATGCAGATTGATGAGATCAAGATCGGGGACAGGGTAAGGGAGAGCCTTGGAGACATCCCGGGGCTCGCACGGAGTATTCAGGAAGCGGGACTCATTCACCCGGTGGTGGTGACACCTAACGGCCAGCTGGTTGCGGGACGTCGTCGTCTGGCAGCTTTCGCATACCTAGACCGGACAGACATTCCGGTCACCATCTTCGATCTCGATCTATTGCTGGGGCGGCAGGGAGCGGAGCGCGGGGCGTTGGCGGCGGCCGAGGTAACGGAAAACTCCCAGCGCCTGGATCTCCAACCTTCGGAGCTGTACGTGGCTCTCAAGCTGATAGAGGAGCGGGTCAAGCCGGCCCTCGACAAGAAGGCCGAACAGCGAATGTTGCAAGGCACCCGTACTGATCTCGGTCAGGAACCCCCCGTCGATTCGACGGAGGGTTCGGAAGGCGAGCCCGGCGAGACAGCCTCAGGCCGGAAGGAGAACGCTTCCGCCGAATCGGCGGAACCTATCGAGCCCGTGGGCGAGGTCCGCGACCAGGTCGCCGAGATGCTGGGCGTGGGCCAGGAGAAGGTGACCAAGATCAAGGAGATCGGGGACGCGGCCGCGGAGAACCCGGATGTTTACAGCGATCTCGTGCAGCAGATGGACGACAAGAGTGTCAACAGCGCGTACAACGAATACCGCAAGCGCACGCGCCCCGAGACCACCGAGGGGGGCGCGCCGGGAAAGCCCCGACCAGAGAACGTCTACGTCAAGGCAGGAGACATCTACACGGTAGGCCCCCACCGCGTGATGTGTGGAGACGCCACTGACCCGGAGATTATTCGTCAGGCGCTCGGTGGACAGACACCAAACCTGCTTCTCACGGACCCGCCGTACGGTATTGGGTACGTAGGCAAGACCGACGAGGCCCTGACGATTGACGCGGACAGTGAGGAGTCAACCGTCGCGGCTGACGTCTTTCGGGCATTGCAGGGCATCCTCCCCCCCGGGACGCCCTACTACGTTTGTGCTCCCCCCGGGGCGGGCGTGTTTGCGATGTATGAGGCTGTGAAACTGATCGGCCCGCTCCGCCAGATGCTTATCTGGGTGAAGGACGTGTTCGTTCTCGGCCACAGTGATTACCACTACAAGCACGAGCCGATTCTCTACGGATGGGTTGAGGGGGAGAAGCACC
>SDBV01005717.1_pt1 | contig 17472 bp, 22 predicted proteins | sample 2277081 | NCBI WGS metagenome assembly SDBV01 (sample SAMN10402039, study PRJNA504765) | marine sediment metagenome | isolation source: marine sediment core GS10_PC15, 223 cmbsf | place: Arctic Ocean: Southern Knipovich Ridge | collected 2010 | reverse complement strand
TACCAGCGTTACCCGCGCCGCCACACCGTTATTTAGGCAATGACATACCTGGCTCGACGCGTCGTTATACTTTCACCACAAAGCACGTTATATCCCGGCCACTCCGCTTACCGGGCTAGCCGACGTCGGCTGCACGCAACTACACATAGCAGAGGATCCTGACCTCGCCGCCGCCCACGAGACCCATCAACCGAGCCATGTCCCGTGCGCCAATAGTTCACGTCTTCAGCCGCAGGCAATGTCGTCTCCAGGCGGGTCACGCGTTTCGCCTCTTATCTTGCCGAATGTCCGAGTCGTCGCACTGTGCAACAACCATTGCCCACGCCAGCGCGGCCGACGCTAGCCACCGCCCGCCGTGCCGGTGCCAGTAGAGCGTTTGCTGAACGAAGAACCACGGGGCGCGAATGATCCGCATCCATTGCGGCCACGGGCCAGTCCATGCGTAGACAAATCTGCGGGTCACGCGAGGGCCTCGCTCTTGTTCCATGTCGGATGCTTCGTCTTCATGTGCGCGGCGAGCTGCTTGAACGTTCGCTTGCAGCATGGACACACGCCGCTGGCAACGCGGTTCTTGATGCGGGTAACCGCGCCTTTGTAGGCATTGCGACTCCGCTCGGTGTCCCGAAGTTGGGCACGCGTTTGGTCGTGGTATGACAGCTCGTTCGTTAGGCGATTCTGTATCTCTTGACGATGCCGGCACTCTCGCTCTAGGTCGGATTCGCCTGGGTAATGCATACCGTGCCCCACGGGACAATAGAAAATCTTGTGATTCTGCCTTAGTTCCCTTTCGAGACTCTCCGGCATTGCAAAGGTTAGACCGCATTGAGAACAGTGCTCTACAAACAGCGTTGTGTTGGCAACAAATGTGGTGCTCATGTTTTCTCCTTCGCCGGGGCCTCCGGCTGAGTGGCTTCGGGCTCTTCCGATTGCGGATTTCGGATTTCGGAGTGGGGCGGACATCGGGCGGCGCCGTACGGCGCCGTGCGGCGGTTGCGGCTGCCGGCGGGCTGTTGACCGAACGCAGACCGCAGCTCGATGATTTTGCTGGCGGGAATCGCGAGACTCCTTGACGACGAACCGCTGATCATGTCCGAGACGGTCGTGTTGAGCAGGTCCGTAATCGCTACCTTCAATCTCACCGCCTCCGGCTGAGTGGCTTCGGGCAAGTCCTCCTCTGTGACCTCAGCGATCAATGTCCCTCGCGTGAAGCGCTCACTCAAACACCCTTCACAAGAGCAGCCAGGACACACGTCGTCGTCCCGTTCCTCTTGCGCGTCAAACACCTTGCCGCAAGATCCGCAATACACGCATAGAGTCAAGTCGGCTTCGGGCCCCGGGCTTCCGGCGGCGGCTTTCGGGTGATCGCAATGTTTGCAGACCTCGTTTGCCGAGACGTTTAACACACGGCACCAACTACAAATCCAGGCCGCCGGTTCGGCGGCGGCTTCATGTTCGCTGATCGCTTCACCCATTTGGCAGATCGGACATTGCCCATCGCCCCGCCACTTGACGTCAGAGTGGCCACGGTTGCACGTGTGCCACTCACCCGCCGGTTCGGCGGCGTCTGTCCATTCCCACCGCCCACAGCCACATCGCCCACCGTGTCCAACGGTTTTCTTAGACCGGGTCGTGAAGCCCTTGAATATGATCGGCTCACCACAGAAACAGCACACCCCGGGTGATGGAAAGTTGACGGCCGGATCGGGTGGCCCCGCCGGTTCGGCGACGGAAGGGGGATTCGTGGTTCGTGATTCGTGGTCTGGTTCGGCTTCGGGCTTCGGACTTCGGGCTTCGTATACTACGTTGCGCGCAATGCTCTTGAGTTCGGACACTTTGTCGGCGTCCGATTCGCCGCCCGTCCAATATGTCCGCTCAATTAACACCAGCGCCGCCAGCAGCTTGGCGTTGTCGGCAATGAAGACCTTAGCTTCTACCTCTATGGCATCGAGATACTTCAGGTGTTGTGTTAATCCAGCCCGCAGCTCGCGGATCTCGGCCTTGAGACTGTCGGCGTCCAGGCAATTCGGACATGGGTTGGACAATGCCGCCATCGCCAACTCTTTCTTCAGCTCGCGGATTGTGGCCGCGGCGCGTTCGCCGATGTGCTCAACGTCGTATTCTCTATTGGCCAGAATGACTAGCTCTGCATTCGTTAGTGGCTCATGTTTCGCTTCCGGCTTACTGCTCATTGTCGGGCTCCCTTCGCGTGGTGTGCGATGCGGCGGTCGGGATAGGCGCTGAAGTCCAGAATTGTGCCAGCCGCACAACGGCTGGGGATCCGGTCACCGTATAACTCGGCTAAGTCCTGAACTCGCAAGTTGCTGATGACAATCAGCGGACTGCCCTCGCGAACGTCTAGCACCCTCTTGACCGTTTCGAGATGATGGTCGCTGATTTCCTTGCGGCGTGTACCGAGTTCGTCCAGAACCACGATTTGCGATTGGCACAGTTCTTTCCAGTATTCGGCACGCGTGACGGTGATGGGGTGAACGCCTCCGGTATCAACTCTGCCCTTATCACACTCAATCAAGTGCTCGCATAGCCCCTGCACCGTCCAGTAGTGCGTCAGCCCGTTACAGTAATCCAGCAGCATGAGTGCTGCACAGGTTTTGCCGGTACCGCAAGGACTCCACATGAACAACGGCCACGGCTGTTGACCACGAACCAAGGCGCGCAAAGACTCGAGCATTCTACCGGGCACTTCTTCTCGTGTGCGGTGCTTCTTGGGCTCATGGCGCGCGGTGGGCTCAGGCGACATGCACAACGCTATGCACGTCTGTTGCGGCTTAGAGATGGTCGTACTTGCCTGGGGGAGCAGGGACCCCAGCGGGACCGGTTGGCTCGCTGTCTGTTCGTTGCCATTCTGAGTCGTCGTCGTCATAGCGTCCTCCGTTCATCCAGGTTGTAGGGTGCGGCGTGAAAGTGCCGCGCTTGCCCGCCGGCGATGCCGCGAATTTCTGCACACGCCCGAGTAGCCACGCCGCGGCGTCCTTTTTCATGGATCCGTTGCGGGCGGCGATTGTCTCAATGGCCTTCTCGATTGCCGGGAGCGCCTTAGCTTTTCCAATGTGACGCGGGTAGGCATTATAGATTACCCCAGCAGGCGACGATGTTTTCACAGAGCCACTAGAAGAATTAGGAGTCAACTCAGAACTAGAACTAGAACTAGAACTAGAACTAGAACTAGAGGGGGTGCGGGCACTTCGTGCCCTTTTTGTTTGAGTTTTCTTAGGATTTTCTTCGTCTTTTGATTCTGTCTTGCTCCCCGTACGAGCCTTACTCCGTACGGCGCTAACGCTTGCGTCATGTACCATATCAGGAAACATTAGTGCTCCTCGCCGGTCCCGTTCTAAGGCCCCGCTTATCAATAACTCGTCGATAAGTTTTGGGACGTTTTCGGTCGGCCCGACGATAGCTCTTGCGATATCGTCAATTGACCACGGTTTTCCGCCTGTGATTAACCGGCCGCGCTCTTTGCTGTCGGCCATCAGGCAGAGAATCTGAACCAGCAGCCCCTGCGCAGCAAGCGTGCAGCGCCTGATCTTGCTGTCAGAGAGCCAGTCAATCCAATAGAACTTGAACCACGGTAGTCTTGTCATAGTACTGGTCGTCATAGTAACTACTCATGGCAGCCTGTCAAGCGCAAAAAAATCGCCCCCACGTAGCACTATGACAGGTGACTTGAGTGGGGGCGATTGCGTCGGCACGAGTCCGACGTCTTCGATTCTAGCAACATACGGGGCCAATACAAGGGTCATTTCGGGCCTTCCGTGACCAGGGCCACTGATTACGTTGTCGCTTGTCCTTTCAAATCCACCAGCGGGGGCAGGACTCAAACCCCTGACCGCGACCGCGACCGCGACCACGACCCCGACCGCGACCGCGACCGCGACCGCGACCGCGACCCCGACCACGACCACGACCCCGACCCCGACCACGACCACGACCCCGACCCCGACCACGACCACGACCGCGACCGCGACCGCGACCGCGACCCCGACCACGACCACGACCGCGGCCACAGTTTTTTGTTAATCGGAAGCGTCATTTTCCTGGCCCCCAAGATTCAATCCCTTGGCGCATAACTCGCCACGGCGAGGGGAGGGGTTGCGCATCTTTCCAATCAGAGTCAGTCCATGCACCAGTCTCGTAGATTAGCTTTGGATCAGACAGCTCAAGATGATCTTCGTGCACGCCGGAGAGTATTCCGGTGTAGTGGTAAACACCCGAAAGAATGGTGATGGATTCTCCGAGTACTGCCTCGAACCCGCCTTTCTCGTCCGTTTCAACAATTCGTTTCATGTCTAGGCGTTCCTTTCAGTTTGAGTTGTTTGCTCCTAGCAACTTCGGCTCGCCGGGCAGCGCCAGCGGCGCGGGTTTGACGTAGAATTGCTCGATGCCGGGCGTTAGTGTTGTACCGGGGATCTCTTCGCCGGTCTTAGCCATGTGGGCCTTGAGCGCCGCCCTGTCCACGCTACGGGCAACCTTGGTGCGGATGGCAGCGGGCAAGTTCAGCTCGCACCAGTTCAGCACCGCCGGTTCGTCGGTCACGTCAAGCTTGTCCTGTTGCTTCCTGAACGAGCCCACGCCGTAGCAGAAGTCGAACGACTTCTTGCCGCTATGGGCTGTCTTGGCGCGGGTGACAGCTTCAACCGTGGCCAAGTAGGTTTCATCGAGCCATCTGCGCCTAGTATTGATGACGACCCCGCGTGCCGTAGCCCATTCGACGCACTGCTTGGCCATAACCAGATAATATGAATCAACTTCAGCTTTCTGCTTATCCAGCCGTTGCAATGCCTTCAAATACCAGGCAACCGTAGCCTCACCCTTCTCTTTGGGCGCAGGCGTGCCGACGATATCTGCAAACGCCGCCTCCATCACCGCGGCAAACTCCAGCTTGGTAGCGAGCTCCTGGGATTCTTCAGCGTGGGTTAGGCTCATCTGATACCTCCTTTAGAATGGGATTTCACTGTCGGCCGGCGGTGCCGATGCAGGGACTGTTGCGGGAGCCACCGCAGCAGGAGCTGCCGTAGCAGGAGCCGGCTCAGGCGGCTCCACATCTGAGAGTTCGCGGACACGGATACAATCTACTCGCTTGCCCTGAAAATCGGTTTTCGTTGGGTAAAGTGTGATTTGCGCACCAATCCAGCTATCTGTTTCCGGGCCTAACCCGTCCGCGATAGTGTTGGCGTTGGTTTTGTTCAGTACCAGCCCTTTTTCGGCGCCGTGAAAGTAGAGCACGGGCTGTGTACTGCCCTCGCGAGCCACCTCTTCTTCCAGGCACCGCGCAATCGTAACTGTAACGTCGCGCCCCTTCAGGTCGATGGCACGTACCCATTTCGAGGGGAAAGCTACATCAATGTTCACAATCGAACTCCTTTTTATTGTCTTCGGTGGTAATTGAATCCATATCGCAAGACCTAAATTAACGAGACCGCGTATCATTGTCCAACACGTCTCGATGTGTTCTTTGCACAGATGAGCCGTCTGTACTTTTTTGTAACCCCACGTCACGCACGAATGAGCAGGATTGGTACAACTAGCTTCGCACCGAGGATTCTGATTGCTCATTTTTTCTTTGGTCCTTTGACAAACGCTTTGCGAGCACGACGTATTGCTCCGCAGCCTGGGTAACTGAATACGGTACAGGTCATGTCATCGACGTTCAGGATCCGCCGGGCCTCTTTGGTGCCAACCTCATCCACTGCACGACAATGCTCCTCGCATACTTGCTTACCGCAAAAGTCGATAACCGCCGGCCTTGCACATTTCAGCCACTGGCAGAGCATCACAGCTTGAACCCCGGCGGCATGTCGAGCGACTCGACACCCGCAAAGGTTTTGAGTCGTTTCAACATGCCGTAGACGCTGCACGCGACGCAACTGTTTACGTCGCACTGCTCCATCCGCTCAATCAGCTTGTCGATATCGCAGGTGACGGGCTGGGGTTCGGGCTTGAACTCCTTTATGAGTTCATACACGCCAGCCACACCCTGCGATTTATTCGCAAGAGCTTGGGCCTCTTTGTTGGCAGAATCTGCTCTGTTGAAGACGTTGGATTCGTGGCCACCAAACGTACGAACTACAAACGTCGCGCATTCCATTACACACACTCCTATTCAAGTAGGCGACCGCCGGGATAGGTCCTGACGTTTGTTGTGGAACCCGGCGGCCGCCGCGGAAAACAAAATGGGGGCCGAGCCGGCGGTTGTTCAGGCCGCACGGTCCGGCACCCCTGACAGAGAGCAAAAATAGCGGGCGCGGATTGCGATACGCGAGTCTCCGCGCCCGCCGGAGGGAAGGAAGCCGTGCGTAAAGCCGCGTTGCGACGGCATAGGGACTATTCATAATTCCGGCTCGTCGTGTGCTTGCGGGTCGTTGCGGTCCTCTGGATACCGCGGGCCGCAGGTACAATCCGACGGCCAGTTATCGCAGTACAAGCAGTACACTAAGTCGTATTCATCTTCTTGCTTCATTTCAAAATGGCACACTCAGTCCCTTGCCAGATACGGGCGGCGCCGGCCTGTTCTCATGTGTCCCGTCTCGGCCATCCGTTCGGTCCGCCGGACGTACTCAAAATTATGTTTGCAGTTGCCGCAGCAGTGAATCATGGCGTGACGGTTCAGGTCGGTGCGCCTTATGGTGAAGGGCTCACGACAGTCGCGACAAATGTGCTCACTCATGGTCGGCTTTTTCTTGGGCGGCCTTCACAGCCTTTTGAAAGATTGGCGAATCCCTGATGCACTGGACTGCGGCATTGGAAAAAGAGCCGTACACGCCCTTCAGGGTCTCCAGCCCGTCCAAAACGTCACCATACCGGCCATTGCCAGTCCCTCTGTCGATTTGAACCACGTTGAGCATGGCCCGAAAATACCAGAAAGACATGCACCGTCAAGAGATTTCTTGGAATTCTTTGGAATTTATTAGAATGGGCACAGCCAAGCAATCCTTGGCAGTCCTGGCGTGTCCACAGATGCCCGGCAAGGCCGCTTGCAGGCCCGTGGCGCCGCGTTCTCCCGCCGAATGGCTATCCCCCCCCTCTCGTTTCACGTTCAAATCCCGAAACACCCCTTGACGCAACGGAGCGAGCGCGGCTAGGATATGGGCAAAGGAGAATCGCCATGTTCGAATTCATCGCCATCTTGATCGGGATTTTCGCATTGTTCGGTGCCGACCTTCTGTCCCTGTTGGGATTCTAGGCCACAAGCCGCGTCGCATTTTGTAGGAGTCTTCCTCATGCACGAACTTACGGCGAAGAGGAAATGGTACACAATTTCGCGGAACGGGGTTTGGATAGATTTTGTTGCCGCGGCTGTTTGTAGCTGCATTATCTGGACGCTCGTACACGCAATTATTACAGAGAGCATGTTGTAGGTCACAAGCCGCGTCGCATTTTGTAGGAGAGAGACAATGAACCGAAAGAAACTGTTTCTGTTGGTAGGTGCGCCGCTGGTCTGCGCGCTGTTGTTCCTCGGCTGTGCCGACTTCATGTATCCGACCGTCGCAGACGTCAGGCTCCTGGCCGAAGCCGAGCGGAATTTCCAAGAGGATCTGCAAGTTGCCACAGTCGAGACCATGACCAGCCACCACAGTCGCATGAGCCCTGAGAATCAAGAATGGTTCGATACCGTCCTGGCTCAAAACCGCGAGTTAGCCAGTGAGCTGGCAGCGGTCGGCAAGGAAAAAGCCGACACGATAAGCGGTCCGGCACTTGCGGAACTCAACGCCAAAGGGGCTGACTGGCTCGATGTTGCCGGCCTGGGCTGGCTGATTCCCTTCTGGAGCATGTTCTTCGGAAAATCCAGGGGCACAAAAGAACTGGCCGACCTGAAAAGCGAAAGCGCAACAGAGCTAGCCGGCCTGAAAGACAAAGTGGAGAATCTTACGCTGAGCTTGGCCGTTGCCGCGAAAGCAGACAGCGCTATCCCAAGCGACAGCAAGTGAGCAATTCAAACGCCCTAACGTACGAGGACACAACGGGTCGTTGCATGAACTGCGGCGACCCGTTTGTTGTTAAGAGGACGTTCGCCAACCACAACGCCATCATCCGCACTTGCGACAAGTGCAAGAGGGCTCAGGCATATACCGAATATGACCCGAACCATACTGGCGGCAAGCCCAGGCGCATCAGCAAATTCAGTAGGTCTAAAAAAGTGAGCATCATGGCGGATTAGCGGCCAAATCTGTGCCGGGGCTGTTTTTTCTCTTTTGGGCGTGACGTGGCGGTCATCAATCCAAGCCCCTTGGTAACAGCATCGAAGCCATCCATCTCGCCCGCGAGCCACGCCATGAGGTTTTGTGTCTGAATCGGTGTGGCCCCGCGCGCCTCGTGCAACAAGTACGATGGGATTTGCGTGTAGTGAATCGGGCCTCCGCCGCCGAAGCGCCAGGCCACAGTTTGACCAGCGAGTTTGCCGCCCTTCTTTTGGCCACGCTTGAATTTGCCACGGCGACTTGTTGTGTAACGGCCCTTGTCGTCCACGCCAATCAGTTCTGTAAACGTGGTGAAGTTGCGCCCAGCCCAGTCGGTGCCCGTACCAGCCTCGAACACCATACGCCCGAGAATACTACTCTTGTGCTTGGCAGAAACGAACGGATGCACAATGAACTTGAGGGGGTCGCGAAAATGGCCGAGGAGGCTGAAGTACTTGCGCTTGTCGTCATCGCCGCCGAGTGCCCGGTAAATCGGCGTAATGTCTGCCTCCAGCCAGCGCAGGTGTCCTTCGTCCCACTGGTTCTTGTATCGCTCGAAGAAGTCCTCATCGTCCAGTCCGGCCATGAGCAGATTGAAAAGGATGGTTGCGCCGAGCCCTTTGGCAGCGATGCGCATCCAGAACTCACGATACATGGCGCCTTCTTCACCCGTCTTAAACGCTTTGACCATTGAGCGCACATTTGATTCGGTCCAGTCTGGAGCCAGGGCGAGCAACTGAAAGACGTGTTGCAAAGTCGGGTCGCGCTCCATGCGCTGAAGATTCAACCCGCCGAAGTCGTCGTTCATCAAATTGGCTACGCGCTTGGCCAAATCGTGACGGGTGATCGTGCCATCAGCAAGGTCCTGCTCGTGCTTATTAAGCTCGTGACGATACTCGATGAGCGCTGCCTGAACCTTCAGATTCGGACCCAGCTCTTTGAACAAAAAGTTCGTTGTGCGATCACGAAACTTGACGATCTTGTCTTTGACGCCTTTGGCCATCGGCACCTTGTCAATGACTTCGCCGACAATAGTTGCGTCCCGCAAAGCCATCTCGTCCCAGTCCTGAATCTTGCCGATGGTCAGCCCGCCGCGCACCAAGTCCTGAACTTCCGGCGTGAAATTGCGGCTGGCCTGCCTGCCCGCCTCGAACGCTTCGCCTTTGGACGCAAGGGCAGCCGGGGCTGTCGTGGTCCCACCGCCTGCTCGGCCACCAAATATGAACGATCGCAGGTATGCTTGATGGTGAAACAGGCTGGTGAACAATACCGTTTGCTTGAGAAGAGCGTTGTACTTACTAGCCACGTCAAAGATGCGGATGCCTTTGAGTTTCGACGTACCGAGAATCTTGTTGAGCTTTTTGGCCAATCTGGGATCGCCGTACAACGGTCGCTTCTCCATGATCTTGCCGTCGTCAGTCACGAAGAAGTTCTTGCCTCGTGGACGGACAATGCGCCCCTTGAGTTCGCCGGTCTCGAACGTCTCCGTGCTCTGAACATTCTTCTTGCGGCTCTGAAAATGAACAGTTGCACGATTGCCGTCAATGTCAATGACCAGCCCAACCCGTGAGCCTCCCTTGGGGCGCACCCGTTTGCCGATTTCCACGGCCTCTCCTGCGTCAACCTCGACTTCGCCCGCATACTCCCATTTCACAAAATTGGGGTGCTCGATTCGCTTGAAGCCCTCTTTCTGGTCGGTGCTTATCAGTCCCGCTTTGCTGGCCAGCTTGATGAGATTGCGGTCGTGAATGACCTGCGCCACTTGCTGGCGGGCGAGCATTTGAGCGCCGATAGCACTTCTTACAGCAAGTATTTTGCCCTCTGACAGAGCTTGCAGAATAGAGGTTTTTGTGCGCTGTTTGGCTCGCGGCGTAGTGGTCGTGAACTTGGCCTTGCCCGGTGTGCGTTCGGCCGTGACGTCCTGTCGGTACAGTCGGGCCGTGTAGTTCTCATTGTAATTGGCGATCACCTCCTCGTCGAGTGCGTGCAGGCCAAGTTCCGTGTTCTCTTTGCGCATAGTCTCAGCCAACACCAGCTCTTCAGGAGTAAAGTTCTGGGAACGCTCAAGTGTTGCGAGGTCTTCGACGTTGAGCATATCGCGATATGTCGCGATGTCGCCCGGCGCGCCTTTGGTGTCAATATAAAAATGGATGGCTTCAGCGAACTCTTTTGACGCTTTCCCGAAACGCTTTTCGCCAACGATGGCCGACGCTTCCTCTTCGTGAACGCGAGCCGCAATCTCGGCTTTCGTCTCGGCGAGTTGCCGTTCGCCGAGCCACTGGTCAAGTAGATTGCCGATCGGTTCGTCGCTTTGCGCTACAGGGATCTCTGAATCCGGCGGCTGGGGCGGGACGGCTTGCTCCGGCGCTCGAGCATCAACAACCTCTCTGAGTACGGCCGTCTTGTTCTTGCCGCTGAGCCCTTTGATGCCGTAGCGCTGCTTGGCGAGCTTAATCATGTCTGCTGTAGACGTAGTTTTAACGTCCGGCAAAGGGTCGTCTTGCACAACGGGCGTGTCCGGCCGGCCTTCGTCGGGTTCCGGCAAGCGTTCTTGTTGTTCAGTAATTTGGTCTTGCTGAGTTTGGGCGTCTACTTCTTTCGCGGTCTGGGCCGGGGTTTCGGTTTCGGTCGGGGTTTCGGGCAAGGCATCGGCTTCTCCTTTTTGCTCGGTTTTGATTTCTTCCAGGCGTGCGGCCTGTTCCTCCGGGCTTAACCCAAGAAAGGTGTGACGGGCCTGTTTGCTGTTGAACTCGCTCTCTTTGCTAACGTCCAATCCGGCATCCCTGAATGCCGGGCGCGTGGCGTCCTTGGGCGTCGTGAGTTCAACAGCCCCGCGCGCACCGCCGCCCATGATGGCACCCACTATTCCGGCGAATGCAAGCTCTTTTGGTTTCCAGGCGTCCTTGACGGCCTTAGAAAAGCCCTCGCCTCTTTCGACCGCTACGGCCACGTCCGTCAGGAATTGTTCAGTTGGTTCTTGTAGTCCTTCTCCGGCAGCTCCGGCTCCCAACCTTCCAAGAACGCTACGGGCTGCCGACATCAGAACCTTGTCGCCACCAGGCGCCTTGCGAAGAATCGGCACGCCGGGAATAATGCTCGTTGCTGCTGTTATGAGGCCGGCCGTGCTTGCTTCGATTGCCGCTTTGTCAGCGGCTTCTTCAGGCGACAGTCCCTGCTTGACATGATAATCACGAGCCTCGTTGAACTGTGAGCCGACGACCTGGGCACCCGCTGTGCCCGCAAAGATTGCTACTTGTACAGGCAAACTGCCGCCACCTGTTGCGACGGCGAGCCCAACCTGCGGAACCATTTGCGGTATTGCTTCACCAACACCCCCAACAATACTGCGCGCAGAAAACAGATTCTCATCCTGCGATTTCGGGAACGAAGACTCTTTAGTAGCTCCGGCGATATCAGCAGTGATCTGGCCGTAATCGTCGAGAAACTTGGTGATGATGTTGTCGCCGGTGAGCTTCTTGCCTAGCGTGGCAGCGTACTGCGATAGTCCGCCGACCGTTTCAATGCTGCCAAGAAAGCCGCGCTCTAGGGCGTTGATGAATTCACCGGGTATGCTGCGGTCGGGGTCTACGCCGCGCCCAGAAACCGCCTGCCTGAGAGCTGAAGCTGCCGTTTTGAGTGTGCCGCGCGAGTCGAACGACGTGTCTTGAGTTTCAACGGGTGCCTCAATCGCCTGGTCCAGAAACTCATTCGCAGTAAGCGGCTTGACAACCGCTTTGTCGAGAAAGCTGTCGGCGGTCAGCACTTCCGGCATCAGGTTGGATTCTCCAACGGGATGAACTTCTTGCCGTCCCACACGGCCGCGTCACCTCCACTGACATAGACTTGTCCAACCCGGAACAACTTCTTGATTTCTGAACGGTTCATACCGGAACGCTTGAGGTCTTCGATAACAATCGGATCGCCGGTTCCGCCCGCTTTCTGGATAATTTTGACGGCCTTTTGGTTGATGTTCTGCGGCGCAATCTTGGCGAGTGCGGGGTGGGGCGGCTTTTGCCGCTGTTGCGGCTGTTGCGGCTGCCCGGCAGCGGCGGGCGGGCGCGCAGGTTGTTGCGGCATAGGCGCGCCACCGGCAGGTGTGCCACTGGGTATAACTCCTGCGCCTTGAAGGATGCGCCCGAGATTGCCACGGGGCGGCGCCGCGGGGACGTTGGAGAATTGCGTGTTGCGCAAGTTTTGGGCTCGCTGCTCCCCCATCGCCTGTTTTTTGAAGCCGGCACGGCGTTGGCGCCTCTCTTTATCCTCTTGCAACAAGATTGTTGCGTGCTCTCTGACCTGTTCGGGAGTTGAGTTGTCAAGATCGTCATACGCCTTGTCATACGCATCGTCCGACGTCAACGGCTGGTCGTCGCCTTTTGATTTCCGCTCCTGATGAAACTTGATAGCGCCGTCTTTGGGGTTGGTGACGAAGGTTCCTAAGCCGGGGACGGTCTTGGTGTATTTGTCGAGATGCTGGGCAACCTCGAACTTCGGCTTGCGCACACCGCTCTTGACAGTCCTGTGCACGTCTCCCCTGAGACTTTTCTCTTCCACAGACTGTTCTTGTGAAGAAATTGTCGAATCGCCTATGCCCGTTCTTGCTTTTTCGGCCATGAAGCTGTCGTACTTTGACTTTGCCAGACCGTGCGCTTCCTGTTCCTGTAACGTATAAGTCCGTTGTGGGTCAAGGTGCAGAGCCTCGTTCTCCTCCTCAATTGCTAACTTCTGTTGCTGCTGTTGTGCCTGGCTCTGCAACTTTCGCTGCTGTTTCTCCTGCTCCCGTTGCTGCACAATCTGCTGGCGGTACTCGGCACGAAAGCGAGTCGGGTCGATTGATTGCTGCGTAGCTTCTTCAAATTCCACCCGTGTCGCATCGGCCATATTGTCAAGGTCTTTGGTGGCAACTCCGAAGTTCTTTATGTCCGACCTGTTCTGCATCAAGTCTATTTGATGTTCACGCTGCTGCTCGGTGAGGCTGCGCTGCGCAAAGGCATTGGCCATTTGGCCGACGCCGCTGCTGATAGCATCGCCGATGCGCCTAGTGCTCTGCGTTTTCAGGCGTTCGCTCTCGGCTTTAGCCTGTGCCTTCTGCCGCTGGCGCAAGATGTTCTGCTGAATGAGCGATTGAATGGCCTGCACGCTGGGTGGCGACAGGCCGGCGGTAAACGGATATTGCAATTGAGGCATCAGTCTTTACTCCGGGCGTCGCCGTCGATGCAAGAAGCTGCTGGCAACGCGGGCGCTGCCATCGAACCTTCACGTTCTTCACAGTAATCAAGTTTCGGAGGCGGGGTATACGGGAGCTGGTCGCTGATGTTGTCAACCCGCATCCCTAGCTTCGGGCAATCGACAGACTTGGGGCCGTCTTTATCCATGCACCGCACACAGCATTGATACCAATCCGAGTTCAGAGCTCTGTTCTTGCGTTCCGTCCGGGCCTCAATGTCATAGCGCCTAGAATCGTAAGGCACGTCGTGCTCTTCGATGTAATGCCAAACATCTTCATGGGTCCAGTTGCGGAGCGGGAATGCTAGGTTTGCCGCCCCCACGTTGAGTTTGAAATCCGCGTGGAGCGGAATGCCGCCGCCCATGAAAGCATCCGAGTCGCATGATTTATGTCCAACGAAAGCCAGATCCCACGGATAGTTGAACGTTCCGGCTGGACGCTTCATAAGGTCGTCAAGGCCGCACAGAAACTCGCCGGGCTTCATGCCGTCCTCGTAGTGACTCACGGGGACGCGGCAAGTCTTCCTTGGTCCCACTTGGTATTGTCGCACGATTTCAAGAACGCCGTTGTTTTTCTGCAGGCTGGTAGACAATGGAGAATAGTCGATGGCGCAGAAGCCCCACTGCTCTTCAACCGAGCGATGGAACGCGAACTTCTTGGGGAAGAACGGCTCTCGATGAAAGATCACCGGGCAGGGGATACGCCCGCGAAAGTGGCTGCGAATCAGCGCCAGCAGGACCATCGAGTCCTTGCCGCCGCTCCACATGATCGCCGGATTGCGAAAGTTCTTCTCGGCCTTCCCGATGATTTCATACGCTTCTGCAAGTTTGTTTTTCGTCTTCGCCGTACTCATGTCTTCCTCATGCTAAAACACCCCAATCGCTGCCGGCACGGCGGGCGCCGACGACAAGAGAGCAGCAGAACCCACTGCTCCTCCGGCACCAATCAAAGAAGGAAAAATGCTCTCCATGAAACCCGGCTGATCCGGCGTCTCCGGCTGAATAAAGCTCTGCAAAAGCCCTGACAGCATTAACAGCGGGCTTACTCCCGCCTGCGTCATCTGGCTCAAGTCCAGGCCGACCTCCGAGCCAGTTAGGGACATGTCGTAGCCAAACGGCAGTTGGCCGAATTGCACCTTGGCATTGGCAACCGCCTCTCCTGTACCGGCCTCCAAACCAATGCCAAGACCCCCAAGTCGTTCCATCGCACTGAATGTGTCGCCGGACAGGCTTTCTTGTAAGCCGGTTCCGAAGAAGCCGAGACGTTCTCCAAGGCCCAGCGCGTCGCCCGACAACTGAGAGAACAGCCCTGCGCCGAACTGGCCAAGTCCCTGTTCGGCGCTCAGTCCGGCTAAGCCGATATTCTGCTGAGCGCCAAGCGCACCGAAGCCCGTACTGCCAATAGCCCCAAGCTCCTGTTGCCGCAGTCGTTCGTCGAGTCGGCCCAGCGCCCCGGAGCGCTGGCGCTGGACGCCGGCCTGCAATGACGGGTTAATCGTACTGCCCGATAATCCGCTGGAAACCAGGCCCGCTTGTGTGGCGTCGCCCAAGTTGCTGAACTGCTCATTGATATCAAGACGTTCTTGATCGCCGGAGCCTTCGAGTGCTGAGAGCAGGTCACCGCGCAGCGTACCAAACCCGCCCGCCACGTCGCTTTGCAGTTGGCCGAAGCCGCCCTGCAAGCTTTGCATAAGCTGGTCAATCCGTCCCATGCCGGTGTCAGTGCGAGCCTGAGCCGTAGCGCCCAATCCGGCTGCCATCTCGTTGAAGCCGCCCATTATGTCCTGCTCACGCTGCTGGAGTCCGGGGATGAGCGTGCTTTCAAGATCGGCGAAACGACCCATGACGTCTTCGCGGATATCCTGAAAGTCTTCGACGCCGGTTTTTGCTATCTCATGGATGCCCGGACCTCGCCCGGGGTCGATGATCTCTCCGCGCGCACCGCCGAAGTCAAAGCCCGGCAACGCATCGCTCAGCCATTTGGGCGCCCCACCGCCGTCGGCTTCGATCAATCCGGCCAGGTCGTCGCGGGTGCCTATTGCGTAGCTGCCGTCGGGCCTCTTGAGAATCATCTTTCCCTGTGCGCGGGCGAGGTTGATTGTGTCCTGCGGCACGCCCTGGAGGTTCGGGTCGCCCTCGATGCGGCCTCTCAGGCCCCCTTGCCGGCCTTCAGCCGTGTCGAATTGCCCTTCATTGGCTGCCCTAGCTTCGTCCTCACGCTTCCCCGTATCTATTGCGCCGGCAATGCCGGTCCCTAATCCTGCGCCCTGAAGTATGTCATTTCCCATGTCTCTCTCCTAGCCTCACGGTCGAGCCGTGACTTTCAGCATTGGCGTTGAAACACTCGGTAATCGCATCTTCCAATTTGATACCGAATCGCCAGCACAGTACGTCGGCACAGATGATCGCTTCGGCAATCTGTTGCCCCATGTCGTGAACATCAAGGACTTCTCCAGCCTGTAACGACTTTACCAGGCTGCACAATTCTCCAATCTGCACGGATAGCAAACCCGCTAGGCGCTCCGGCGCGATGCTGCACGCCTTTGGATAGATCTCACGGCAACGCGCAATGTTCTTGCTGCTCAGCTCCTCGAACGTCATTACTTTGTGATTCTCGGTTCTCCGTTGCCCGGCATCCGCGGCGGTTCTTCGTGCGGCTCGATCCAGAAGATGCGGTAGAGGTCAATAGCGCCCGGAGGCTGGTTCGCCAGGACAACACCCGGCTTCGGCGCAAACCCGGCGGGCACAATAGCCACAACGCTGCCGCCCTTTGCTACAGCTCGGCAAATCATCTGACAAATCCCACTGGCGGGTATGGGGAGCGATGCCTGAACATCTATTCCCTCCTGAGCCTTATTCTTGGCCGGCATTGGGTTTCTCCTCTTCCATGGGGTCCAGAATTGCGCACGCCCTGACGTACGCTACCGGCTTGTTCGTGTCTTCTATCCGCGACTTCAACAAAACGATCTGCTCGGCCGTCAAATCAAGAATATCGTTCTGCAAGATTCGCTCAGCCAAAGCAACGTCCTCAATTTGCTGCTTTGCAGACAACGGCTTTCGCGGATTCTGCAACGCAATGGTACACATACAACCTAGCGTCAACGGCTTATCGCCATCGGTGAGCATCGGAGCCTTGTTAGCCAAGTTCATCAATACTGCCGAAAAATCAATTCTCATTGTCAGCCCTTTCAAAATAGAATCCGCAGCCGACGAGCACCTCAGCGGGCGTTCGCGGATGATTTCGGCAGCCTTGCGGCCGGTCCTCATAAATCGAGCAACGCCGTTCCCGCACCATGTAGTACGGGCACCATTCGCGTTGTTCGTCCCGCCTGTCCTTGAACATCTTGAGCCCTCTGGCGACTTTCCACTTGCAGCACGCTCCGTTATGGACGCACTCTCCGCATTTGCCTATGTCCAATACTGAACCCACCTTGCATTTCCGCCTGCGAAGATTTTCATCCAGCCGCTCGCCGCCGCCACGATTGGGCCGGACTCTTTCGCCCCAGCTATTGAACGCAAGGTAGATGCTGCCCCGGTCTGCGTTTCTGAAAACGTGCCAGTCAATGAAACCGTACCCGGGATGCCGGCATTCTCGCCATCGGCCCGTAGCGTTGCACAACGTACAGCGTTATCTACGTTGAGTCCGGCGGCGGTCAGCGTCATCTGTTCTGTGCCGCCGATCTCGAAGTCGATGGATACGTCAGCTTCAAGGTCGAGGTCGCCGTCGCTGTCCGAAGAAATGTGAATGGCGGCATCGCGGAAAAACAGCGAGCCAGCGAGGTGCCCGTCTTTGAACAGCTTGGTTGCCGTGCCGATGTCGATATCGTTGATCGTCACCGGCTCGAACGTGCCATCGGTGAACGTGACTTGACCAACCCCGCCAACCTTAACGTCGAGTTCGTTATTCGTCCCCCAGCCGAAGCCAACATCGCCGCCAGCTTGGCTGAAGACCAGCTCGTCCGCAATAAGGATGATCTCACTTGAGCCGCCGATGCTCAATTGAATGGTGGTGACCGCATTGAGTTCGGCGGTAGTGGCATTTCCAGCGACCAGATAT
>SDBV01005716.1_pt1 | contig 17473 bp, 16 predicted proteins | sample 2277081 | NCBI WGS metagenome assembly SDBV01 (sample SAMN10402039, study PRJNA504765) | marine sediment metagenome | isolation source: marine sediment core GS10_PC15, 223 cmbsf | place: Arctic Ocean: Southern Knipovich Ridge | collected 2010 | reverse complement strand
AGTTTTACTCGTTGCTCTAACAGCATTCCAGACAGGGCAACAGGATAAAATGAGATTTGTGAAATCATTTGTACCAAATTTTTTAACTTGAAATCTTATCTGAATTAGTTTTGTGAAGCCCTAAAAACGCACTATTTAAGTTAGGAAATTGTTGAATTGGAATCTGGATGTTTTGTTGTCGGACCATCGATATTGGGCGATTCGATAGCTGAAGACACTCTTGGCATAAGTAGATGCTTTACAATGGATGGCAAAGAAATTACATTAGAGCAAATTTAATGGTTGAAATAAGTGGCAAAAAACCGCCCTCAAGAAGTAAAGGTCTGGTAACAGATGTAATCTATTTTCTGTTGCACAAGCCGGAGAAAGCTACCCTGATCAAATTTGATTCTGCAGAGGAGAGGGATACTTACAACCTCCGTGTGATGCAGCGAACCGGGATTGATCCCAACCGGTATTCCGTTTTAAACATTCACAAAATTGGTGTAGAGGCTCCGGTGAGCTATGTATTCAATGAACTTTTACAATGGAATGGTGATTCAACCTGTTGGCCAAATCATATAGCAAAAGTTGACCGTATTGAAAATGATATAAAAAGGATTAGGATTCAACCTTTTGGGTGGAAAAAGTATCCCTTCAGGTTCATGAAAAGTTTCTTTGGTTTCAAGTTAATACCTCTGTTCCTTCTCAATGCCATCAGGATAAAAGAAGTTCCTGACACTTTTGATTTTGACAATGCCCGATATCTGTTGTACGAATGTTCAGGGGGTTATCCAATTGGGATATACATCATGTATGTTCGTTCCTCCATCCCCACGATGGGTGAGGTAGCCCAATCGCAATTAATATTTGCTGTAGGTTTCAACTTTTACGGCAAAGAAGACTGGCAAAAGCACCGTAAGTTGGTGAACAAAATTTGGGAAAGCGTTCATAACCGGGTCACTTCCAATGTATTGAACCGTGTAAAGCAATTGGCCGAATGGCGCATTGACACCATTCAGAGAAATAGGTGAGAGGGTCACTACAAATCGGGGAATCCTGAAGCACTCAAATATAACTTATCCGGATATTGGTCCAGCCCCTAATACTGCTATAACCCCAGTTGGTGCATTCTATATTCAGCGTATATCTCAGGGATGCAAAGAGCGTGATCCTGTCCCGGTAAGCAGTTTTGTCGATGTACAGCCGTTCGTAATAATAAGTGGTTTTTAGAGGTGCCCTAAAGATAACTTCCGCTATAGCCTGCAGCCCGTTTACTGGTGTTATCCGCAAAATGGAACTGGTTGGTAGCCAATCCACCTTCGGCTGTGAACCAGGTGTTTTTCTGGGCAAAGAGCGGAAAAGCGAACAATGAGATCCACAAGAGAAACTTTGTTCTCATACTGTTAGAACTTCGAACCCGTAGGGGATATTCTATAAGAAGCCATGAAAAACACTCTGAAGGTTTTAGAGTTGCGTATGTGGGATTTGATGAAAGTTGTTGAATTACGCGAGGAGAGTCAATATATTGCATTTATTGCTTTATGGTTTATTAATCCGTATATTTACGACACGTAATTATACGACACGTAATTATACGTAATGAATATATTGATTCTATGAAAACAAAATCGACAAATCCGTTCCAATATGGAGTAGTTATTGATGATACAGCTTTTTGTAATAGAAAAGAAGAGATAGCCTACCTTAAAAACCAGATAAATAATGGGTATTCTACATGGTTATTCTCACCTCGCCGTTTTGGTAAAACATCTTTGGTTGAAAAAGTTTTCAGAGAACTTAATGAGACTGTTTGTATTTATATTGATCTTTATAATATTAAATCAAAAGATGATTTTTGCAGGAAATATTCTAAAGTAATTGCGAAAGGACTTTTTAACTGGAAGGATGATATTAAGAGACTTACAAAAAGCCTTTCAGAATCATTTCATCAGCTTTCTCCTACTGTTTCATTTGATGAATTTGGGAATCCTGGTTTTTCATTAAATGTTCAAAAAGTTGAAAAACAGGAAGATATTGAAACCATATTGGAGATTCCTAATCAGATTTCGCGGAGATTTTCAAAAAGAATATGTATTGCATTTGATGAATTTCAGGAGATAAAAAGAATCGATCCTTTCCTATTGAATTGGATGAGGTCATCTTTTCAAAGGCATAAAAATATTTCATACATATTTTTAGGAAGCAAACAATCTATGATGGAGGATATCTTTTTCTCTGCACAGTCACCATTCTATGAGTTTGCTGCAAAAATGAACCTTTCAACCATTAGCAGAGATGAGTTATTTACGTTTATTGAAGACAATTTCACAAAACAGGGTCTTCCAATTGAAGCGCATACAGTTGACGATATTTTGGAGAAATCAGAATGCCAACCTCATTTCACTCAGTATTTTGCTTCAGTTGTTTTTGATCTTGTAAAATCAGGAATTGATCAAAATATTAACGATTTTCAAGATTCCTGGATAAAAAAGATCATCATCCCTCAGGCAGATGTTTTTCAGGATATATATGATCAGTTAACAAATTCGCAACGGGCAGCTCTTCAGGCTGTAGCTAAAATGGATGAACCAGGTATATTTGCGGAAGACACAAGAATTAAGTTTGGACTTCCTGTTAGCTCATCTTTAAATGAAGTGCTTAAAGCATTACAGAAAAAAGGATTGATATATAAAACGCAGGACATTTATAAAACCATAAATCCTATTTTCAAAGAATGGCTGTTTACTTTAAATTAGGATTTGCAGCGTCGGCAGTACCATGAGAGGGTGCTTTACTAAAAGTAACTTTGAGTCGCTGCGCTCTCCCAGTGCTTTTTTACTACAGGGCTTGTAAATTGGCTTAATAACCTGAATTGCCGACGCACCGATACCTGAAAAATTTATGTACCCGAGTGCTATAAAGAAGACAGTATTCCTTATATTTAATAATTCAATGAATATTTCGGGCATAAGAATCCCGGCATGCAGGGTGAACTGATACTCAATCTCACAGTCGCGGGTTCGGGCAGGGATGTGATCACTTTTGATTTTCCAGTTGTACTGTTAAAATTTCCGGTGATGGTCGGTCCGATCCCCGTTACGATCAATGTTAAAGTGCTGTTCGTATTCAACTGCTCCGTGCCCGTGGACGGTTCCTCCCAGATTGAAGTCAAATTCACCTACAATTCGACCACAGGAATAAAATACAATGGCACAACCGTATCGGCTGATGCTTCCATGGGTGATCAGAGCATGGACAAAAATTTAGCCCAGACCGGGGCATCTACAGCCATCGCCGCAAATTTCGGCCTTGCCTTTCCCCGGATCGAGATCGGGGTATTCGAAGATATAATCGTGCCATGGATCCATACGGCATTTCTGATCGGCGGGGATTATACCTTTAATCCGGCCTGTCAGCAGGCCAAATCGCAGTTCATCGGGGCATGTGGGCTGAACCTTTCATTCCTGGGTTTCGGCTACAATGCCAATATGGTGCTATGGCAGGAGGAAAAAGTACTTCTGCAGTCGGGCGACTGTCCGCAGTAATGAGCTTGGTGGACTTATTTTGAAAAGATTCCTCAGAGGCTTTATCGATTAGTAGTTTCACACTCTATTTTTACCACTACCCTTATGAAAGCAAGCTTTCAACGGGCAGCAATAATAAAGCCCGGTATGCTTTCAGCAAACAAGGCTTTCTCTAGTAGCGGGGGCAGGTGAAATATCTAACTTCGATATTGTAAAGGATTTGGACAAAATCATCAATTTTTTTAACTTTTAATGTATATATTTATACCTTTGGGTATAATACTACATGGTATAATACTAATTGACATAAAAAGCAATGACTTCACCTTTTAAATACGGTAAAATCGTAACAGGAAAGAACTTTATTAACAGGACAGAGGATATAATGCGAATCCAAAATAACATTGACGCCGGGATCAACACGGTTCTTATTTCACCTAGACGGTGGGGCAAGTCATCGTTAATAAAGCAACTTGCATACTTGAATAGGGATAAGAATCTCCGGTTTGCATTTATAGATTTCTTCAACATTAGGACCGAACAGGATTTCCTTGAAAAATATTCCAGGGAGATAATAAAGTGCAGTATAAGTAAGAAGGAAGAACTACTGCATGCAGGAAGAGATTTCTTTCATAAAATAACACCCTCCTTTTCCTTTGGAACAGATCCGGTAAATGACTTTTCTGTCAACTTCTCCTGGAATGAAGCACAAAAAACAAAAGATGAAATAATTAATCTACCGGAAGTAGTTGCCAAAAAGAAAGGGATAAAAATTGTAGTCTGCATAGATGAATTTCAAAATATTTCCAGATTTGATGACCATATTTTTTTCGAACAGGAACTTCGGTCATATTGGCAACATCATGAAAACACTACCTATTGTATATATGGAAGCCGAAAGCACATGATGCTTGAATTGTTTAAGAATGAATCCAGGGCATTCTACAGATTTGGAGACCTTTTCATGCTGGATAAAATTCCGGAAAAACACTGGTTAGCTTATATCATGTTAAGCTTTAAGAATTCAAATAAAAATATAAATGAGAAAATGGTTATTGACATGATCCATAGGACCAACAACCATCCTGACTACCTTCAGCAGCTCTGTCATAATGTATGGAATGGTACTGATTCAGAAACATCAAATCTAGATATTGACGAGGCAATGAACCTGGTTGTCGATTCAAATAAACTTCATTACCAGGATATTTGTGATGCCCTTAGTAACACACAGCTGAACTTGCTTTATGCAATTCTTGCAGGTGAGACCATGCTTACTGCTTCAGAGACTATGCAAAAATACAAGTTAGGAACCCCTAGAAATGTCACTAAGAATAAAAAGGTCCTGCAAGAGAAAGATGTCGTTGAAATTCATGGTAGATCAATAGTCTTCAATGATCCAATTTTTGAATACTGGTTAAGGCAAAGCTAAAATATTGTATATTTTACTTTTAGGGCTTAAAATACAATACTATTATAGCTATGTTAGCTTTCAAATAATATGAAAGCAAGTTTAGCAGGCGTTAACAAAAAAACCCGGATCTTCGATACAGGCTTTCTTAGTAGCGGGGGCAGGTGAAATATCTAACTTCGATTTAGTGAGGGATTTGGCGAAAGTTGTTGATTTTCTGACTGATTCCAAGAGTTATGTGTATTAGCTTGATAGCTCTTTAGATATTAAACTAACTACAATAGCATTGCTATTTGGATTTAGATGATAATTCTAAACCAAATTAAGCATCCCTAATCGTTCTTTATAATGGTTTCTATAAAGCATCATGGTTTCCTCATCCAAAAATGATCTTTTTATTAAGATCTCTACTTCAGGTTGTTCTTTCAAAAAGGGGGCAAGAATTTTTATTACTCTTTTTTCATTTATACCAATTCTTTTCCCAAATTCAATGAAATCTTCCTTGCAAGGATAGTGATCTGGATTTTGAATTCTACAATTGGACCAATTCCATTCTTTAAACAGATCATTATCTAATGCAAACGGACTTTCTTCATTAACATGAATTCTTGTATCCAACAGATCATAGGCGGGACTTAAGACATAGTCTCCATTTATTGTTTCTAATAGAGAGAAGTTTTTTAGATGAGCATCACCGTTAGAGAACAAAAAGTTAAAGATTACTAAACTATAGTATTTTTCCATTTCAACTTTCCAAGCTCCTACATATTCTTTAATAAGTTCTGCAATACCCTCATAGGAATAATTGTATTTAAAACTCTTTCCTGCATTCTCTTCTGTTTTACCCGCTAATGATGCAAAATCTTCTTTTCCTAGTTTGATTCCATTTGGACCGATATCAAATCGTTTTGTAATGTAAGCAGGTCCATTATTGATGAAAAAAACTATTCCATTTTCTGCAGTTTGGATTTTATATACTTGAGCAGCGATTTGCATTGTTAAATGCTCATTTACAGGAACCATGCTTGTCCTTTGAAGTCCATGAGGTTTAGGTTTAAGTATATAAGTACCCTGTTCCTTTTCCTCTGTTAATCGTAGATTGTTTTTTTCAAGTAGCACTGAATACTTCTCTTGTACACCTGAAATAGAAATTCTTTTTTGGTTTTGCATGAATTTCAGTTGATCCTCTTCATCAACTTCTGGTGCATTATATGGTAAAATATGACTGACTTTTTTCCCATTAAACATTCTGCGAAGAAAAAGAGGACTGTATTTTGAAAATCCCACCAATAATAACCCAGGGCAATTTTTTATTTCCATCTTGTTCTTTCTAATCTATCTGTTTAACTGTAATGGCACCTATGGTATCATAATGAGCTGTGGCCAATAATAAACCAAAAAAATCTTTTTCGTCGATCTTTAATAGTTTCGACTGAAGCTCCCTGTTTGTCCCTTCAGAAAGCATGTTATAGAAAAAAGGGAATAGGTATTCGGAATTATGCGTTAATTGCTTTTTGGGTATTGTCAAACTAATGCCAGGTTTTGAATTATCGTTGAAATACGCAGAATCATATGTAAATTTATAACTACCACTATCGGTTTCTGATAAGGTGCCAGCTAAGATTCCATTTCTATATACTTCCGCACGTCTCACTTATTAGGCTTCTTTATATCAAGATTTATATCCAATCCTAAAACATATGCAATCTTACGCAGGTTATTCAAAGTTATATTTCCTTTACCGCTCTCAAAGCGCTTTAACGTTGCTATCCCAACCTCAGAAAGTTCTGCAAGATATTCTTGGTTTATTCCAAGTATATCTTTTCTTTCCTTAATTACTTTAATTATTTCTTCATTTGTCATTGTAGAATCAATTCAAGTATCATATATGATATTATTAAGTAAAAATAGACTGTTTTATTATAAAAAACAAATTAATAGTATCATATTTGATTCTATTCGTTTAGGTTAGGTGATATAACGCACATTAATAGCCATCAGTATCATATATAATACCATATATTTGATTATGCTGTTTAGGATGTGGAAAGGATATAAAAATCAGTGTTTCCAGAAAGAATACGCATAGATACAGAGAAACGACAATATCTAACTTCAAAAGTTAATGCCCTATTCGCTGTAAAGCGTTCATTTTCAAGTGGGAATAAGCCCATAAAAAAAACTCCCCATCAATAATGATGAGGAGTCCTTCGTAGTAGCGGGGGTAGTGTTGCTCGGCCTCTGGCCTCGCGAGTACCTTGTGTGGGTGTTTTACTAAACAAAGCCTTGGTTCGCTCCACTCACCCGGTTCTTTTTATTTCCAATCCCTTGCAAGAACAGATTCTTGACGGTCTTGAAAATAAAAAGCCCTGCGCGGATACGCAAGGCTTTCTTTAGTAGACAAGAGGTTTGAAATATCTAACCTTGATTTGCTATCAGATGTACAAGAAGTGTTCGCATATCTGAACACCTAATTTATATTTCTGTACTCCGCAGGACTCATACCGGTCTTGGCTTTGAAAATCTTACTGAAATGTGTTGGATATTCAAATCCCAGGCTATGAGCGATTTGGCTGATAGATTCCTTTGAACTGAGTAGGTGGGTTGTCTGGTAGTATCATAGAAACTAGAGTGATACTGCAATATGCAATAAAGGCTAATTCAGCAGCTGTTATCCTGGCACATAATCACCCAGTGGGAATTTGGAAACTAGTGAGGCAGATATGAGGATTACAAAAACAATTAAGGAAGCATTGAAGCTTGTTGATATTGAACTATTGGATAACTTGATATTGACATACGAGGAGAAGTATGCCATAATTGAGTAATATCCGAAGTATTCTTTTAACATATACTGATTTGGCTACTGAATTACAAGGTAGTATATTGCGTTAATCTATCACTAATCCTGTATGCCTGATAATCCCAAAAAACTATCCCAATTCTGGCAGGAATTAAAAAGACGCAGGGTAGTAAGAGTAATTATTGTATATGGTGCAGCTGCCTTAGTAATCATTGAACTGGTAGATATTATAAGATCCCCTCTGCTTTTGCCTGAATGGACATTAACACTGGTCATTGTACTCCTCGCCATTGGATTTCCCATTGCTTTTATCTTTTCCTGGATCTTTGATATCACTCCAAAGGGGATAAGGAAGACTAAACCAGTAAAATTAGCAAAGGAACAAAGGGTTAATTATCCTCTGTCTGATAAAATTTCACGCTTTGAAAATTCCATTGCTGTTTTGCCCTTTCAAGATATGAGTCCATTAAAGGATCAGGAATATTTCTGTGATGGCATGACTGAGGAGTTAATTAATGCACTGACCCACGTAGAAAGCTTAAAGGTGATTGCACGCACTTCATCTTTTGTTTTTAAGGATAAACAAAAAGACATCCGTGAAATTGGAAAGAAACTTGATGTTGAGACAGTGCTTGAAGGCAGTATCCGAAAGGACGGTAACCATCTTCGTATAACTGCACAACTTATAAAAGTTACAGACGGATCTCACATCTGGTCTGAACGTTACGATCGTGATCTGGTGGATGTGTTTGCTATACAGGATGAGATATCACTGGCAATCGTAGAAGCTTTAAAGGTGAGGCTGTTGAAGAAAGAGGAAGTTGTGATGAAAAAACGGCACACTGAGAATGTGGGTTCGTATGAATCCTTCATGATGGGCCAATACTTCTTTGGGAGATGGGAGTTTGAGAAGGCCCTGCACCATTTAAACCAAGCAGTTGATAAAGATCAGAATCTGGCCCTGGCCTACGCGGCAATTGCAGAAATATACTGGCTTTCAGGAACTACAGGAACGGATATAAATCCGGAGGACGCCTTGATAAAGGCACAGGATGCCATTGAATCTGCCCTTAGAATTGATGATAAGCTGGCAGAATCTTATGTGGCATCGGGATTAATCAACCTCTATTTCAACCGGAACTTGACTGCAGCTGAGAGAGATTTCAAAAAGGCAGAAGGGCTGAATCCTAACTCTCCCAAGGTCCATCATGGATGGACTGATTATTATATGATTATGGGCCAGGTGAATAAGGCGCTTGAAAAGGCAGTAAAAGCCATTGAACTCGATCCGATGTTTCTGGAATACATGCATCATGTGGGTGGTTTTTATTGTGCTCTGGGGCAGTATGAGGATGCAATGAGATTAATAGAGAAAGCAAAGAAACTGGATCCGGACAACATCTATACCTACACAATGATTTCATGGTATCATGGTTACCAGGGCAACTACATGGAAATCATTGATATAACTCAAAAGGCCCTTGAAATGGGACTCATCGACCGCATACAACTACTATTCAGACTGGGACACTGGTATGGATTATCCGGAGAAGAACAGAAGGCAAGACACATATTGAACGAAATGCTTGAGCTAAAAAAACAGAAGTATATTTCATCAACCTACATAGCATTTATTTATACCGGACTAGGTGAAAAAGATACAGCATTTGATTGGTTGCAAAGGGCTTACGAAGAAAAGGATCCAATACTTATAGCAATAAAACTCTATCATGAGATTTACATAGCTCCGATTCGCTCCGATCCGAGATTCAATACCCTTTTAATTAAACTGGGATTGCCCGAATAAAAGATATGCCTCATAACCAAAATAGTTTAATCCAATTCTGGCAGGAGCTCAAACGCAGAAAGGTAGTACGTGTTATTACCGTTTATGCTGCAGCAGCTTTTGTGATTCTTGAGCTTACTGATATTGTTGCTCCTTCACTGGGATTACCTGACTGGATACTTAATTTCATCATCATCCTTCTTTGTGTGGGTTTTATCATTGCCATAATACTTTCATGGATATTTGATGTTACTCCGGAAGGGATTGAAAGAACCAAGCCTGTATAAGAGGTTCCAAAAGGGGATAAATCAAAGGTCCCAAACTCCTGGAGAATAGCTACTTATGTGAGTGTGGTAATCATTGTTGGGTTGATCACTTTGAACATTTTTGGAAGCAGAAATGGAGTGAAGATCGACGAATCACTTACAAAGTCCATAGCTGTTTTACCGTTTCATAATCTTAGCGGTGATATTGAGCAAGAATACATATGTGTGGGATTGACCGCTGAGATCATCAGCCATTTGTATAAAGTAGAATCTTTTGATGAGGTGCGATCATTGACAACTGTTTTGAACTACAAGGATTCCGATAAAAGTACTGCTGAGATCGCTGAAGATCTGAAAGTGAACTATATTCTTGGGGGTACTTATAAAAGGATTGGTAAGGAGGAGTTAAGGGTCACTGCTCAACTAATAGATCCTAAAAACGATAAACATATATGGCTGCACAATTATGATCGACCATGGGAAGAGAGAATCACTATACCGGCAGATATAGCATTGCAAATCGCTGATCATTTGAAAGCTTTTTTAACCGTATCAGAAAAAGAGAATATTCAGAAGATTCCTACTGCTAATCAGGAGGCATACGAACTTCTACAAAAGGGAATATATCTTATGAATACCCGAAGGTTTGAAGCAAATTCGCAAGTGTTTGATTTAGCTCTGGAGGCCATCAGACTGGATCCTGATTATGCAGACGCACATGCCAGGGCCGGAATAATGGCTTTATGGGATGGCATTTATACTGGTGATACCAATATACAACATGCAGCCATGGCTGCATTACCTTATTTTGAAAAAGCCCTGGAATTAGATCAATATAATGCAACAGCACATTATGCTATGGCCCAGGTTAATCAATATGCCAGATGGGACTATGTTAGAGCTGAAAAGGAATTTCTGAGGTCCAGTGAACTGGAACCAAATAACTCTGGCTATGATGATGGGTCTGTTGAGTTCATTTTAAAGATGGGTCAAATAGAAAATGTATTGAAACATATAGATAAGGTACAGGGTTACAGTAATTCATTCTTTGCAATGGTTAGTAGCCATATCTTATCCGACAATAAGATAGAGGCATATAAGTTATTAGCCCAAGCCTCCAATAATAACATGGCACAACCTTTCATTGGAGAAGCATATCTATGGATGGAAGAGTATGATTCTGCAAAATTTTACCTTGAATCTGCGCTTCAGTCAGAGCACTATGAGATGCCTATACCCAGGTGGCAGGCGAAATTGGCTTTTGTATATGAAAAAACAAACAATCATCTGAAGGCCCGAACAATCGTAAACCAATTGATCGCCAAAAGCGATACAAGTGCAGCCGGAAGTCCTGCATATTTTACCGGCTGGTATTATAGCGCAATGGGAGAGGTAGATTCTGCTTTTCACTGGCTTGAAAAAGCTTATAATAATCGTAGCCCTGAATTACCCTGGCTGAAAGTAGATCCAGCATTTAACAATCTCAAAGATGATGACCGCTACTGGGACCTCTATGAAAGAACAGGTCATAGAGCATATGATGATTATATGGCAAGTAAGAGCAAATAGCAGCCCAAGAGATAAATGAGTCAACCTTCAAATAAAATATCAATTCTCTGGCAAGAACTTAAGCGCAGAAAGGTAGTGCGTGTAATTACTGTTTATGCAGCTGCAGCATTTGTGATTCTTGAACTGGTTGATATCATTGCTGAACCCCTCAAACTCCCCTCCTGGTTAATACCTGTGGTCATTGTTCTACTTTCCATTGGTTTTATCATCGCTATCATTCTTTCATGGATATACGATGTAAAACCCGAAGGAGGGATCGTAAGGACTGAGCCAGCTTATAAGGTCAAAGAGCAGGATATACCCAAATCTTCAAACAGTTGGAAGATAGCCAGCTATTTCAGTTTTGTAGTAATTGTAGGGTTGATTGTTCTCAATATAATCCCTCGCAGCAGCCGATCAGAAGTAAAAGAGATTCTTGATAAATCCATTGCTGTACTTCCATTTGTAAATGAGAGCTCTGACGAGGAGAATACCTATTTTATAAATGGAATAATGCAGGACTTACTCTTAAATCTACAATCAATCAAAGACTTAAGAGTACTTGGACGTACTTCGGTTGAACAATACCGAAATTCTACTAAATCCATTCCTGAGATCGCTGAAGAACTTAGCATTCAATATCTAATTGAAGCAACCGGACAACGATATGGAAACACATTTGTCTTAAGAATAATGTTGTTGGAGGGAGAAAAAGATGAGCAAGTCTGGGGAGACAAATTTGAACTGGAAATAAAGAGCGCTGAAGATTTTGTTAGCTTACAAAGTACGATAGCCAAATCTATTGCGACTGAATTAGAGGCAATAATTACTCCTGAAGAAAAAGAACTCATCGAGAAAATACATACTACAAACCTGACGGCTTATGATTTTTACCAAAGAGGTAGGGAGGAATATTTGAAGATCAGCCTTTTTGCTGATAACACGGATATATTGAATAAGGCCGGTAATTTTTATTATAAAGCACTGGAATATGATTCCACATTTGCACGGGCTTATGCAGGACTGGCAGGGGTATACTTTTGGAGGGATTATCAAGGAACTGTTTTTTCAGAAAATTATTTGGATTCTGTTCGTATACTGTCAGATATTGCCCTCTCCTATAACGATCAATTGACTGAAGCGTATACTGTCAGAGGATTCTATTACGAAAATTTAGGTGACAACGAACAGGCTATAACAGAATTTGATAAAGCCATAAAACTCAATCCAAACGATGGTATGCCGTACTATGGGAAAGGATTGTTGTATGCTTATGATGACTTTATTAAGGCAATTGATAATTTTCAAATCGCAGCATCCCTTAATCGTGGATCAGAATTGCCAGAAATATTAGGACGTATTAGTTGGATGTATGAGTGGGCTGGATTCACAGAAAAAGCTATTCATTTTAATCATGAAGCTCTTAATTTGGATGGCGATTCAGTGGAATATTATAGGAGGGCAGGCAATATTGAATACAGTAAACCCGGTGATCCAGAAAAATCTATAGAATTTTCAGAAAAAGGGTACGCAATAGATTCTTCAAACCATTTGGAAATTTCTCGTCTTTTAGCTTACAGGTATATGGTTCTTGGTCAAAATGAAGAGGCATTAAAATATTGTAAAATAAATCTCGAATTACATAAAGATCAAGGACAATCCCCCTTTCACGTGATGCGTGAGATTGGATATGTTTACTGGCAAATGGGAAATAAAGAAAAGGCAGAATACTATTTCAATGAATACATAATTAATTCTAATAAGATTATTGAATTGGGTGGAGAAGTAGGACACGCCTTTATGTCACGTTATTTTCTTGCAAGTGTATATGCATTTAGAGGGGAGAAAGATAAGGCATATGAGAATCTAAGAATTTTTAATCTTCGGCAAATAATGCCCTCTTGGATGGTCGTACGAATCAAAAATGATCCATTATTCGATAGCATCAGAGACGAGCCCGAATTCCAGCAAATCGTCCGCAATGTTGAAGCCAAATACCAGGCAGAACATGAAAGGGTCAGGCAATGGCTTGAGGACAATGATATGTTGTAGTCCTACTGAATAAACTTCCCCAATACCCCCACTCCCATACTCCCAGCTTGAGGCCATAAATGAAAAAAGCCCTGAGCGTTTCGCTCAAGGCCTTTCCCTAGTAGCGGGGGCAGGACTAATATGTCTTCATTTATCTTCCTTTCAATTCAATTCAAGTATCTGAAAGTCCTACATATAGCTTAATATCAGTAAGAACAGAAAGCTATTGAAAGGAACCCAAATGAAAGATTTGTTTCAGTAATGTTTCAGTAGTATCTTTAACCAAACTTATCATTATGGCAAGTTACAACATTGAATTGAACAGTAAACCCATCAAAGGTAGTAATGAATATAAGTTACTTCTTAGGGTAACGGTGAATCGGAAACACACCAGATTGAAATTAGATCATGCTATCCAGACCAAGCATTTTAATCCAAGTCCGAAGCAGAATAAATATGTCAGGAGTTCTCACCCTAAGCATGCAACAATCAATGGAGACATTGATGATATTATACAAAGTGCAAAGGAAGCTGTAAAAGCACTTAAAAATGAAAAGAAATTCATCTCAGCAGATACTATAAAGCAAAGAATGACCCAGGTAGACTACTCAAGTGTCATAGAATTCGCCAAGTCCGTTATCAAGACAATGGAGCAGAAGAATCAAGTGGGTAGTGTAAAAAAGTATAATACCCTCGTAGGGAGGTTGGAGGAGTACAAGAAATCAAAAGATCTGTATTTTATCGAACTAACGCATTCATTCCTGGAGAAGTTCTTTGATTTTCTACGATCCAAGGGTAATAGTGATACCACAGCAAGCAAGTACCTTGAGACATTGAGAACCATATATAATAGAGCTACGGTTGAAGGTCTCACTGATCAACTGCCAAATCCCTTTCTGAATTTCAAGACAAAAAGAGATCCGGTGAATAAGGAGCGATTAAATGAGGCAGAGGTTAAAGCCTTCGAAGAACTAGATCTACCCAAAGATTCATTAATATGGCATGTTCAGAATGCATTCATGTTTTCATTCTATTGTGCTGGAATCAGAGCTAGTGATATCCTTCAATTAAAATGGAAGAACATAGTAGATGGGAGATTGGTGTATCAGATGCATAAAACCAGCAGGTTTCATTCCTTAAAACTGCATCAGAAGCCTATTAAAATCCTGGATCACTATGGACCTGGGAACCCGGATGAATTTATATTTCCCTTCTTAGGAAATGATGTGGATTACGATGATCCAACATTTAGATACAATCAACTTAATGCAAAAACTTCACTTCTGAACAAATACCTTGGGCTGATTGCAGAGAAAGCAGAAATCAATAAGAAGATCTCAACTCATACAGCCAGGCATTCTTTTGCAGATATCGCAAGGCAAAAAACAGATAATATCTATAACTTGTCAAAGACATTGGGTCATAGCAGCATAAAGATTACTGAGGCTTATCTGTCTAGATTTGATGTTGATGCTGTTGACGATACAATGGACAGAATGTTTAAATCTGAATGATATGGAACCATTAAAAAAATCCTTTTACACCCTTAAGTCTTTAATTGAGGATGTTAATATAGAGATTGTATATGAGACCTTTGAAGCCATAGATGATGAATATGGGTCTAGGTATAATGCATATCAAGAGATATATCGAAGTGGGGGAATTCCAGTCGAGAAAAGATATGCAATCAGGATTGATAAAGTATTACTTGTCTTCTACAGAGAGAATCTCAAAAAAGCATTTATTGATTTCAGGAGTGAGATAGAAAGAAATTTAGAAACACGATTGCTTCGGGATAAAATACCTAAATACATTAAAGATCTTGAGGAAATTTTAACCAAATGGAGTGATTGTATTGTTGTGCAAGAAATTGATATAGAGTTAAAGAAAACATGGTACTTATTCAATAATACAATTAGTACTGATTTCCTAAATTCCAAAGGGATTAGTAATTCAATAATTAATGGCATTTCATCCCTCTTTCTAATTCAAAGAGACGAAATAATCAAATTATTAGACTACATAAATAGTGTTGACATAAGAGATAATTCCAATGCAGATTTGGTTTCTCAAGAAGTTGCAAATAAGCCTGAGAAGGTAATAATGAGAGATGCCCCAATAGTGTCTAAGTTAAGTGTCGATCCAGAGAAAACATTTACTGGTGCTATTCCAAAGATTTATAAGAGGCTTGAAGATGAAGGATTCATTTCAAAGGATTCGAATAAAAAGAGTTTCAACCAACTTATTTTTGGGCCGAAGGTTGAAGAGCCAATAATTTGGGCTGCCAAAGTTGGAACACTCCATTATTTTTTTAAACAGCTTGAAAATAAAGGTATTATTAAAGATGCTGGCAAGGGTAAATGGATACTAATTTGGAATTCCTTCCTTAGTGAGGAAACAGGACAACAATTTAATAAAAGCTCTGTAAGTAATTATTCAAATAAGGATGTCGATCCTAGAAAGAGAAAAATTATTGACGAGATATTGGACAAGTTCGTACGTAAGAGTAAATCCAGCAAATAGATTTTCATAATAATTCCTCTCATTTCAGGATTAGACTTCTTATTACACCTGGCTCACAAGGTATATTTCCTCCCATGAGACCTCCTAGTAGACCTCTTAAGAGGTTTAAAAACATGATTATCAGATATTAAGGTTGCTATAATTGTGTCATGTCAAATCAAAAGTATGATTAAAATGACACAACTTAATATTGAATTTCCACCTCTCGATCAGATCGAGCAGCGGTTGGAAAGCATTGAATCCAAGCTACAAGAGATTCACCGAGAAAACAATCAACAATCATTTAGATTATTAACCACAGAGGAGGTAGCGAAATTACTACAGTTTACTACGCGTCACATCCAAAACCTAAAGGCCAGAGGAGACCTTGCCTTTATCCAGAGAGGAAGGACCGTCAGGTACAAACCTGAAGATGTGAAAGCCTTCATTGAAGAGCACTACGTTTCTGCTACTAATTATGGAGGGACCAAAAAATGAATAAATTTTGGTCGAATGCCTCTGGAACATATAAGATAGATCCGGAGGCTCTCCATGATTTCCTTAGGGAAAATGGGTTTTACACATTCATCACGTATGAGAATGATAAGATCTTTGTACGGGAGAAAAATAAAGTAATACAACAAGTATCTCAGGAACAAATCAGAGAGTTTTGTTGGGATTACATTAATAAGGACTATGTGTTTGAAGATCCAGAGGAGCGCAAATTGGTGATAGACCTTTTCTACAAGAATACTTCTTTCTTGAGCAGGAAAAACCTTTTATTAATTGATGAAATCCAACTCAACCCAATAATTGATGATTCGGAAACATCATTCTTGTTTTTTACGAACTGCATCGTACGGATCAAGCCTGGTGAGATTCTGAAGCTAAGGTATGATGAAGTCGATGGGAACATCTGGAAGAACGATATCATAGACTTTGAGCTTTCCTGTGAGATACCTGATAAGATCAGAAATGAGGGGGAGTTCTATGAATTCTTTTTGGATGTCACACAGAATCAGAGGGATCATGTACAGGAGCATAACAGGTATTGCCTTGAGAGGATTCTGGGTTACCTTTTACATAGGTACAAGAATCCTGCTAATGCAAAGGCGGTGATCCTGATGGATACCTATAAAGATGGCAATCCACAAGGAGGAACTGGTAAAGGATTATTCGCAAAAGCTCTTGAACATGTTAGACCAGTGGCTTTTCAGGATGGGAAATTCTTTAAGTATAACGAAAGGTTCGCATTCTCTGGTGTCAAGTACGGCACTAAGATTTTGATCCTCGATGATGTACCAAAGGATTTTGACTTTGAGAAGATTTTCCCCTTGATTACTGAGAAGGCAGTTATTGAAAGGAAGTACGAGAATAAATTCGTCATCCCATATACAATAGTTCGTTATAAATGTTAATAACTATTTGATAATCAGTGAAATAAAGGATAAATTAATTTGATTAAGTCCCTGATGTTCAGTAACTTAATAGGTTAATCATAATCTATTCAAGTTATGACTACCAGGGAGCATAAATCTTACAAAAGCCTCATTATCAGTATGTTAGATAAATCGCCTAAAATTAACCAATGGAGGAGAGATTTCTTGATTGAAATCTTCA
>SDBV01005715.1_pt1 | contig 17473 bp, 17 predicted proteins | sample 2277081 | NCBI WGS metagenome assembly SDBV01 (sample SAMN10402039, study PRJNA504765) | marine sediment metagenome | isolation source: marine sediment core GS10_PC15, 223 cmbsf | place: Arctic Ocean: Southern Knipovich Ridge | collected 2010 | reverse complement strand
ACCCCTCTCGGGTCACGCTCCTGGCTGCGCATTGTCCTTCGGCCAAAGCTTTTGCGGCGTCGCGTGACCCCTCTCGGGTCACGCTCCTGGCTGCGCATTGTCCTTCGGCCAAAGCTTTTGCGGGGGAAGACGCTCGCTTCGCTGAGCTCCGGAATAGCCGGCGATCAGGAATTCATCGACGCGAGAAATTCATCGTTGGTCTCGGTCGCCTTGACCTTCTCGAGCAGAAACTCCATCGAGTCTACCGGGTTCAGCGGCGAGAGGACCTTGCGCAGAATAATCATGCGATTGAGCGTCGCCTCGGGCAACAGCAACTCTTCCCGCCGGGTTGCCGATCGATTGATGTCGATCGCGGGGTAGGTGCGCCGATCCGCAAGCTTCCGGTCGAGCACGATCTCGCTGTTTCCGGTGCCCTTGAACTCCTCGAAGATCACCTCGTCCATGCGTGAGCCCGTATCGATGAGCGCGGTCCCGATGATCGTGAGACTGCCGCCCTCCTCCACGTTGCGAGCCGCACCGAAGAAGCGCTTCGGCTTGTGAAGCGCGTTCGAGTCGACACCACCAGAGAGGATCTTCCCAGAGTGGGGAACCACGGTGTTATGGGCCCGCGCCAGGCGCGTGATCGAGTCGAGCAGGATCACGACGTCGCGCTTGTGCTCCGTCATACGCCGCGCCTTTTCGATCACCATGTCGGCGACCTGTACGTGGCGGGTGGCGGGCTCATCGAAGGTCGACGAAATCACTTCGCCCTTGACGTTGCGCATCATGTCCGTGACTTCTTCGGGTCGCTCGTCGATCAGCAGCACGATGAGAACGACTTCGGGATGGTTTTCGGCGATCGCGTTGGCGATGTCCTTGAGGATCATCGTCTTGCCGGCCTTTGGAGGTGACGTGATCAGGGCGCGCTGGCCTTTCCCGATCGGCGCGATCAGGTCGATGATGCGGGTGGTGATACTGCCCTTCGGCACCTCGAGGTTGAACTTCTCCTCCGGATAGAGCGGCGTAAGGTTGTCGAAGAGAATCTTGTGACGCGCGGCTTCCGGCGCCTCGAGGTTGATCAAGTTGACCTTGAGGAGCGCGAAGTAGCGCTCGCCCTCTTTCGGTGGCCGAATCTGACCGAGCACCGTATCGCCGGTCCGCAGACTAAAACGTCGAATCTGTGACGGCGAGACGTAGACGTCATCGGGTCCGGCGAGATAGTTCTGGTCCGGAGCGCGCAAAAATCCGAATCCATCCGGCAGGGTTTCGAGCACGCCTTCCGCGTAGATCTTCCCTTTCTTCTCGGTCTGGGCCTTCAGGATCTCGAAGAGCAGGTCCTGTTTGCGCAGCCCGGCCGCGTTTTCGACCGTGAGCGACTCGGCGAGTTCCACGAGGCCCTCCATCGGCCTCTGCTTCAACTCCATCACGTTCATCCGCTCGGCGTCGGGATCATCGTCGTCGAGTTCATCCTCGTAGGGCTCGTCATCCGGAAAATCCGACATCTGCTGGCGGTGATGTTCGTGCGAAACCTGGTTGCCGTTGGCTCCGTTTCCTCCGCGGGTGCGGCGGGAACGACCTCGCCTCGGTCGGCCTTGGTTGGAATTGGAATCGCTAGAGCGGTGACTACCCACAGGATGATCTCTCTATTTTTGTTGACGTCGTGTTCGGTTTTCAGTTTCGGGTTCTTATCTTCTGGAGTTGGCTCTGAATTGGGGTGGATGTCTCACAAAGGCAGGGAATCGATCAGTGCCGGGCTCGAGGGGATTTGCGGTTCGTGGCGGTGGAACCCACGCCCGCTCAACGCAAGGACTCGGTCCTCCGGAGGGAGATAAAGGGCTCGGTTCTAACTTCCTCTTCGGCTACCCACGCTCCTAAGTTAATCATAAATGTGCAGCCCCTGAACTCGCTCATACTCGCCCAGCGGCCATTTCGCTCCCGATTGGTCTGATTCCGGCCGTTCCTGCCGGATTCCAACCGCTCGGGAGTAAAAGGATCAGGTGGAGTCCCTCAGAACGGCTTGCATCACCGATTTCCGCGTCTAGGGAGAAAAGGTCGCGGCCGATCTGGCGGGGGAAAAACAAAGCGTAAGGCCCCTATTTTGAGGTGTCAACCCTCTTCTGCGATCTGGCGCCCGCGGCAATGAAGTGCACGAGGCGACCGGTTTCGGGCCCGTCCCGCCGGTAAGAGTAGAAGCGCTCGGCGTCACAGGCCGTGCATGCGCCTTCCACAAATCCAATCCGGTCGTTTTCGACTCCTTCTGCGCGCAGGGCTTCCCGCGCCAGCAGGCCGAGATCGAGCCGCGCGTGACCCGTACGACTTTGATGCAAAGCGCGCGGTAGTGTTTCGGAAAAGCGCTCCTCGAGGGCACCCAGCAGCGGTTCGTCCACCCCATAGCAGCATTTCCCGATGTGGGGACCGATCACCGCGGCGACCCTTTCCGATTTTCCCAATCGCTCCCGCAGTGCGGCCAGACAAGCGCTGATCACACCACCCGCGAGCCCGCGCCAGCCAGCGTGAACCGCGGCAACCACGCGCCCGCGATCGCCAGCAAGTAGGATCGGCAAGCAGTCGGCGGTCACCACCGCGATGCACACGCCGATCTCCTCTGAAATCACCGCATCCGCCTCAGGGGGCGGATCCTGCCCAGCGCACTGTTGCGCGGTGGCAACTGCAATGCCGTGCACCTGGCGTGGGCACCGCAAGCCCGCGAGCTCCGCGAGGCCGCGCAGGCCAAAACCGTGATCAACCCCGATGCTCGACAACAGCGCATGTCGAAGCGGCTGAAGAGCGGCCATCTTCAATTGCCCTCAGACTGCTCAAGACGCTCGAGCAGCAGCGTCAAATCAGCCGGAAGTGGCGCCACAAACCGCATGGATTTCCCACTGCGGGGGTGCACGAAACCGAGAATGGCCGCGTGAAGGGCCGGGCGCCCCAGATCCGCTGCAGAATTTCGGGATCGTCCATAGACGGTGTCGCCGACGATGGGCAGCCCAATCGAAGCCAGATGAACCCGGATCTGATGGGTTCGTCCGGTTTCCGGAAAAATCTCGAGCGCCGCTCGCTGACTCTTTGGAAAACGCCGCGTTACCCGCCACACGGTCTGGGCCTCACGGGGCGCTGTCCCCCGCACCGACATGCGCTTGCGATCCTTCGGATGACGCCCGATCGCGCGATCGACGCGCCCCTCATCGGCGCGGGGTGCGCCGCGAACCACCGCACGATATACGCGATCGACCGTATGCTCGTGGAACTGCTCCGCCAGGTGGCGATGAGCTTCGTCACACTTGGCGGCGACCAACACGCCCGAGGTTCCCCGGTCCAGGCGGTGTACGATTCCCGGCCGCTCCACGCCGCCAATCCCGGCCAGGTTGTCGCAATGGTGAAGTAGAGCGTGCACGAGCGTTCCGCTCGAGTGCCCCGGGGACGGATGGACGACCATCCCGGCTGGTTTGTCGATCACGACCAGGTCTTCATCTTCGTAGAGAACATCGAGAGCAATCGCCTCGGGTTCGAGCGCCGACTTGGCAATGTCAGGAGGCGTCACGCCGAGATCGTCACCCACCCGTACGGGCTGACTGGCTCGACAGGAACGATTGTTGACGCGAGCGCGGTCGGCGTCGATCCAGCGCCGGGCCTGCGAGCGCGTGATTCCCGCGACTGCAGCGAGTGCGCTGTCGAGTCGCTGACCGGCTTCGGATTCACCGATGATGAAGTGGAGGACCGTCATGGGGTGCCACTCGGTGACGCCACTGCTCGCAATTCAGCGGCTCTCGAAAAATCGCCCTTTGCGGCGCGCTCCGTGCCCCGTGTCGAACCTCTTCATGTAACTCGCCGCGACGTCTTTCCCCTCCAATCCGACACAGTTCGCGTAAGCGGTGACGAAACCGCGCACGTAGACGGAGTCGGGGAGGTCAGCGAAGCGCTCTTCTTCGATAAATCGAAGGTAGGTCAGGCTGATCTTCGTGACCCTCGCGATTTCTTCGATTTCCATTCCGCTGCGAATGCGGAAGTGCCTCAGGCGTTCGCCATCGAATTCGCCGGTAGCTTCGTCGAAGTGCGAAAACTCGTCCATCTGGAGCGCAGAAGAGCCCGCACTCTGAAGCGGCAAAGAGCCCTCGCCTCCCGTGAATTCGACGGGAACCAGCGGCGCACTCGCTTCTGCCTGCGGCAGCTCTTGCTCCCGGTCGACATCCAGCGTCGCGTCGTACTCACTTCTCATTCGACTGTCGGAGAGCACTCGATAGGCCGCTTCGATCCGCTCTCGAAGCGCGGCGGCGTCACCTTCCGCGAAGACCGAGTAGCCGGCCAACGAATCGTCGGAGTAGGTCGCCAACGCCAACCGGTAGGCGCGCTCGATCTCATCCCTTTTCGCAACCGGCTGCGTCTCCAGGATTTCGTAGTGGTTCTGATCGGAAAGGGGCTTCAAATCGAGTCTTCCTGATTCAAATCGAACCTTCCTTACTCAAATCGAGCCTTCGTGAGACTGGTCGGCCGTTCCCTCTGCCAACAATTTGCGGGCGATTCTGGAGAGGTAGATCGCGGCGTCGGATCGCGGATAGACATCGATGAGCGGACGCTTTGCGCGGACACTGCGGCGCGCCAATTCGTCGTGATTCACGTAACCCAGATACTCGGCTTCGATTCCGAAGAACTTCCGACACACACTCTGGATCGAAAATCCGAGCTTGATGTCCTCGGCAGTGCGAACATCGTTGACGATCAGGCGGGGACGAAAGGCCCGCATCGTTTCGACGAAGCGCCTACCCTCGATGGGATCGAGCGTCTGGATCTCGCGAAGGAGTTCGAGGGGAGTGCGGATCCCTCGCTCGTTTCTCTGATCCATCGCGATCGTGACGATCTTGCGCATGTCGTGTGAAGCCATCGCCAGCCGCAAGCGGCGATAGAACGCAGCCCGGACGAACCCATAGGCGTTCTCCACCGATGTAGGTTCTGGCGTAATCACGACCACCCCGTCATCGCCAATCATGAAATAGTCTATGACCGCTGCGTGTGTACCCGCTCCGAGATCCAAGAACACGAAATCAACGTCGAGTTCGCGCAGCTCGCGCATCAGGCGGACGCGACGCGACTGGGTCGGTTGGGGGGTGGCGAGATTGCCATCGGTTGCGGCGATCAACTGCAGGTTGGGGATCGGCGTATCGAGGATCAGCTTTCCGAGGTCTTCTTCGCGCTGGGCGACAAAGTCCGCCAGACTGACTCGCGGCTTGGAGACCCCCACGCAGGTGTGAAGATTCGCACCCTCGAGATCGCCGTCGACCGCGACGACCCGATGGCCCATTCGCGCCAGGGACGCGGCCAGGTTGGCAACGATGAAACTCTTGCCAACACCACCCTTGCCCCCGCCCACGGCAATCAACCGCGCCCGCCGGGATCTACCGGGCTCATTTCGAATTTTGGCTGCGAGCTTGTTCAACCTGTCGCCCACCCTGGTGTTCACTCATGCTCCCGCGACGCGCGATTCTAGCCGGAGCATCCCGCGGTTCGGCCACTTCGCTCGACGATGCTCAAGAAGGGTCGCCACTCATTGTATCGAACGCTCGAGCCAATGTGGTTCATCAGCGGCGTCCAGCGTGGTTTCGCGGGGATCCGCTGCAGGCGCAACCGCGCCTGCTGGGGAGTTCGGCCACCCTTGCGCCGGTTGCAGTCGACGCAGCTGCACACGACGTTCTCCCAGGTCGTGCGCCCCCCGAGCGCGCGAGGGATTACGTGGTCGAGATTGAGTTCGGACCGCTGGGGCCGCTCGCCGCAGTACTGACAGGTGAACTTGTCGCGGGCAAAGACATTGACGCGGCTGTAACGCACGTGACGTTTGGGCACACGGTCGAAACTCGGAAGCAGGATCACTCTCGGCACGCAAATCGCGCCGCTCGGCGTTCCGATCGACGCGTTGCCTGCCTTACCCCGCCGCCGCCGCCAGCTCTCGAAGTCGAAGGTCTCGTACTCTTCGTTCACGACCCGCGCGACGTCCCGGTAGATGAGCGCAAACGCCCGCCTGGCCGATGTCACGTGAATCGGCAGATAGGAGCGATTCAGAACGAGAACAGTCGCATTCAGCACGATTTCAGCCACTTATCCTACGAGACCGGCTCTCTTCATTCAACGCGACCGGCCTCCTCGAGCGCGAGGCCGACCGCCTGCTCGATGGCGTCCTCGTCACCCTCCAGCAGCGTCCGAACGTCAAATATCAGCGCGTCGCCGCGAAGGCGAGCGACGACCGGAACCGGAGCGGCGCGCAGGCGCTTCGAGATCCCCTCCATGCTCACGGAGGCCCGCAGGACGACAACCCAGCTTTCGAGTTCGAAACCCGGCATCGAACCACCGCCCACGAACCCGCGGTCCGGTTCGGCGTGGATGCGCGCGGTGTCGCCCCAACCCTTGTCGAGGCGCGCGGCCAATGCGCGAGCGCGTATCTCCAGCCGATTCAAGGGCTCGAGCAGCTGGCGCAGCACCGGGAGTTCCCGCTCGGCGCAACCCTCCAAATAGCATTCGAGGGTCCAGTCCAGCGCCGCGAGGCTCAGCTTGTCCAGACGCAGCGCACGGGCCAGCGGGTTGCTCCGCATGGCTTCGATGATCTCGCGCGAGCCCAGCACCAGGCCGGCCTGGGGTCCACCCAACAACTTGTCAGCGGAGAAGCACACCAAATCTGCGCCGAGTTTCAGGCGCGCGGGTGCGTAGATCTCCGCGGGAAAACCGCGAGCGCTGAGGTCGACAAGGGTCCCGCTGCCGAGGTCTTCCACGACGGGAATGCCGCTGTCGCGCCCGATCTCCGCGAGTTGCCCGAGTGACGTCTCGGCCACGAAACCGCGCAACTCGAAGTTGCTGCGATGGATTTTCAACAACAACCCGGTGCGCGAATGGATGGCTCGCTGGTAGTCGCTCGGATGCGTGCGGTTGGTGGTGCCGACCTCGACGAGATCCACCCCTGCGCGCTCCACGATGTCCGGAATCCGAAAAGAACCGCCAATTTCGACCAACTCGCCCCGCGAAACGATGGCTTCCCGACCCCTCGCGAGGGTGTCGAGCGCCAACAAGACGGCGGCGGCATTGTTGTTGACGGCGAGCGCGGCCGGCGCTTCGGACAGGAGGGCAAGCTTTGAGCAGACGGCCGAGAGTCTGTCGCCGCGCCGACCGGTTTCGAGATCGAGTTCGAGGTCTGAGTAGCTCGCGGCGGCGCGCGCGACGGCGCGAGCGGCATCGGGTGCCAACGGGGCTCGCCCCAGATTGGTGTGCAAGAGGATCCCCGTAGCGTTGACGACTCGGCGTGGCTGGCCGCCGCACAAGGTGGCAGCCAGCGCGGCGGACCGATCGGCCAGATCCGTCAGGGTTCGGCTACCGACGGCCTCGGGCGCGGGCGCGGAACCCGACAGGCGCTCCCGCGCCTCCGCCAGGGCGCGACGAACGCCCTCGAGGACCGCCCAGGCGGGCAAATCCGGCCACCCCGCGGCCACAGCAGCCGCCAGCCGATCGACAGCCGGCAGTGCCCTGCGGGGATCAGGCTTGACCTCGGGGCTCCGATACATGACTCTCCTAGAAGAATTTGCTTGGTGTGGTTCTGCGGGGATCGCGTTTCAGGAGCGGCACGAGATTGTTGCTGAAAATTGGCCACTCGTCGCGTCGATGGGTGATGTGTCATTTTCGCAATTTCGTAGATGACTCCGCAGGCGACTGGGGTGAGCTGGACGGGCGGCGGGGCGCTGCCGGGGCTCAGAGACCCGATCGCACCTCCACGCCGTTGTGGGACTTACTGTGCGAGTAAACGATTTTGTTTGTGGATTGGGGAACTTAGAGCCTGTTCCCGCCCTGCTCGAGCCCGACCGGGCCCCGAGTACCGCTTAGCCCCGCCACTGGGCCGCGCCGCTGCGCGGCCCATCCAGATGGGCACAAAGTCCCGATTCCGGCTCGCCAAAGCCGAAGGGTGGAGCGCTCCTGGCTTCCCATGTGGAAGCGTGCGCCCTTGCGTGGGAACTACGAAATGACGAACGAGATCATCATCAACGCCTCGTTTGGGGAAACCCGAGTGGGGATCATCGAACGCAACCTGTTCACTGAACTTCACATCGAGAGAACGGGCGAGCGCAACACCGCCGGCACCGTCGTCAAGGGGCGCGTAACTCGGGTGCTGCCCGGGATGCAGGCCGCGTTTGTGGACATCGGCCTCGAGAAAGCGGCATTCCTCTACGCCGGTGATTACTACGACGATTCGATCAAATCCAATGGCAACGGCGAGGCCCCGGAGCGCAGCAGGGGTCGCTCGCGCAACGGCAGCCGGCAGCAGCCACCGAATATCGACACCCTGCTCCGCGAAGGCCAGGAAATCGTCGTCCAGGTCGCCAAGGAGCCGATCGGCAGCAAGGGCGCTCGGATCACCTCCCACATTTCGATTGCGGGTCGCCACCTGGTGGTCACGCCGCTTTCGCGGCGGGTGGGCGTGTCCCGTCGCATCGAGTCCGATCGCGAGCGGCGCCGACTTCGCGAGATCGTTTCGCGAAGCCGACCGGACGATCTCGGCTTCATCATCCGAACTGCCGGCAACAACGCGAGCGAGGCGGATCTGGAAGCCGATATCCGTTATCTGGCAGCGGTTTGGAACGACATCCAGACAAAGAGGAAAGACGCGAGCGCCCCGTGCGATCTCTACTCGGAACTCTCCCTGCCACTTCGGGTGATTCGTGACTTCGTGAACGGCAAGACCAAGCGCATCGTGATCGATGATCGTCGTATCTACGAGGAAATGGAGAATTTTCTGACACGCTTTGTCGCGGACCCGAAGCCGCAACTCGAACACTACCGGGGCGCGCTTCCGATCTTCGATCATTTCAATATCGAGTCGTCGATCGACGCCAACCTGGGCAAGAAGATCTTCCTCAAATCCGGCGGGCATCTGGTGATCGACCAGAGTGAGGCGCTCACCGCGATCGACGTCAACACGGGGCGCTTCGTCGGCAAGCGCGACCTCGAGGAGACGGTTCTTCGGACAAACCTCGATGCGGTCAAGGAGATCGTCCACCAGCTCCGCTTCAGGAATATCGGTGGCATCATCATCATCGACTTGATCGACATGGAAAGCGCAGAAAATCGCAACAAGGTTTACGGCGCCCTCCAAGAAGCCCTGAAGCAGGACAAGGCGAGAACGAACATCCTCAAGATCTCGGAACTCGGCCTCGTCGAGATGACGAGGAAGCGAACCCGAGAGAACCTCGTCCAGCAACTCTGCGAACCCTGCGCGAACTGTGAGGGGCGCGGCTACGTGCTGTCGAGCGAGAGCATGGCCTACAAGGTTCTGCGCGAGATTCGCAAGGATCTGCCGCGGTTCTGCGGTCGGCAGATCGCCATCAGCGTGCATCCTCGAGTCGCGGAGGTGCTGCTCGATCGCGCCCACAAGGCCTGCGCGGAGCTCGGCCAAGAGCTCGGCCGCGAGATCGAAATTCGCGGCCAGCCGGGGCTCCACCAGGAGCAGTTCGAAGTGACCGCCCTGGACAGTGGCCCTCCCGTATACCTACCTCTTCAGTGGCTCGGCTTTCCGCCGGAATCCGACCGGGAGGCTGCCGAGGAGGAGAAGGCTGAGTCGGTCGCCGCGCGGGCATCAGCGCCTCAGCCGGCTCCCTCGGAAGCCGCTCCAGCAGCCGCCGCCTCGGAGCAGGCCTCCCGGGAATCCACCCCGGCGGAAGCCGCTTTGGAGGCGACGCCCCCGGAAGACGCTTCGACCGCAGAACCGACGATCGCGGCCAGCGACGCAGCCGCCGAAAGCGAAAAACGCGTCGCGGCTTTGGCCCCAGCCGCCGAGATGCTTGACTTGGAACAGGAAACCCCGATACTGCCCGCTCCCGCGAAAGTGGAGGAGCCGTAATGTTCGCCGTCGTCCGGACCGGTGGAAAGCAACTTCGGGTGGAACCCGGGGTAGCCATCCGCGTGGAGAAACTCGAGGGATCCGTTGGCGACAGCATCGAACTCAGCGAGGTCCTGCTGGTGGGCGCCGAGGACGGTGCGAAGATCGGAACACCGCTGGTCGCCGGCGCAAAGGTGGTGGGAACCATTACCGCCCAGGGCCGCGGACCGAAGCTCACGATCTTCAAATTTAAGCGACGCAAGGGCTATCGCCGAAAGGCGGGCCACCGCCAGTCGTACACCGAAATTCGAGTGGATAAGATCGAGGCTTGATCGATGGCGCATAAAAAAGGGCAGGGCAGTTCGCGCAACGGCCGCGACAGCCAGGGGCAGCGGCGCGGAGTCAAGGTGTTCGCGGGCCAGTCCGTGACGGCGGGATCCATTCTCGTTCGCCAACTCGGTACGAAGATCCATCCGGGCCGCAACGTGGGCCTGGGTCGCGATTACACGCTCTTCGCACTTTGCGATGGCGTGGTCGGTTATGGCAAGTCCCGCGGGCGCGTCGTCGCGCAGGTCGAAGCCAACAACTAGCGCGCCATTCATCCGCGGCGCTGATTCGGCCGTGTGCGGCCGCAAGACTGTGAATCCCGACGAAGATTTCATCGACGAGGCGACCATCTCCGTCCGCGCCGGAGACGGTGGCGACGGCTGCGTGAGTATGCGGCGCGAGAAGTTCGTACCGCGCGGCGGCCCCAATGGCGGCGATGGCGGACGCGGTGGCGATGTTTTGATTGCGGCCGATCGCAATCTTTCGACGCTCTACGACCAGCGAGTGCGCCGCAAGGTCTGCGCGGAATCCGGCCGGAAGGGCGACGTTTCAAATCGGACCGGACGAAACGGTGGCGATATGAAAATTCGCGTCCCCATCGGAACGATCATCTACGACCTCGACCCCAAAGCTGAAAACGAAATCGTGGCCGACCTGTCCAGGGACGGCGAAAGCGTGCTGGTCGCCCGCGCCGGGCGCGGCGGGCGCGGCAACGCCCGCTTCAAGAGCGCGACGCGGCAGACCCCAGACTTTGCGGAGCCTGGACAGCCGGGCGAGTCGCGCAAGCTGCGCCTCTCGCTGAAGTTGCTCGCAGATATCGCCCTGGTGGGTTTCCCGAATGCGGGCAAATCCACGCTGCTCTCCCGCATTTCGCAGGCTCGGCCGCGCATCGCCCCGTATCCGTTCACGACGCTGACGCCTTCGCTCGGCGTCATCGAGATTGGAGATCGCCGCGCCGTCGCGGCCGACATCCCGGGGCTGATCGAGGGCGCTAGCGATGGGGTGGGGCTGGGACACCGCTTTCTGCGCCATATCGAAAGGACCCGCGTAATCGTGCATCTTCTGGACGCGAGCAGCTTCGCTCTCGAGTCCACAGACCTCGTGAAGCGCTACGAAACGATCCGGCGGGAGCTCGGCTCCTACAGTCCCGATCTGCTCGAGCGCCGAGAGCTGGTGGTACTGAGCAAGATCGATCTGGTACAGGATCTCAGCGACCTCGACGCCGTTGAAGCGGAACTCTCGCGACGAGGTCTGCGCGTGCTGCGGCTTTCATCGGCAACCGGAGCCGGGGTGGACGCCCTGCTCAACGCGATGGTCCAAACTCTGGATCAAGCCGTTGCAGATGAAGCGGCAAAGGCGGCGGAGGACGCATCTTGAGCGGAACCCAATCGAGCGTTCGATCCGCCGCCGCCAAGGCGCGCCGGATCGTCGTAAAGATCGGGAGCAGCGTTCTCACCCGGGATGGAGAGCTGCAATCGCGGGTCTTCGGGGACATTTCCCGTCAGGTCAGCGAACTCTTCGACAACGGCCGCGAGGTCGCGATCGTTTCATCGGGCGCCATCGCGATCGGCGCGCGGGAACTCGGCTGGAGCGATGGCGACCGCTCGATTCCCGAGAAGCAGGCGGCGGCCGCGGTTGGCCAGATCGGCCTCGTCGAGCACTATCGCCGACGCTTTGCCCGTCGCGGGCGCCGGGTTGCGCAGATCCTGGTCACTCGCAGCGGACTCGCAGATCGCGAGCGCTTCATCAACGCGCGTCACACACTGCTCGAGCTGCTGCGAATCGGCGTCGTGCCCATCATCAACGAAAACGATACCGTGGCGACGGAAGAAATCCGCTTCGGCGACAACGACAACCTCTCGGCGACGATCGCCAACCTGATCGGCGCCGACATGCTCGTCATCCTCACCGACGTCGACGGCCTCTACCAGAAACTTCCGGGCAAGGGCCAAAAGCCGAAGCTCTTCGACGTCGTCGAGCGCGTGACACCAGAAATCGAAAGCGCCGCGGGTGGATCGACGAGCGCCTTCGGTCGCGGTGGAATGACGACGAAGCTGGAAGCCGCCCGGACCGCCACCCGCTGCGGTTCTACGACGGTTCTCTGCAACGGCCGAAAGCGCGACGTGCTGTTGAAAGTTGCGGCCGGCGAGTCGGTGGGAACGATCTTTGCGACCGGCAACCGACTCGCAAGTCGCAAGCATTGGCTGGCGTTTACCACCCGGACCCACGGAGAATTGGTGCTGGACGACGGCGCCGTGCGGGCCATCACGCGCGGAGGCAAGAGCCTACTGCCCGCGGGCATCGCCGAAGTGCGCGGAAAATTTCAGGTCGGAGATCCGGTTGCGTGCGTCGATTCGGATGGACGAGCCGTGGCTCGCGGCCTGACCGCCTACGCGTCCGACGCCATAGAACGCATCGCGAGGCGCCCGACACGGGAGATTGCGCAGATGCTAGGATATTCGAACGGCGCTGAGGTCATCCACCGCGACGACCTCGTCCTGCTCGAGGATTCCTCCGAGTGACTCCTTCTCGAGGACGCGGCAGATGAATCTGGAAGACCAGATGATCGAGCTCGCTCGCAAGGCGCGTTCCGCCTCGGAGCGGGTCGCGGAACTATCGACCCGCGAAAAGAACGCCTGGTTGCTGCGCTGCGCGGAGCGCCTGGGCGACGCGAAGGCCGAAATTCTCGCCGCCAATGCCGTGGATCTCGAGCGCGCTGCGAAATCCGAAATCTCGGGCCCCATGCTCAAGCGCCTCGAACTTTCCGAGGGCAAATGGCGCGACATGATCGCGGGGTTGCGCGACATCGCGGCCCTACCCGATCCCGTCGGAAGGGTGGAATCAACGCTGGTTCGGCCGAACGGGCTCCAGGTCGGCCGCATGCGAATCCCCCTCGGAGTGATCGGAATCATCTACGAAAGCCGGCCAAACGTAACCGTCGATGCGGCTGCGCTCTGCGTCAAAGCGGGTAATGCGGTGATCCTTCGCGGTGGTTCCGAGGCCATCGAGGCAAATCGAGCACTGGCCGTCGAGTTGCGTGCGGCGGCTGTCGAAACCGGCGTACCCGAAGATGCGGTCGCCGTGATTCCCACGACGGACCGCGCGGCAATCGACACACTGCTGGGGCTCGATCAATACATCGACCTCATCATCCCCAGGGGTGGGCCCGAGCTGATTCACATGGTGACTGAAAAGTCGCGCATTCCCGTCGTGAGTCACGACGCGGGGGTGTGTCATGTTTTCGTCGATGCCAGCGCAGATCCCGAAATGGCGACCCAAATTGCAGTCGACTCGAAGATCCGCCAGATGGAGGTATGCAACGGCCTCGAAACTCTTCTCGTCCACCGCGATGCGGCGACGACCGCGATGCCGCGCATCCTCAAAGCCCTGCACGAGCAGGGTGTCGAGCTTCGGGGATGCGCGAAAACCTGCGAGGTCTTCAGCGACGCTGTTCCCGCCAGCGAGAGCGACTGGGCGGAGGAGTATTTGGCTCCGATCCTGGCGGTGCGCATCGTCGACGACATCGACTCCGCGATCGAGCACATTCGACGCTACGGATCGAATCACACGGAAGTGATCGTCACCCGAGATTACCGCAGCTCGCAGGAGTTCCTGCGCCGAGTCGGCTCATCGACGGTCGGCGTCAACTGCTCGACGGCTTTCGCGGACGGCTATCGGTTGGGGCTCGGCGCAGAAATCGGCATTTCGACCTCGAAGATCCACGCCTACGGGCCGATGGGACTCGAGGGATTGACAACGCTGAAGTTTGTATTGCGCGGAGATGGTCAGCTCCGAGAATGACCGACACCCAGGCTCGTATCGGGATTTTCGGTGGGACCTTCAATCCGATCCACATCGCCCATCTTCGGGCCGCCGAAGAAGTCGTCGACGCGCTCCGCCTCGAGCGAATGATCTTCGTGCCGTCGGCGGATCCACCCCACAAGATCGACATTCCGGGCGACCGGATTGCTCCAGCGGAAGTGCGCCTGCAATGGGTCGAGTTGGCCATTCGCGACAATCCCCGTTTCGAAGTCGACGCGCTGGAAGTCGAACGCGGCGGTGCATCCTATTCGGTGGATACGCTTCGAACGATCGCAGAGCGGGTCGCGCCCGAAAAACCGGTATTCACCATCGGGCAGGACGCCTTCGTCGACATCGACTCCTGGCGGGAACCGGAGGCGCTGTTCGATCTGGCACATTTCGCGGTCATCACTCGACCTCCGGTCGCGCTGGCTTCCCTCGCGGATTGGCTGCCGCGCTGCATTCGGAACATCGTCGAGCCGGATCCAGGCGGTGTCTTCGCGCTGTATCATCGGGCGCACACATGGATCCGCCTGATCGAAATTTCGGCACTCGACATTTCTTCATCGGACATCCGGCTTCGACTTCGCGATGGCGAGTCGGTGCGCTACCTGCTTCCGCCAGACGTCGAGGCGGCCATCAAAAAGAGTGGCGCCTATTGCAGTGTCGAAGGCGAGAACGACGGATGAGTGCTTCGGATCGACTCGCCAAGGTGACGTTGATCGTTGAGGCGGCCCAGGAGCGGAAGGTCGACGACATCGTCGGCCTCGACGTAAGGGAGATCAGTTCCTTTGCCGATACGTTCATCATCGCGACGGGGACTTCGGATCGGCACGTGCGCTCGGTGGCAGATTCCATCGGGGCCGCCCTCAAAGCCCACGGCGACCCCCCGATGGGAGTCGAGGGCTATGACGAGGGCCGTTGGGTGCTGGTCGACTGCGGCGACACGATCGTCCACATCTTCCAACAGGAAATTCGCGATCATTACGACCTCGAGCGCCTCTGGAGCGACGCGCCCGCCCTCGAATTGAAGGCGGCGCCCCGGGGTGTGAAAACATGAGCGGCCCCGTCGTATTGGTCGTTCTCGATGGTTTCGGAATCGGTGACGGCGGAGCAGCCGACGCTACCGCGCTCGCGCAGACGCCTTTCTTCGCTCGCGCGCGTGCCACCTACCCCTCGGCGAAACTCGAGACGTCTGGAGAATTCGTGGGCCTGCCACCGGGTCAGATGGGAAATTCCGAAGTCGGCCATATGACGATGGGTTCCGGGCGGGTCAACATTCAAGATATTACGCGAATCACCCAGGCCATGGCCGCCGGTGAACTCGCGAACAACATCCCCATTCAATCTGCGATCGCCGCTGTCAAAAACAGCGGCGGGACGCTCCACCTGATGGGGTTGTTGTCCGACGGTGGCGTCCACAGTCAGTTCGATCAGCTCACGATGCTGCTCGATTATCTGGCAAGCCGCGGAATCCGACCCGCGATTCACGCATTCATGGACGGGCGCGACACACCCCCGCATTCAGGGGGCGACTTCATGCGTGCGCTCGTCTCGAATCTCACTCGAACGGGCGGGCACGTGGCGACCGTGACCGGCCGCTATTTCGCGATGGATCGCGACGTCCACTGGGATCGAATCGAGAAAGCCTACAACGCGATCGCCGGCCGAGAGGGGCGTAGTGCCGCCGACCCGATCGCAGCGGTTGAAGAAGCCTACCGGCGCGGAGAGAGTGACGAATTCATTGAGCCCATCGTGATCGACGGGAGTGCGCCGCTGGCCGATGGCGACGCGATGATCTTTTTCAACTTCCGTGCAGATCGCGCGAGGCAGATCGTCAATGCGCTTACCGGGGCAGATCCAACGCAATTCACCGGGCAACTCGAGCGTAAATCCGTTCCGAAGCTATCCGCTTTTGTGTGTCTCACGGAGTACGACGCCAATTTTGACCTTCCGGTCGCGTTTTCGTCGGAAGTTCCGGGCAACGGACTGGGTGAAACCATCGCCAGGGCGGGACTCCAACAGCTCCGCGTTGCCGAAACCGAAAAATACGCCCACGTGACATACTTCTTCAACGGGGGAGTCGAAGAACCCTTCCCTGGAGAAGATCGCGTGCTCATCCTGTCCCCACGCGATGTAGCCACCTATGACGCCAAACCCGAGATGAGTGCCGTGAAGGTGACCGAAGAAGCGGTACGCCGGATCACGGACGATGATTACGCGTTCGTCCTCGTCAACTACGCGAATCCGGACATGGTGGGCCACACCGGTATTCTCGAAGCGGCGATCAAGGCAGTCGAGACGGTCGACGGCGCATTGGACCGACTGGCAGGGGCCGTGCTGGCAAAAGAAGGTTCGCTCCTGATCACTGCGGATCACGGCAACTGCGAGTTGATGCTGGATCCGGAGAGCGACGAACCGCATACCGCTCACACCACCAACCCCGTTCCCATCTTCTGGGTCGCCAGGGACGCCATCGACCGTCGCCTGCGCGACGGCAGCCTGGCGGATCTCGCGCCCAGCGTCCTCGACCTCATGCATCTGCCACCGCCGAAGGAGATGACCGGTCGGAGCTTGATCGTTCACGACTCCTGAGCCGCCAAGGCGGCATTGCGGCAGCGCCGCAGAGGCTGCACGACACCCCATTTGGTCCCGTGGAGCGCGACGCCTTGTGGCTGAGGAGAAACGGCGCTGAGGCCTTTCACAAACTCGCAGAACTCTCGCGGGGTGCACTCGAGTTGGTGCTTCCGCCAACTTGCGGAGCCTGCTGCGCCCGCACGGATCCGACCGCTGTGCTGTGTCCGGCCTGCGACAGCCAGCTCGAACGAATTGCGCCCCGCGCGTGTCAGCTGTGCCAGGAAACCGAGCCGCAAACCGGCAGCCGTCTTTGTGCGGGCTGCGGGAAGTCGGACTCTCCACTGACGGCCTGCGTTGCCGCGGTCCGATTCGAGGGAGGTGGAGCCGGCTGGATCCACCGCTTCAAGTACCCGAAGAAGGGGCTGCGGGGACTCGATCCCGTGCCCGCATCGGTGGTCGGGGTGATGCTGCGCGAGGCCGCGGCCCGGGCGCCAGGGCCTCAGCCGGACCTGATCGTGCCCGTGCCGTTGCATCCGCGCCGGCTTCGATTGCGAGGCTTCAACCCGGCTGCACAGATCGCCCGATCTCTGGCCCGAGAATTCGAGATTCCCTTTGACGCCGTCGCGCTTTGCCGCACGCGAGACACCCCAAGCCAGACGGGCCTCGATCGGCGCGAGCGACGCAGCAACGTTCGCGGTGCATTTCGCCCGCGTCGCGGGCGGCACATCCCAGAGCGAATCTGGCTGGTTGACGACGTGGTGACGACGACCAGCACGTTGGCTGAAGCAGCGATCGCGCTGCACGCAGCCGGAGCTTCTACGGTCATCGGACTATGCGCGACCCGAGCGCTCTTGGATGGTTCTTCGGTGAGCCGCTGAAAATCGGCGGGTCATCGATTCCAGCGAGGAGATTTCGAAAGAGGCGATCCGATCACTTCAACTG
>SDBV01005714.1_pt1 | contig 17477 bp, 13 predicted proteins | sample 2277081 | NCBI WGS metagenome assembly SDBV01 (sample SAMN10402039, study PRJNA504765) | marine sediment metagenome | isolation source: marine sediment core GS10_PC15, 223 cmbsf | place: Arctic Ocean: Southern Knipovich Ridge | collected 2010 | reverse complement strand
GTTATTTGGAGCATGATCGATGATTGGAAGAAAATGTCCAGGATGTTTGACCAGGCAAAGTGGGCTGCTTCGGAATTAACAAACGTTGTCATGCGGTTGGAGGATTCCATCCATAAAGCGCGGATCGAGGCTCAGAATAAAGAGCGTTCACGAGTAGCAAGGCAGGTCCACGACACGGTTGGCTATTCGCTAACTGCTGTAATAGTGCAGCTCAATGTAGTACGGGAACTTGTCCAGAGGAAATCGCTGCGCTCTCGAATAGAACAATTGGAAGAACTTATGCGGCAATCACTTAAAGATACCCGAGAAACGGTTACTGTTCTAAGAAAGGAGAATAGTGAAGGCAGAAACGAAAGCTGGAGGGATACGTGGATTCGGCTCTGCAATATATTTTCTAACTGTACGGGTGTCAGAATTCATGTTATCATAGGAGACGAATTGCGGGCTGTCGATGGGGAGGTTGGGGAGGCACTCTATCGTATGCTGCAGGAGTCCCTTACGAATGCATATCGGCACGGTCGAGCGACCTTTATCGATGTTGCAATGAAGTGGAAGAAAGAACTGAAGAGAATCCTGTTCCGGGTTTCCGATAACGGTATTGGGTGTAAACATGTTGAACCAGGCAATGGAATAAACGGAATTATGGAACGAGTTACTGCATTGCAAGGGGAGGTGGTGTGGAACACATTACCCAATAAGGGTTTTGATATCGGCATAGATATTCCGTGGGAGATTACGCATGGAAAAGATACGAATGTTGGTGGCTGACGATCATCCGATATTTCTTGATGGTTTTTGCACTCTGGTCAGGCTAAAATATCCCCAAATCGAGATCGTAGCCGCAGTCAGCAACGGAAAAGAAGCGCTCGAAAAGGTGGAAGAATTAAACCCTGATGTGGTTCTTTTGGATATCAGAATGCCGGAAATGGATGGCGTTGAGGCGGCAGGTTTGATGAAACGGAGAAGGCCTGATACTAAGATTATTATGTTAACAACATTTAACGAAATAAAACTAATCTCGGGCGCGTTAAAAGCTGGTGCAATGGGTTATATCCTCAAGGAGACTCCGATCTCCGAAGTTATACAAAACGTTATTTCTGTTTGTAAGGGCAATTATCTTATATCCGCTCAGGCAGCTGAGAAGCTTCAGTGGTCTTCGGATCCATTGTCGGTCGATTTACAGTACCATGGGCATAATGATCCGGTGGAACATTTCGAATTAATACCATCAAATATTGCGGCAAAGATCTCCGGTCTCAGCAATCGAGAAAGAGAGATATTGGAACTGATGCTCGAAAATACAAGCAATAGCAGAATAGCGGAGAAACTTTTTATTGGTGAAAATACGGTTCGGAATTATGTCAGCAAGATCTATGATGTGATTGGTATACACGACCGGTCAACATTACTCGGATGGGCTGCAAGCAGAGGGCAAGGATGAATCGATCTCGTTGAGCTGCAAATGACAAATATGACAAATGTCATATCTGTCATATCATTTTATTACAAATTGATATATCTGTCTCTATCTCACCCACATTGTTGTTCGGCCGATGGCCCTCGATCCAGTCGAATGAGAGAGAGGGAAAAGCACGGCGATTAATCATCATGAAAAGGCGTGTAACCTGCGACAGAGCCTCATTCGCCCATGCAGGTTTTTCGTTCAAGTATGAGCTAACTGGGCGATAGAAAGTTAGTTTATGTCGCGAGAGAACAAAAAAACAAAACGTATCTATCTCGTATCTATATGACATTTATCACAACTGCTTACTATTTCTTTGTTATAAAATTGTGACAATTGTCTCTATCTTTCCATATTATAGTTTGCAAAAATATGATCAAAATAAAAATGCTAAAGTTTTTTTGCTTAGTAAAGGGGGTATGCATGAAATAGACAAAAATTCTATTTAATTAGAGATAGAGTCTACCAAAATCATTTTTTATAGGTAAAGGAGACACTAACAATGAAAAAGATTTGGATCATTCTGGGAATCATTTTCCTATTGGGATTTGCTTCCTCAGTTGTCTTCGCATCAGGAGAGAAGGAAGCGAAGGCGGGAGAACCGAAAGTTGTAGAAATAGAGTTCCTGCGTGGCGAGCACCCTCAGTATCCGCACAATCCGAATGCTGCGGTTTGGGATGTACTGGCAGAGAAAACCGGCGTGAGAGTCAAACTCAAATCAAATCCCTGGTCGGGATGGCAGGACAAGCTTACAACCTTGCTTGCTTCGAACAATATGCCGGAAATGACTAGCCATTGGAATATGGACATCATTAGACCTTTCGTCGACAGCGGGATGTTTATGGAATCGGGTAAGTACATGCACCTCATGCCTGAGTACGAAAAATGGCTAAAGACCTTTGAAGAGGGAGGAAATGATCGTCGAGTCCTCTACTTCGGTTCGCCTCCCAGGCTTATTGCATTTCATCGATTCAACAGGCACCAGGATGTTCACGGTCACTTTCCGGCTCTCAGGACCGATCTAATGGAAAAACACAATATCGCGATACCGAAGACCTTCGATGAGCTCTACACAGTGCTCAAAGAATTCAAGCAACTGTCTCCCCATAATTACCCATGGGGCCGGAGAAAAGCACTTATCAGCATGTTACTAGAGCAGTTGTACATGTTCGGTACCGGGCCTAAAATCTATTATGATTGGGACGAAAAAAAATGGCTGTACGGTCCTTTGATGCCGGAGTATAAGAAGGCTATTCAGTGGTACGCCAAGGTTTATCAAGACGGACTAATCGACCCTGACACCAACACCAACCAACAGTACGTCGAGAAGATGGTTGCTGAGAAGTTTTACTTCTGGTGGGATGATATAGAAAACATCTTAGACTTCAATGCTAATCTTCGGCAAGTAAATCCAGAAGCGAAATTCGAAGCCATCCCAATACTCCCTGATTCGACGGGACGGAAAAGAATCCTGTCAGAACCTTATCACAAAGTACAGTACATCAAATTAGTAAGCTCAAAATACAAGTACCAGGAGAGGATGGCTGGATTCTTTAACTACCTTTATTCAGAAGAAGGCGTGCGCCTCATGAATTTCGGTGTTGAAGGTAAGAATTTTACCTGGGAGAGTGGCGAACCCAAAATGAGACCAGAGGTTTACGCAGAATACCGCAAAAAGAATATGCCATACAGAACGTTTCTCGGCGATCATGCCGTTAGCCAAAATACGCTATGCGTTGTGAATGACCATAGAAATTATTTACCATGGGCGCCGGCAATAAACAAAAAAAGCTATACGTACATAAACGGTGCAGTCGATGCAAAAATCATACGTGAACCACGATGGCCCCCTCCCTTTGCGGGAGAAGAGGGCGAAAGAAGAGTTGATATTGAAGCTTCGCTCAACAATATCCTCGATCCAACACTTGAAGCATTAATAATTGGCAACAAGGATTTTAGTGAATGGGATAATCTGGTAAAAGCCCTCAAGAAGGCCGGAGCCGAGGATCTCGAGCGTATGTACAATGAGTCCCAAGCGAGGATGGAAAGCGTCAGCAAGTAGTTGGGCTATTTTTGAGATCAGGATAGGGCTCATCATTTGTGTTACACACACCAAGCTCTATCCTGGTCAAATTTTGCTGAAAACCAGTAATATTGGACTTCTGTTCAACGGAGGCACGATAAAAACATGTCGAATGCTTTAAACGAATTTCCGCCTGTCATCAAAAAGCGCTATTCATTTTTTTTCACAATAATGGGAAATGTGAATCGAGACAGGCACCTACTCATGCTACTGGCTCTTCCCATAATATACTATCTGGTTTTTATGTACGGCCCAATGTTCGGTGTCATAATAGCCTTCAAGAAATTCGATGCCGCAAAAGGATTCTTTGGCAGTCCTTGGGTCGGATTGAAATATTTCGAAAAGTTTATTGATGATGCTTTCTTCTGGCAAGCTGTGAAGAATACGTTGGTTCTCGGTCTTCTTAGTATGTTATTCGCAATGCCCGCTTCTATTATCCTGGCATTGCTTTTAAATGAGATACCTAACAATGTATACAAAAAATTTGCTCAAACCACTACTTATTTACCCCATTTTATCTCTGTCGTTGTTGTATGCGGTATGGTTGTCAATTTTGCCAGTTCTGACGGATTGATAAACAGAGTGATAGAGATGTTGGGAGGGAAACGGACACAGTTCCTGTCAATAGCGGGCTGGTTTCCGCCTGTATTTGTTATTTCCGAGGTGTGGCAAACTGCGGGATGGGGGAGTATCCTGTACCTGGCCGCCATAGCAGGGATCAATCCCGAGCTCTATGAGGCGGCGATTGTGGATGGCGCCGGCAGATTCAGACGGGTTTGGCACATAACCTTACCGTGTGTACTTCCCACCATTTCCATATTGCTCATTTTGAGAGTCGGCAGAATCCTGAGGCTTTCCTTTCAAAAGGTCTTACTTTTATACAGTCCTGCCGTTTATGAAACTGCAGATGTTATACAAACCTATGTTTACAGACGTGGTCTTCTCGGTGCTCAATTCAGCTATGCAACCGCTATTGGACTATTCCAGTCTGTTGTCGGGCTGGTTCTATTGATTGCAGCCAACATGGCGTCGAAAAGACTCAGTGAGACGAGCCTATGGTAGGAAAGAAAATACGATTTGGAAGCTTATCTTTTGATCTATTCAATTATGTTTTTGTTGCATTACTCATATTTGTCACTCTCTACCCTTTTTATTACGTCGGGATTGTATCGATCAGCAACGGTATGGCTGTATTACAGGGGCAAGTAACGTTCTGGCCTGTGGACATCAACTTTGTGGCGTATGAAATGATTTTCGGCGATGAGGATATTCTGATCGCCTATAAAAACACGTTGATTTATACAGTTTCAGGTACGTTCATCAATTTAGTACTGACCGCTTTTTGCGCATATCCCCTCTCAAAGAAAAGGTTAGTGTTTAAGAACTTCTTCATGACTATGATCATCTTTACGATGTTTTTCCAAGGGGGAATTATTCCTCGATACCTTGTGATACAAAGCCTTGGGATGATTGATACAATCTGGGCTATCATACTACCACAAGCGATCATAACGTGGTTCATGATAATCATGCGCACCTTCTTTAGATCTATTCCTGATTCGTTGGAGGAATCTGCCTATATGGACGGTGCAAACGACATACAGAATTTTATAAGAATTTATCTTCCCCTTTCCAAAGCGATAATAGCAACGTTGGTGGTTTTTTATTCAGTTGATCAATGGAACAATTTCTTTCCAGCTTTGATCTTCTTGCACAGCGAGGAAAAATTCCCTCTCACCATCATACTGAGACAATTGGTTGTGGTGGGAGAAATGTCAGACCAGGTGGGGGACATTGGATCGGCAGACGATTTTGCCTTAACTGAAAAAAACATTAAATATGCGGTTATTATTTTTGCAACCCTGCCCATCCTTGCGGTTTACCCTTTCCTCCAGAAATATTTTGTAAAGGGAGTCATGATCGGATCCATAAAGGGATAATCATCATATTATCGTAGGATGTGGCCATAGACGCATCCTGTTATTTCTTCAAAAGCAAGAGAGGAGTACACATGAAAACGATTGTGGAACAAACCAGAGAGATTCCTGTAGTTTCGGAAGTTGATGTGCTTGTGGTCGGTGGAGGATGCGCTGGAAGCGCCGCTGCGATCGTGGCGGCCCGCGCTGGGGCCAAAACGCTTGTCCTCGAACCCCAGGCGTTCCTGGGGGGAATAGCAACACAAGCTCTGTTTGCCACCTGGGCATGGGATCGCGGTCTGGGGCCTGTCCCGTATGGCGGCATACCTCACGAGCTGGTGGACCGTCTCATGGATGAAAAATCTGGCGTTCTCCCCGAGGTCAGAACGCGGGGTCACAATTTCGAACCAAAAAGCTTCTCCGATTTTACCTACAATCTGGAGATCCTCAAGCTCGTTCTAGGCGAGTTTATGGAGGAAGTCGGAGCAGAGGTGCTCTACCATACCACGGGAGTGTTACCAATCATCGAAGATGGCACTGTTAAGGGAGTCATCGTCGAAAACAAAAACGGTCGGCAGGCAGTGATGGCCAAGGCGGTCGTGGACTCTAGCGGAGATGGCGACATCGCTGCAAGGGCCGGGGCGCCTTTTGAAGAGTACCCACCGGAAGTCATGACGGCTCCGGTGGAAATGACACCTATCGCAAGCGTCCATGAAGGACCACACATGATTACTCCATTTGACATTCATGTTTGGATCCGAAACGTTGACTGGGATCGAGTGGACCAGAGTGAAGTTCGGAAATGCTGGGAGAAATCCTACGACCCGAAAAGACGTGTTCAGCTTCATACAGGATGGCAGAGGGGCACCGGAGAACTCTGGAAGGATCGAATCGCAACGTTCTGGCTGATAGTCAGGGGAAAGCGCGGTGCCGATGCCATGGACCTCAATTTTGGAGAAAAAGCGTTGAAGCAGTCGATGTTGGAGTTCTGGCGGCTTCTGCGAGATTGTACGGGTTTTGAAAAAGCGCATATCGCCAAGCTTTCCCACAAAGCAGAGGTTAGAGGAACACGCCGAATTTATGGCGACTATATTCTCACCAAACAAGACGTCATTCAGGGCAGTAAATTCCCGGATTCGATCGTTTCTACACCCCGCAGGCCACAGCACGGCCGTGGAGGAGGAGATACCGGCATTAAGGGTGTGTCAAACGCGGCCCCAGAAACAACCAAAGGCATGCACGGGATCCCGTATCGATGTCTGCTACCGAAAGAAGTAGAGGGATTGCTTACTGCCGGCCGCTGCATTTCCACGGATTTCGAATCGATGTTGGGGCATCCATCCATTCCGGTTTGCATGCTGATCGGTCAGGCTGCCGGGGCGGCTGCTGCTGTAGCGGCGGATAAGGGCATTCTTCCACGCAAAGTCGACGTCGGGGAAGTTCAGAAACGCCTGACAGATTTGGGTGCGGAGATAAGTGCAGGAATTGGAGACAGCGGTACTGCCTAGAGCGAAGGGGCGGCCGGTGGCAGCCGGGGGTGGTTACATCGGAAGGAGAATGGGTTTGACATCACGAGAGAGGATGCGAGCGGCCCTCAATCACGAAGAAGCGGACAGGATTCCCATATGTGATTCCCTCTGGCCCGCTACGGTGAGGCGATGGCGATCAGAGGGACTCCCTGAGAAAGAGAACCCGGCCGAGTATTTTGATTTAGAGTTAGTCAAGTTCAGTGCCGACACCACGCCTCGATTTCCTGTGAAGGTAATCGAGGAAAACGACGAGTACATCGTGACAACGACCCCGTTCGGCGGTGTCCTGCGCAACCACAAGGACTACTCCACGACACCCGAAGTCGTGGACTACCCCTGCAAGGAGCGCGAGGACTGGGAGCGGATCAAGGAGCGTCTCGCACCGGACCGGGCCCGGGTGGATTGGGAAGGAGTCTGGGCAAAGGAGTCTTCCGTCGACGAACGCGGATCAGAGTCCATTCTGGAGACCGACAGAGCCGAGCTGCGGAGAGGTCTCGCCGGGTGCCGGAAGGCACGCGAGCAAGGCAAGTTCACCGTATTCTCCGTGATGGTTGGCTATGACAGAATGCAGAAGTACGTTGCCACCGAGCGTCTCCTCATAGCTGTTGCCACGGAGCCGGACTGGATTCGCGACGTGTACGAAACCGACGCGCGGCTGGTCGTTCAGATGTTCGAGATCATGAGGGACGGGGGGTTCGAGTTCGACGGCGCCTGGTTGACCTGCGATCTCGGATACAGAAACGGCCTCTTCTTTTCCCCCCACCACTTCGAGGAGCAGCTTCGTCCTACACTTCGGTTTCTGTTCGACTACTTCAATGGCCAGGGCCTTCCGGTGATCCTGCACAGCTGCGGGCGGGTGCGTGACCTGATTCCCTATTTCATAGAGGACGGCCTGACGTGTCTTCAGCCGCTGGAGGTCAAGGCCGGGATGGATCTGCGCGATCTGAAAGAGCGATACGGGAAGGACCTCGCCTTTATGGGAGGCATAGACGTGAGGGCGATAGCCCATGCCGACCCTGCCGTCATCGAGGAGGAGATCCGCAGCAAAGTCTCCGCAGCAAAACCGGGTGGCGGATACATCTATCACTCCGACCACTCGGTGCCGAACAACGTGAGCTTTGAACAGTACAAGCGTACACTCAGTTTGGTACGCAAGTACGGCGCATACGAGTGATTGACAGCCTATGCCAGAGCTCTTAGCAATCAGGCACATTTTTCTATTGTACAGCGTACAGCTATTAGCTAAGAAAGATAATGAAACAATATCTAAGGTGTGATTAACCTTGATTACAACGACATTCAAATTACAGAAAGGGTTGCTCGCCAGGCACTGGAAGCAGTTCAAGAACAGTAGGTACCTGCAGCTCATGTTCCTGCTGCCGCTGATATATCTCATTATCTTCAAGTACGGCCCCATGTTTGGACTCCTGATTGGCTTCCAGGACTATCACATAATCAAGGGAGTTTTCGGAAGTAAGTGGGTTGGTCTGAAGCACTTCAAGGACTTCATATATGATCCCTACTTCTGGATTGTGGTCAGGAACACGGTTCTTCTCAACGTCTACTCGATCATCTTTTTCTTTCCGGCTCCGATCGTTCTCGCTTTGTTGTTGAACGAGGTAAGACACCTCAAATTCAAGAAGTTCGTGCAGAGCATCAGCTATATTCCCCATTTCCTATCTACGGTCGTAATCGCAGGCATGGTTATCAATTTCGTATCTTTTGACGGACCGGTCAATCAATTCGTCAAGGCGATGGGGATGAAGCCCGTTGTGTTCTTAGCGAAACCTGAGTGGTTCCGTCCTATATACGTCGCATCTGAAATCTGGCAACGCGTCGGCTGGGTTGCGATTATTTATCTAGCGGCGCTGACGGGAGTCAACCCGAATCTTTACGAGGCAGCGCGGATCGATGGCGCAAATCGGTGGCAGCAGGCCAGGCATATCACGCTTGCGAGCCTAGCGCCGATCATATCGATCATGATGCTGCTGACCATAGGTCGTATGATGACTGTGGGATTCGAAAAAGTGCTGTTGCTCTATAACGGGGCCATCTATGATACCGCAGATGTCATCTCCACCTACGTGTATCGTCGCGGCCTTCTGGGGGCGGACTTCAGCTATGGAACGGCCGTCGGCTTCTTCAAGTCAGTGATTGCTTCTGCCCTGATCATCGCGGCCAATACGACCGCTAGAAAGTTGCAGGTAACGAGCCTGTGGTAGGATCCTTTGTTATGAGAAGGAAGATAAAGAAATCAGAGCTTCTCTTTGATGCTATCAATTATGCACTTATGCTGGCCGTTACATTTGTCATCATTTATCCTTTGTACTATATGCTGATTGTCTCACTAAGCGACGGGATCTCGGTTATGAGAGGCGATGTAAAGTACTTTCCTGTCAACTTTAATATTGAAACGTATACGCATATACTGGATGACCCGTCGATCCTGCAGGCCTACTTGAATACGATCCTCTACACCAGTACAGGGACGTTTATTGCCCTGGTTATGACGGCCCTTTGCGCCTATCCCCTTTCACGGCCTAACTTTTACGGAAAGTCGCTATACATCCGGGTGGTTGTATTCACGATGTTCTTCCAAGGGGGGATCATACCCAGCTATATCGTCGTGAACGGATTGGGACTGATCAACACTATCTGGGCCATCGTGCTTCCGCCGGCGATTGTTGTCTGGTACATGATCATCATGCGTACCTTCTTTCAGCAAATCCCTAGCGAACTTCACGAATCGGCTTTCATCGACGGGGCAAACGAGATCACGGTTTTTGCCAAGATCGTTCTGCCCATTTCGACGCCGGTCATAGCCACCATGACCCTGTTCTACGCGGTGTGGCACTGGAACAGTTTCTTCCCGGCGCTTCTCTACCTCAACCAGAAGGTCAAATATCCCATGCAGCTGATCATGCGCAATATCGTGGTCTCCGGTGCAATGGCCGACCAGATGGAGGATGTAAGTGCCTCTGCTATCATGATCACGGAGTTGAATGTCAAGTACGCTGTGATCTTTGTAACCATTACACCAATCCTTTTCGCGTATCCGTTTATCCAGCGCTACTTTATGAAGGGGATGCTGGTAGGCTCGTTGAAAGGCTAGGAGGCGAACAGTTAATCTGCTCAACTTTGACAGAAAGGAGGTGATGCTCAGGACAGCGCAAAATGTAACGAAGATTTCGCCATGTCAAGAATCAAAATTAGGAGTAAGAAGATGAAACGAATGAAATTGATAATTCCGTGTGTCTTGATTTTAGGGATGTTGGCTGTCTTTCCCGGTTTCGCAGGAGGAACAGCCGAGAAGACAGAGTCTGTAGAGTCGGCTGAGGGCAAGTTGCTTCCCAAGCCCATCACCATCCGGTGGATGACACAAGAGGCCGAAAACCAGCCGCAGCTTCTGGACACTCCTGCTATTCGAGGGGCTTTCAACAAGACGAATGTCAAGCTGGTGTTAGAGCCGGTTCCAGAGGTGGGATACGAGGAGAAGAAGAAAGCCCTCCTGGCGACGGCCCAGATACCCGATGTCATTCGCGTTAATGCGAAGGACATTCAGCTGTTTGCAGCCTCCGGGATCTTTCTTCCTGTCTCCGACTATATGGAGCATCTGCCCAACTTCAAGAGGCTCATTGCAGACCGGCCGGATATCGACACTCTCAAGGTGAACGGAAAGCTCTGGGGCTTTCCCATCTTGGAGAAATGGAGGATCGGCGTCGCGCCGATGCCGCAGATCCGCATGGATCTGGTGGAGAAGCTGAATCTGAAAGTCCCGACCGACTTTGAGGAGCTCTTCACTGTTTTGAAGCGCATGAAGGCGGACAACCCCGACATTGTGGGGGTCGGGGGAAGGAAGACAGTGAAGTACATCTTCGGACAGTGGGCCTTCCCGCTCGGTTCGGGTGGATTTCCCGGTTTTACACAGAATCCGATGTACTACGATCCGACAGACGATAAGTACTTCTACAGCCCAGCACATCCGGATTTCAAGATCGTTGTGACTTACTTCAATAGGCTCTACAGGGAAGGGCTGCTCGATCCGGAGTACGTGGTGAGTCCCTGGGACACCTTCATCCGAAAGGTGACAACCGGCAAAATCGTTTTCATCTGGGACAACGCCGTTCATGGTCCAATAAGATACAACCCCGGGCTCCAGAAAGTGGATCCGAACGCCCGATTCGAGATGATCAAGCCGCTCAAAAACGTAAAAGGCCAGGTAAGGACCTATCGGTATTACAGGGACTGGCTCCAGACCAGCTATGCGATCAATGCGAAGGTGAAGGATCCGGTGGCAGTGGTCAAGTTCATCGACTGGATGTATTCTGACGAAGGCTCGGACATAACCAACTACGGCATCGAAGGCGAGACCTTCGAGTACGTCAACGGGCAGCCGCGGATCCTGGACAGTCTCTTTAACGAGTTCAAGGATAAGCAAGATGCCACCCATGCTCTTAATTCATATCTTGGGGTAGGGCTGCAGGCCTGGTCTGTTCTTGTGGATGAGCATAAACTGGTTCGCATTTCATCGCCGGAAGTTTTAGAAAATGGCAAGAAAATCGATAAGTGGACCAAGGAAGGACTTATTCAATACATGCGATACGATCCGCCGTTTAACGAAGAAGAGGTGGAAGTCATCAAGAAGGTCCAGCCAAAGGTGGATAACATCATGGAGCGGGAAATCAACAAGTTCATAACCGGCGAGCGACCCATGAGCGAGTACGATTCCTTTCGGCAGGAACTCATCAAGGCCGGTGCGTCCGGCGTCGAGCGTGTTTACAATGAGGCTTACGCCCGCATAAGGAGCAAGTAGCTTCACAGCGTCTCATTAGAGCCGTTGAGTAGGTGCACCTGTATCAGGAATTAGGCGGCGATACTCCGTCGATAGACGCCCTGCTCAGTAAGTTTGCTGAGCAGGGTATCTTTCTTATACGGATCAGACATCTGAATTTTTCTCCTGGGTACGTAGAACATCGTCGAATCCTGTCGTATGGGTGAAACAAATATATGCTTTGCGAACCCTGGAATTGTTGGGATCTGTTTTTTCCGAATTTGATCTGCGACAGTTACGGTTCCTGAAAGCAGAAGGTTAACTATTACAAGATAAAGATCATTTACCCTGATACAAACTTGGCTTTATCAGGGGCTTTTGTGATATAGATAAAGGCGGCTGCAGAAGTCCCGAAGGATCAGACAGCATTTTCAATTTGCGGAGGATATGAAAAGATGAATTATCGAAAATTCGGCAATACCGAGTTAGAGGTTTCTGAGATTTGCTTTGGACCCATGCGGTTCACGGCCAAGACAGCGGGAAACGATGAGAAATCTGAGAACGGAAAACGCGCGTTATTGCGGGCTTTGGAGCGAGGAGTCAACTTGATTCACTCCAGCTATGAGTACGGGACCCGCTGGGCGATTGGGGAAATCCTCAAGAGCCACCCAAAGAGGCATGAGCTGCATCACATTATCAAAGTGCCGGTACCAGACGGTGGTGACGAAGGCGTGTTCGATCCTAAGAAGTTCCGTCTGAGGGTGGAAGAAGCGTTAAGGGACTTGCATACGGACCGTATCGATGTAGTTCAACACCTTCAGCGGGCTCGGCCAAACACAAACGATTTACGTATTCCGAATATACCGGCCGTAGTCGAGCCTATGATGGAAGTCTTTGAGAAGCTTAAAGAGGAGGGGAAGGTCGGTTATCTCACCACATTCCCCACTACCCCAGAGTTCGCCGGAGAGGCCCTCAAGACTGGTGCATACAATGGCATGGTCGCTTTCTACAACTTTATTGAGATGGAAATGTCCGATTTCTTTCCGGTGATGGAAGAGAAGGGGCAGGGATTCTTCTGTATTCGACCATTTATGTCGGGGCTGCTTACCGACGGGCGAGTCGATCGAAATCAGCTCGCAGAGGGGGATCGCTTCCACGAAGCTCGTTTTGACACCGCATACGAGCGGCTTGGCATCGTGAAGTCTGCTCTTGCAGATCACGTTTCCTCCTGGACGGATTTTGCGATCAAGTTCGCCCTGAGCCATCCGATCGTTACGAGCCTGATTATCAGCCTCAACACCCCGGAGCAGGTCGACGGCGTGCTGGATGCGGCCGATGGGAATTATCCCGGTGAGGAGGTGTACGAAAAAGTCCTCGGTCTCTTCCAAAAACACGGTCCGGTGGTGTTGACTACAAGTTTCAGTACTTAAGGAGTTGTTGAATGAAAAACGAGAGCTCATCTAATAAGCAATCACACAACTTCACGGGGGCAGATTCCGATCGACTGGCTAACTCAATAGGGATGGAGCTCGTACGGATTGGAGCGGGCAGCTTCATGATGGGGCAGGAGAGAAGTGCGGGATGGGAAAAGGCGACGGATATGGACAGGGAGTCGAACCAGGATTGGATCGAGGGGGCGACGCACACCGATTGGGATGAGGTTCCTGTACATAGGGTGAATATCTCCAGGTTCTTTTCTATGGCTTCCACCGAGGTCACTAATGCTCAGTACGAGCAGTTCGATCCGGAGCACAAGAAGTGGCGAGGGCGAGACGGGCAGTCCAAGGCGGACGAGGAGGCTGTGATCTTTGTGAGCTGGCACGATGCTGTTGCATTCTGCAAATGGCTGTCGGAGAAGGAGGGCAGGCCGTACAGGCTGCCGACGGAAGCGGAGTGGGAGTATGCCTGTCGAGCCGGGACGACGACGGCTTATCACACGGGGGACACGCTTCCCGAGGAGTATCAGCGGCACCAAAGGTGGGATGGAGGATTCGAAACTGGAAACGTCCCGGTATCGCTTCATGTGGGCACGATGTCGGCCAACGCATGGGGGCTGCATGAGATGCACGGAAACGTAGAGGAGTGGTGCCACGATTGGTATGGACCGTATGAGGCGCAGGAGCAAACCGATCCTGTGGGAAGAGCGGATGGACTTTTCAAGGTTAGCCGCGGGGGAAGCCACAATACGTTTCTCCCCTACCTTCGCTCAGCGAACAGGATGGGCACGTTACAGGAGGACAGGAGCAGCTTGATCGGCTTTCGTGTTGTTGTGGGCGAGATGCCTCAGACGGAGGCTCTGCCCGAGCCCGAGCCTCCTGTGGTGATGCGGGATGTGGTGCAGCAGGAATACCAGTGGCCCGAGCCAAAGGATGAGCCGTTCTTCCTCGAGCCCATACTCTACGTGAGAAAGGCTGAGGGTGGATACCGGATGGGGTGGCACAATCATCAGCCCGGTATCATTTGGTGTGCAAATGGCGATTTGCTGGTCGAGTTTTTCACGACAGATAATGAAGCATCGCGATGGATCGCACGGATGGTGACAAGGCTGAGGGCGGGCAGAGAGGAGTGGGATCCGGCTTCTCCGTTTTTCGATCCCCCCGATCGGAACGTAACAGGGGGCTCGCTTTTTCATGATGGGAAAGGCAAGTTAATTTTTACCAGTGGTCTGGGAGAAGCTCAATACTGGCACAGGCTTGTTTTCGTACAGAGGATAAGTACAGACAACGGGGCTACGTGGCTCAAGCCGGCTATAAGGGATCCCGTCAATAAGGTTAGAAACGGACCGGATCAACATGCAACCCATACAATCATCGAAACGCGTGAGGGTCATCTTATACAGACGTGCAGCTGTGATCAGTACGTCGTTTCGTTCGTGCATATCAGCAAAGACGGAGGGGAAACGTGGATCGATCCAAGCATAGGGCAACCCCCGCCTAGGGTTGTGGAGGGCGGAAAAGGAAGCGCTATTGCCGGTGTGCATGGATCCATTGTTCAGCTCCAGGACGGCAGCCTTTTAGCGGTCGGGCGGAGCAACAACCTCAACGGCAGGATGTTTCAGAGCCTCTCCACCGATATGGGAGAGACGTGGACCTATTCAGCCACAGAGTTTCCTCCAGTGAGTCTTGCGCAACGACTTTTCATACGGCGCCTGCGAGAGGGTCCTATACTTCTCGTTTCCTTTACCGACCCCTGGCAGGCCTTTGCCTCGTCAATCTTTGAAGACCTGGAATCGGAGCCGTTGGTTGATTTTCAGCTGGGTGGATACTTTCTCAAGGATCTCGAGCTGGCGAGTGTACCCGGGGAAATTCTCGAAAGAATAGGGACCTTGAAAGGACGGAGGTTTCGAACAAAGGCGAGCCTCTACGATAGAATAGTGGAAAAAGCCGGAAGGTCGAACACCGATAAATACTGGCCGGTGATATGTGAGGCAGGCTCAAGACTAAAGCCCAAGGGACTCGTGGTAACAGATGCTGCCGGGAGGGAGCGCAGAGTATACGGGATGTATGCCGCCCTTTCCTTTGACGAGGGAAAAAGTTGGCCGGTGAAAAAGCTGATTACGCCGGGAGGCCCCCCAAGACGGATCAAGTGCTTTGGTTACGTTGAAGAATGCACGATCGATGACACCCATGCGGAACCTGCCGGGATCGTTGAAATGACACAGCCGCCTGACAGAACTATCCATCTGATATCCAGCGGATTGCACTACCGGTTCAATCTTCCATGGTTGATGGAGCCAATGCCTGCAGAGTAAGAAGGGAAGCTCATGAGTTCCTACATCATGGCCATTGACGGAGGCACGGAGAGCGTTCGGGTTGGGATATTCGACCTCGAGGGTCATCTCATCTCTCAGGCTGCCCATGGGTACAAGACCTACTATCCCAGGAGCGGATGGGCCGAGCAGGATCCCGATGAGTGGTGGACGGCCCTGATCGCTGCAGTGCACGGCGCGCTGGACAACTCAGCGTTGAGAGCGAACGACATCGCGGGTCTGTGCACCGATGCGACGACCTGCACCCTGATCCCGGTTGATGCCAAGTTCAGGCATTTGAGACGCGCCTTTCTCTGGATGGACGTGCGGGCGGCGGATCAGGCGAACCGCATCCACAGGACCGAGCATCCGGCGCTCTGCTACAGTATGTCCGGTGTGAATGCCGAGTGGATGCTTCCCAAGACCCTGTGGCTGAAGGAGAATGAACCCGAGATCTACGAGCGCACCGTGAGTTTTGTGGAGTACCAGGATTGGCTGGTATACAGGCTGACGGGTCGGCTGGTTCTGAATCTAAGCACCTCTACCCACCGCTGGTTCTACAATGCCCGGGCGTGGAAGTGGCCCGTAGATCTGTGGGAGGTTCTGGGGCTCTCCGATCTGGCAGAGAAGGTGCCGGATGAGGTATTAGGCGCCGGTGAGCCCATTGGTCCGATCGGTGTAGAAGCGGTGGAGGATCTCGGGCTCTCACCCTCGACACAGGTCTTTCAGGGCGGTGCGGATGCCTTTGTTGCTTTGCCGGGGCTGGGAATCACCGGGCCGGGAAAGGTGGGTCTCATCGCCGGCTCCTCAAACGTTGTAGCCGCATACACCGACAGGGAGGTTCATGGGCCGGGTATCCTGGGCGCCTTTCCCGATGCCATGGTCCCGGGCCTTTGGCTTATGGAGGGCGGACAGGTTTCGACCGGATCGATTCTTGCCTGGTTCAAGCGCAACTTTGCTTCGGACCTGCCCGAGGAATCCGCCTACGATCTGTTGAACGCAGAGGCCGCCGAAATACAGCCGGGTTCGGGCGGACTGGTGGCCCTGGATTACTTTCAGGGCAACCGAACACCCTACACCGACTCAATGGCCCGGGGTGTCCTGTGGGGGTTGTCCCTTCACACCTCGAGGGCTCACATCTACCGCGCCCTGATGGAGGGTATCGCCTACGGAACCCATCATGCCTTGGAAACTATGAGCGATATGGGGGGTGATGTGGCGGGCGTGACAGCGTGCGGAGGGGCTACAAATAGCGATCTCTACATGGGGATCATATCCGATGTGTGCGGGGTCCCCATATCCCTTACCGAGGAGCCGGAGGCTTCGCTTTTAGGATGCGCCGTGCTCGCAGCTGCCGGGTTAGGCGTCTATGCTGATACCGCGGAAGCATCCCGCAGCATGGTCCGGATAGCCAAAACCTATGAGCCGGACAGAGCGGCACACGAGACATACCGCTTTTACTTCGATCTGTACAAAGAGACCTATCCCCGTCTGAAAGAGTTGATGCATAGAATGAACCGGCAGCTGTCAGATGATGTAGGCGGGGGATGAGAAAATCTCATCCACACACCCCTCGAACCACCCCAACTCGTAGGCGAGATCCATCACTGTGTATCGAGGCCGGATCATCTGAGCTCGGGTAAAAGCGTCCCTCACCTGGTCTCGGGTAAGCCCGACACCCCCCGGCTCGACAGGACAACCGGCTGTATGCAGCGACTCTTTGATCCGATGATAGGGCAGGATCTGGCTTCGAACCCTCTCGGTGATTGTATGCCAGCGCTCCTCTATCAGATGTAACCTCTCGCGAAGCTGCTCCCGGCTTAGATGTTTGGAGAGGCATGCAGACACGATCTGTTCCACCATGCCAACGGCTTCTCCGTCAAAGGCGCTTCGAACCGCTCTCTCCCGCTCGACACGTGATGGGTGGGAGGCGAGACAGGCATCGACATCCAGTGCCCCGATATCCCT
>SDBV01005713.1_pt1 | contig 17477 bp, 14 predicted proteins | sample 2277081 | NCBI WGS metagenome assembly SDBV01 (sample SAMN10402039, study PRJNA504765) | marine sediment metagenome | isolation source: marine sediment core GS10_PC15, 223 cmbsf | place: Arctic Ocean: Southern Knipovich Ridge | collected 2010 | reverse complement strand
TGTTGCTCCGGCTGATATCGTTCGTTTACTGCTTGGCGGTGGAAGTTCGCAATCTTTGTTATAAGATGAAGATATTCAAGTCTGCCCAGACAGCGGTACCTGTGATAAGCGTCGGCAATATCACAACGGGCGGAACAGGAAAAACCCCACTGGTGATATGGCTGTGCAATATGATCGCAAAAAAGAATGTCAGATGTGTGATACTTACGCGAGGTTACAAATCGCAGTCAGGCAATATCTCCGACGAGCCTGCGATATTAGCAAAGGCATGTCCGGACGCCAGGGTGGTCGTTAACTCAAACCGGTACAGAGGATCGCTTCGGGCAGTAGCAGAGTTTGGTGCCAAGGTGCTTGTGATGGATGACGGGTTTCAGCACAGAAAGCTAAAACGGAACCTGGATATAATCGCGATCGACGCGACGTGCCCTTTTGGGTTTAACAAGCTCTTGCCTGCCGGTTTGCTGCGTGAACCGGTAAGATCGCTTAAACGTGCAGATGCGGTTGTGATCACGCATTACGATCAGTCGTCGCCGGACCGGACAGAGGATATTGTAAACAGGATACGTCAGATCGCTCCGGATATGATCATCGCAAAAGCCAATCATCATCATCCCAACGCGGTGCTTCATAAAGGCGAGACGCTGACGATCGACGAGCTTAAAGAAAAAGACATTTTCGCTTTTTGCGGTATTGGCAACCCGAACGCATTTTTGAATCGGCTTGAGATGTTCGGGCTTAAAGTGGTCGGCTCTAAAGTTTTTAACGATCATCATAATTATACCGACGGCGACATTAGCAATATATACGAACAGGCGAGGATATTAGGAGCGGATATTATCCTGTCCACGGAAAAGGACTGGGTCAAGAGTACGCTGTACGCTAACAAAGACGAGGAAATACTTTTCGCTTATCTCGGACTTGAGCTTGAGTTTATAGAAGGCGCCGACAGTATCGAATCGCTTGTTGAAAAGGTTTTATATTAAACGGAAGTTGCCATGGACAATAAATTATTAAAAGCAGTAACCAATCTCGGGGCGCCAAAGATACTGTTGGTGGGCGATTTCCTGCTGGACAGCTATGTATACGGCGACGCAGTTCGTATAAGCCCGGAAGCACCTGTACAGGTGCTGCACGTAGTCGATCGCGAATACAACTGCGGCGGAGCAGGTTCGGTTGCTATGGACCTTGCGGCGCTTGGAGCGGTTCCAATGTGCATAGGCATTATCGGTGACGATCGCAATGCCGAAGTGCTCAAAGATTTGCTTGCAAAATCCGAGATCAATACTAACGGGCTTATAAAAGTAAGCGACAGACCCACTATCAGCAAGCAGCGTTTGATCGGGCTTGCACAACACAGGCATCGTCAGCAGCTTTTACGGATAGACGACGAATGCACCGATCCACTTAGCAAAGAGATTTACGAAAAGGTTCTGGGCGCTTTCCGCTCGCAACTGGCCGATGCCGATGTTGTTTGTTTGCAGGATTATAACAAGGGCGTTTTAAGCCCGGAGGTTTGCAGCGAAATGATAGAGTTGGCGTCCAGGGCGGGTAAAAAAATTCTTGTCGATCCGCCGATGTCCGGCAATTACTCGAAGTATTCCAAGGCAACACTTATAGCACCTAACCGCAAAGAGACCTCCACTGCAGTAGGGTTTGACGTTAACACGATAGCCGATGCCGAAAAGGCTGCTAAGATACTTGCCGAACAGCACAGCCTGGAAGCAGTGGTCATTACCCTGGACAAGGAAGGTGCTTATCTCTGGACCAGAGACAGCGGCGAGCATATCCCGACGGTTCCGCGAAGCGTTTATGACGTAACCGGTGCCGGCGATATGGTTCTTGCAATGCTTGCCGTTGCGATCGCAGCCGGGTGTGACTTTAGGACCGCGGTACAACTATCGAACATCGCAGGCGGTATCGAGGTCGAAAAGTTTGGCGTTGCAACGGTTACTGTCGACGAGATCGTCAATGAGATCATCGCCGAGAACAAAGGCAAGACCGGCAAGATACACACCATCGACATGCTGCTTAACTTGCTTTCGTTCCACCGGCAGCAGAAACAAACCGTCGTTTTTACTAACGGATGCTTCGATGTTCTGCACACCGGACATATCGAGTTCCTGAAGTTTTGCAAGCAGCAGGGAGACATCGTAGTCATTGGGCTAAACAGCGACAGCTCGGTTACAAATATCAAGGGCCCGGATCGGCCGATCAATAACCAGCATGACAGGGCCGCAGTCCTGGCAGCACTAGAGATGGTCGACTTTATCACGGTGTTTAACGAACCCGATCCGCTTAGACTTATAAAACAGGTTAAGCCGAACATCCTTGTCAAAGGTGTCGACTGGGCAAAGAAAGGCGTCATCGGAAGAGAATTCGTAGAAGCCGGCGGCGGGAAAGTTGTACTTGCCGAAATGGTTGACGGAAAAAGCTCGACCGATACTATTAACAAAATGAAATCCTTAGACAAATAACTGTATAGGTGGCCAGATGAGCGAAAAAGCAGTTTTTCTCGATCGCGATAATACATTGATAGAGGACCCGGGCTATATGAACAGTCCAACGCAGATCAAGCTGATCTCCGGAGCGGTTGAAGCGCTCGCTGAACTCAAAAAGATGGGCTATAAGCTGGTGATAGTCACAAACCAGTCGGCAATTGCACGCGGACTCGTTACTGTTGAAGTGCTCGATCAGATACACCAGAAACTGATACAGATTTTTGCACAGAAAGGCGCGTATATTGACAAGATATACTATTGCCCCTATCACCCCGACGGCGTGATACCGGAATACAGTAAAGAAAGTGAGCTTCGCAAACCTAATCCGGGCATGATACTTACCGCTGCCGAAGAGATGGGCATCGACCTTTCGAGGTCGTGGATGGTTGGCGATTCATATCGCGATGTCATCGCCGGCAAAGCAGCGGGATGTATGACAATAATGATAAACTCACCTGCAACCAAGAGCTATAAAAAACCGCAGGATCCGGTCCCGGACGAACAGGCTGTCAATATCAAAGAAGCGGTTAACATAATAAAAATGTACGACAGAAATGTGAAAAAACACACAGCAAAGGAAACCCCGCCCGAAACGGAAAAGAACGATCAGCCGGAAGCAGTGGATCGTCCGGTGAAAACACACACGCCAAAAGCGGTGACAATTCAGCAGGATCACGAGCAGAAAACCGAACCGGAACCGGCAGAACTGCACGGCGGCAAAACGCATCGGCTATTGGAAGAGATGCTAAAACACTTGAAAAGCGAAAGCCGGACGGACATGTTCGACGATTTTTCCGTGATGAAGTTTATTGCAGGTGCCGTTCAGATCAGCGTGCTCTTTTGCCTTTTGCTTAGCTTGTGGTTTCTGATGGATCATCAACGACCGATCGAATCTGTCCAAACAGCCATCGGATATGCGATCGTCCTGCAGCTTATGGCAATCGCCTTTTATATCATGCGCAATCGAAAGTGACGCTGTATATGGAACAGGAAAAGATATTAGTCTGGCTGCCCTCTCCGATGGGCGATGCGATCCTTTGCACTCCGGCTTTACGTGCGATCAGGAGACGATTCGAGTCGAAGCTGGTCTATTTCCTTGCAAGCCCCACCGTCAAACAGATGCTGTCGCCGAGTAATTTTAATGACGAATGGATCGAGTATTCGGGCAGGAATATTTTTAAACTATCCCAAAGGCTCAAAAAAGAAAACTTCTCGACGGCGATCCTTTTTAAGAACTCGTTCGGCTCTGCTCTTGCAGCGATGTTTGCCGGGATAGATCGCCGCATCGGTTATTCGCGTGACTACAGAGGTATCTTTCTGACAGACAGGATCGAACCGACCAGGGCCCAGGGCGGCAAGTTCAAGGCCGCGTCGATGGTGAATTATTATCTCGGTATCACCTCGTGGCTCGGCTGTGAAGCAGATGATATGAAGCTGGAACTTTTGCTTAAAGATGGCGACCTGTCAAGTCTGGCGGGGAAAATGCCAAGCATTTTTTCACCCGTCGCCCCGCTTGTTGTTCTGGTACCGGGCGGAGCTTTCGGACCGAGCAAATGCTGGCCGCCAAAACGATTCGCTCAAATTGCCGACTGGCTTATCGAAAACTACGCGGCAACGGTCGCGATCTCAATAGCACCTAATAAAGCCGAAAAACAAATCGCCAAAGATATTGTTTCCGCGGCAAAGAACAAACTGTACAGCCTTGCCGACACGCCGCTTACACTGGGAGAATTGAAATCGTTTATCGCAGAAGCCGATCTGGTGATCACCAATGATACCGGCCCGAGGCATATCGCTATCGCACTCGGAAAAAAACTAATAACCCTCTTCGGCCCGAACAACCCGGACTGGACAAAAACCGGATACGAAAACGAAATGCAGATCGTAGGAACCGCAGACTGTGTTCCATGCGACAAACCGGAGTGCACCCAGTTGGAACACTTGTGCATGAAATCGATCACGGTGGAAATGGTCCGCGCCGCGGCAGAGAAAATGTTGAAAGACACGAAATAACAGGGCACGATATGAGCAGGCAAACCTTTATAAAGATAGCTGACAACTTTTATGCAAGCAGTGATCTCGTCGATGCATTTAAGGGCATAGGGCTTGATTCGCTTGATGCAGTATTTGCGTTTAGCGGCGGAGAAAACCTTGTCAAATCTAACCTCGCTAAACACCGAGCAAGGATTAGCTTTACGGTAGGCGGCAGGGATGTTTTTCTAAAACGCTATTACAAAACCCCTATGCTCACCCAGATCAAAAACTGGATAGCTCATTTTAGAAGGGACTGCACCGCCGGCTACGACAGACTGCCCGCTGAACTGCTCGCCCAGGACGGGATAAAAAGCTATAAGGTTCTCGCATACGGCTGGCAATGGGGTAAGTTTTTTGAAAAGCGAAGCTTTATCGTCATCGAAAAAATACCGAACGCCGAGTCGTTAGAAAAAAAGCTGCCGGAGTTTTTCTATGATGAGCGATCTAACCGGGACCAAAAGCAAAGGACAGAATTCATCAATTCGCTGGCGGACTTTACAAGACGGTTTCACAGGACGGGGTTTCGCCATCGGGATTACTACCTTGCGCATATTTTCGCCGACGATGCCGGCCAGTTTCATCTGATCGACCTGCATCGCGCATTTAAACCGATACTGTTTGGGCTTCGCTTCCGGCTAAAAGACTTAACACAGCTTTACTATTCGTCGCCGGGCAAATACATAACCCGCGCAGATCGCCTAAGATTCTACCTGCGGTACAGACAGAAAAGCAAACTAAGCAGGCTTGACAGGTTGTTTATATGGTTCGTTAAAACAAAAGCGTGGAAGATAGCTGACCGTGAAATTAAACACGGACGGGATGTGCCTTTTGCGTCTTAACAGTCCTTTCGAGAAAAGTGCATGATAAAAGCAGCGATAATAATCGAAAGAGCCGACATTTCACTCGGCGGAGCCGAGCGGTCGGTGTATGAGCTTACGGCGCAACTCGCGGCGATGGGTGTCAAAGTTACAACCCTCGCAGCCAAGGGCAGCATCGTAAACGAAAACTTTCATATCCTCTGCAACGACGTAGAGAGCAAACGCGTCTCTATCGGGCGATTCGGCAGGTCGCTAAAAAAACATTTCAAGGATAACAAATACGATATAATCCACAGCACGCTGCCATTTGCGTTTGCTGACATCTATCAACCTCGCGGCGGATCGTATAAAGAAGCGATGATCCAAAATGCTGCCAGCTATGAAAACAAGTTAACCGCTGTGGTCAAAAGGGCTACCCACCTTTTAAACTATAAACGAACCGCCCTTCTGCGAGCGGAAAAGAAAGTTTGCAGGTCAGGCAACACCATCGTCGCTGCACTTTCAGAATATGTAAAAGACCAGTTCAAAAAGCACTACGCCCTTGGCGAAACACAGATACGTGTAATAGCCAACGGCGTTAAAACGAATATCCAGCCGGACGCACAAAAAGCCGAGGGCATCCGCAGGCACATCTTCGAGAAACTTGACCTAACCGAATCGGACGAACCGGTGCTGATGTTATTCGCTGCCAATAATTTTCGCCTCAAAGGTCTTAGCCAGTTAATAAAAGCAATGTCGGTCGCATCAAACAACAATCCTAAAAGACCCATCTGCCTTATTATCGCAGGATCGGGCAGGGAACTGAGATACAAATTACTTGCCCGCAAACTCAGGCTAAACGATCGCATCATATTCCTTGGCAAACTAAGCAGCATCCAAAACGCGTTATCTGTTTGCGATGTCGCGGTTTTGCCGAGCTGGTACGATCCGTGCTCGCGATTCATACTCGAAGCGCTTTCTATAGGCAAACCGGTAATAACAAGCCGTCTTAACGGTGCAAGCGAAGCGTTCACAGCCGGCCGGCACGGACAGACCGTCGAAACGCCCGGCGATATCGAGTCGCTCGCAAAAGCAATGCTTTACTTTACCGAAACAAACAATATAATATCAGCTTCGCAGGCGATCGTAAGCGACAGGATAGCCGATAATGTTTCGATCAAACGACACGCAGCCGAGATGACAGAACTTTACAACACGATCCTGAAAAACAGGAATTAACATGGAACTTATAATACTTATACTACTGGCATACCTGACCGGCTCGATACCTTTCGGGTTACTCTTAGCGATGGCTCATAAGGTCGATCTTCGCAGCATCGGTTCGGGCAACATCGGCGCAACGAATGTTTCGCGGGCGCTCGGTAAGAAATGGGCATACCTGTGCTTCCTGCTGGACTGTCTTAAGGGTCTTGTGCCGATGCTTATCGCAGGTATGTTGATAGACGATATTACGATCGCAAGGCTGTCGCTTTGGCTTTGTGTCGGATGCGCTGCCATATTTGGGCATATCTTCCCGATATATATAAAGTTCAAGGGCGGCAAGGGAATGTCAACATGCCTCGGCGTTATCCTCGGGCTGTTCCCGTATTATACCATTCCGGGAGTTATAGCGTTTGCAATCTGGGTGATCTGTGTGCTTATTTGGAAGTATGTTTCGCTTGCCTCGATGATAGCCGCGGCCTCGTTCCCGATCACACTTACAACAGCCTTCTTCATTCGGCCGGACTGGCATTTTCACGACCTTTGGCCGTTGTTCGTCGTAGCTATCGGGGTACCCATACTGATCGTTGTAAGGCACGTCGAAAACATAAAGCGGCTACTGGAAGGCTCAGAAAGCAAAGTACTGCAAAAATAATAATACTTGCAACCGTTAGGCGTTTTTTCCTGTTGATCATTCTAACTATCTTTTTTGACAGGATTACAAGATGACTATAATAATAATTCCTTGGCTTTTCGTTTTACATCTACCTTCTGCCAGTTCGCCAGGCAGCATTTATTACCTTACGCAAGTTACGATATTTCTTTTGGATTAACATGAATTATTATCTGTATTTTATCCTGTTATCCTGTCAAAATTTTCCGTGAACAGTTACAAATACTTTTACTGCGAAAGCTTCTTGTTCAATATCTCCGAAACAACTTTCGGATTCGCCTGTCCCTTTGACCTTTGCATGACCTGCCCCATCAAAAAGCCCGTCGACTTTTTGGCTTTTTTAGAACCGCTCGTCGCCACGGCAACAGCTTTAGGATTGTCAGATATCACCTGATCGATCAAAGCCTCGATTTCGCCTGCATCGGATTTCTGGATGAGGTTAAGCTTTTCTGCGGTCTCTTTAGGCGTACCCTTGCTCTTTGTCATTTCTTCGAAGATCGTTACCGACGCAGATGCGCTTATCTCGGACGCATCGACCATCTTTGCAAGTTCTGCCAGGCCGTCAGATGAAACTCCAAGCTCTGCGACTTTACAACCCGCTTCGTTGGCAAGTTTCATACACGTCTGGGTCAGGATATTGCAAACACGTTTAGGATCGCCGCCTGATTTGACGGTGGCGTCAAAGTACTCCGCGGTTTGTCTGTCAGCCGTTAGCACACCTGCGTCATAATCGCTAAGCTTATAGTCTTGTGCAAAACGCATCTGCATCTGCAATGGAAGCTCGCAAAGACGCGACTTGATCTCGGCAAGCCACTCGTCGCTCATCTCAACGGGGACAAGATCGGGATCGGGAAAGTATCTGTAATCGTGGGCCTCTTCTTTTTCCCGCTGAAGAACCGTGCACTGATGATCATCGTCCCAGCCGAACGTCGCCTTGTTGCCCATCTCCATAGTCTTGCCGGTTTCGACAAACTCTGCATACTGCCTTCTCGCTTCGTAAGTGACGCTTCGTTCCAGGGCCTTAAAGCTGTTAAGGTTCTTAACCTCCGAGATAGGTGTTTTGTATATCTTGCCGTCCTTCGGGATGTGCAGGTTTACGTTTGGCTCGAACCGCATGTGCCCTTTTTGCATGTCGCCTTCGGAGATACCAAGGAACCTTACGATTCGCTGCAGCTCGACAGCCAGCGCCCGAACCTCTTTGCCGCTGTTCATATCAGGTTCGGTAACCATCTCAAGTAACGGTGACCCTGCCCGATTAAGATCGATCGCGGAAAAATTACCAAACGTATGCGTGTTCTTGCCCGCATCCTCTTCAAGGTGTGCGCGGATCATTCTGATCTTTTTCGTCTGACCGTCCTCAAGCGGTATCTCGATAAAACCATTGCCGCACAACGGCAGATCGTACTGGCTGATCTGGTAGTTCTTAGGCAGATCGGGATAGTAATAGCTCTTTCGGTCCCACTTGGTAAACGACGGGATATCGCAGTTAAGAGCAAGCCCCGCAAGCGTTGCGAACTCGACAGCCTTTTTATTCATCGTAGGCAGCACCCCGGGCATACCAATACAAACCGGGCAAACCCTCGTATTAGGCTCACCGCCATAGACCAGCTCACAACCGCAAAACATCTTAGTCTTCGTCGCAAGGTGTACGTGAATCTCAAGCCCGACAATTATTTTGTATTTCGAATCAGCCATTTTTATTTAACCACTAATTATAGATTAGGTATTTTCGTATTATGATCAGTCTGCTTTTCGAACATTCTTGCGATACGCAGGAGTTTGTCTTCTGTGAACGCATCTGTTAATATCTGCAATCCGATTGGTAGTCCTCCGTCATCGAATCCGCACGGGATACTTATCCCCGGAACGCCTGCAAGGTTTACGGCGATCGTATAGATGTCCGCCATATACATTTCTAACGGATCGTCAGTCTTTTCGCCGATCTTAAAAGCCGTCGTCGGCGACACCGGCATCATCAAACAATCCGCTTGCTCGAAAGCATTCGTAAAATCCTGTCGGATAAGGTTTCTAACCTTCAATGCTTTTAGGTAATACGCATCGTAGTAACCGCTGCTCAGTGCATACGTTCCCAGCATTATGCGACGCTTTACCTCGCTGCCAAAACCTTCCGCACGCGACTTTGAATAAACTTGCGTATAGTCTTGCGGCTTTTCTGTCCTGTGTCCATAGTGTACGCCGTCATATCTTGCAAGGTTGCTTGACGCTTCTGCGGTGGCTATAACATAATAGGTCGCTATCGCGTATTCAAAGTTAGGCATTGCAACTTCGACGATCTCTGCGCCGAGTCCTTTGTATACATCCAGACCCTTTTCTATCGCATCTTTCACCGGTTCCGATGCGCCTGCGTTTAGCTCAGGAACAACCGCTATCTTCAAACTTGCAAACGACTGATCGATTCCGTCAAGGTAATCCTTAACCGGAGCAATGTCTGTATTTATCGATGTCGAGTCCCTCTTGTCATGCCCTGCGATAATGTTCATCATTAGTGCCGCATCGGAAACCGTTGTTGTCAGCGGGCCTATCTGGTCCAGGCTCGAACCGTACGCTACCAGGCCGTAACGTGACACCCTGCCGTAAGTAGGCTTTAGCCCGACAACCCCGCAAAAGCTCGCAGGCTGTCGGATCGATCCGCCCGTATCCGAGCCCAACGCGCCAAAACACATCCGCGCTGCGACCGCTGCTGCCGCCCCGCCGCTGCTTCCGCCGGGCACTGTCGATACGTCCCATGGGTTTTTGGTCTGCTGTAAAGCGGAGTTTTCGCAGCTCGAGCCCATCGCAAACTCGTCCATGTTAAGCTTGCCGATGAGGATTGCGTCTGCCTGTTTTAGCTTTTCGACAACATGCCCGTCGTAAGGGGCCTCGAAGTTTTCAAGTATCTTAGACGCGCATGTCGTCTTACCCGTGCTGATGCACATGTTGTCTTTAATCGCGATAGGTACCCCTGCCAGTGCGCCGACTGTTTCACCTGCCGCGATTCTTTCATCGATATTCGCCGCTGCTTTTAATGCGTCGTCCTTAAACGTGCTGATATATGCGCCGATCTCTGCGTCATGTTTTTCGATCCTATCGAAAACAGATTTTACCGCATCGACACTTTTTATCTCGCCGCCGGCGATCTTTGCTTTTAATTCAATTATACTAAGTTCGTGCATTTACTTTTCCAAATTACTATTGCTCAGGATAAACCTGAAAATCCCTTAATATTTCAATTATTTGATCTTTATCTTCCCTCTGTGTCCTCGGTGTTCTCTTTTTCCTCCCTGGCACGCCATAGCTTTAGCGACGGCGGCTGTGGCAAAAAAACCGTTACAATTTCACCCTTTATTATCTGCGAAAGCAGCAATTACCATAACAATAAACAATTAATTTACCGTATGCTCAAGGAACCACTCATAAAGCTTTGGATTGTTATATGTTTCTGTCCACGAGTCGTGCCCTGCTTCGGGATAAACCGTAAACTTTACATTCTTGTTACCGGCCTGCTTCAAAGCTTCGACCATCTCCTCGGATTTTTGAATAGGAACCGCATCATCCTTTGCGCCGTGAAAAACCCATATCGGTATATCCTTCATGTAGTGCTTTGCAAGCGCTGTATTCCCACCGCCGCATATAGGAGCCGCCGCTGCAAACTTGTTTGGATATCTCCCTATCACCTGCCACGTACCGTATCCGCCCATTGAAAGACCGGTTATGTATAACCTGTTTTCATCGACAGCATAGGCATCTGCAACGTGATCGCAAAGAGCGACAAGCTCGTCGACTTTTTTACCCCACCAGTCCCCATCAGGACACTGCGGCGAGATTATAATAAACGGAAAGTCCTTACCCTCAGAGGCAAGCCGGGCAGGCCCGTGCACAAGAACTTTGTTAAGATCGCTGCCCCGTTCGCCCGAACCATGCAGGAACATGATCAAGGGCCACGTCTTGCTTTCGGTACCGTAGTCCTCAGGCAAATACAGCCAGTAATCAAGCCGAGCCTTCTTAACGATCTCTTTTTCAAAAAATTGCGCGTGCTGACCAGGCTGCGTAACCGTTTCCTCGCAACCGATCACATAAACACATGCCAAACAAAGCACAAAAAAGCAAATCTTCTTCATATCGAATCCTTCTGCGTAACGGCGGCTATCATGACAATAACAAATTCTATGCACCCGGCCCGCCGTCAAGAACCTTTGGAACCTTAAAGTGGTTGTCAAAACTCGCTGGCGCGTTTTTAAGCGCAGCCGCTACATCCAGCGACGGGATAACAACGTCCTCGCGAAAAACATTATGCACCGGCAAGCAGTGAGCCAGCGGCTCGACCGAATCGGTGTCAAGCTCGTTTAGCTTTTCGAAGTATTCCAATATCGAGCTAAGCTGCCCCGTAAACTCCGTAAGCTCCCCATCACTCAGGTCAAGCCGAGCAAGCTTGGCAACCTTTTCAACCTGTTCTCTGTCAATCTGACTCATGATTTTTTCCTAAAAAAAAAGCGAGACTTTCGCAGCCTCGCTTTATCATAATCAATTTAAATAAAAAGTAAATGTCAATTAGTCGGCTGCTTGCTCGGCAGGCTTGTAATTTCGTTTTGGCGGCTTTACGACCAGACCCATTTTGATAGCCTTAGCCGAAACCTTGATCCTACAAACTTTGCCGTCTACCAAAGCTCTTACTCGCTGGATATTGGCTTTGAACTTACGTTTTGTAACACCAGTGGTCTTTTTACCCACACCGCCGAGGTATTTTGCCTTACCGCGTCTTGCTACGCTGTTCCCTGCCGATGTTTTTCGGCCAGTAAAGTGACAAACTCTTGACATTTTATCAAATCTCCGTGTTAAACTCTCGCCAATCCCGCCAGGGGGCCGGCAATAAAGGTTTCAGTTACTCCTAAGCCTTACAACTACCGTTACTCCTAAGCCTTACAACTATATATATTTAGCGGATTAATGCAAGTAAGTATTGTATTTTTTTTCAAGAAAATGGCGATTGACCGCTAAAACTGCTTATTTTTCTTGATTTTTGCCGGTTTTTTAATAGTTTATGGTCATTAAAGGAGCCATAAGTGTCTGAAAAAAGGATTAAAAAACGTGTATTGATCACCGGCTGTTCGAGCGGGTTCGGGTTGCTGACCGCGGTCGAAGCTGCCAAGGCGGGTTTTGACTGCATCGCGACAATGCGAAACATGGAAAAAACCGGCAGTCTCAATGCCGCCCTGCATCAGGCAAATGTCAATGCAACGATCGACAAGCTGGATGTAACCGAGCCGGGCGAGATCGAAGCGGTCGTCGCCAAGTACGGGCCGTTCGATATTCTGATAAATAACTCCGGCATCCTGACGATGGGGTCGTTCCTGGACATCACCGAAGCCGAAATGCGAGAGGTCTTCGAGATCAATTATTTCGGTGCGGTCGCTCTTACCCGTGCGGTCGCTCCTGCCATGATCGCCCAGCGCAGCGGGCTTATAATCAACATCGCTTCGCTTGCAGGCGTTGTCGGGCATCTGTTCAACGCCGCCTATTCTGCGAGCAAACACGCACTTATCGGTTTTAGCCAATCGACGCGGATGGAGCTAAATCCATTTAACGTCAAGGTCGTCTCCGTTGAGCCCGGCTATCACAAAACCGAGATGATCCGGCGAAACGCCAACGTCTCTGAAAACTTCTATGACCGTCAGTCCCCGATGTTCGAGCAAAACCGCGGTTTCCTGCGGTTGATGTTCGACGAGGTTATCCCGCGTGCCGGTGAGCCGAGTGCTGTAGCTGAAAGGGTCGTCGAGATAATGCAGGCAAAACACCCTCGGCAGCACTATACTATCGGTAAGGATGCCATGTGGGCAACGATCGCTACGAGGCTTGGGCTGGGCGGGCTTCTGGAAAAGAAGGTTTGCCAAAAACTCGCGACGACCGCCCGGCGGGAAAACCGCAAGGATCAGAATAAAAAAGACAAACGCAAGAACCGCTTTGCTAGCGAACAGCGGACAGCGGACAGCGAATAGGATGCCACCTAAGGCATAAACTTGCGGCATCGCCAGCCACCTAGGGCGTAAACTTGCGGCTGGTTTAGGTTTAGCACCTTCGGTGCCGCTTCGCGAGGCCATTAGGCTGATCGATAGGATAAGGACTAATGGCGTGGAAGCCAGCTATGGCTGGGGTTGTTTTATTTCGCTTCGCTTAACATTTCAATATTCAATTTTGCTTGCTTTGTTTTTTGTCCTTCTTTTGTATGCATAAAAATGCAAATTGGGTTTGTTTTTTTTGGCGATTTTTTGTTATCTCCTTAAGTCATTGTTATTACTCAGCTTACAGTTATTTTGCAATTGTTAAATTGGGTTCGTTTTGCATATTTTACCATTTTGGGTTCAAGCTTTAATACTCATTGTTTTGTTTTTTTCACCGCAAAGGGTCATCAACCCCCGACAGTGCCGGGGGCTAAAACTCCGCGCGAAAATGCCGTGATGTGTACTTTTTAAAGAACTGCCTGCTGGCGAGATATGATCTCCTTGGTCTTCTGACCTGAACTTGGGCGTCTGCCCTGACGTGACCAATCTTGGTCGATGCTTGCTCCTGCTGGAACGATCTGTATTATACCATAAATTTAAAAAAAATCAAGAAAAATCGGCTGTCGATGACAGGGTATGTCACTGGGAGTAAAAATTTATTATCCACAGATACCTAGGGCATAAATTACACTGATTTACACAGATTTAAAAAAAAAGAAACCGCGGATGGCAGATGCGAAGCATCTGAGATAGTAGGTTTTAGATATTAGATAGTAGCTGTGGAGCCGCTTCGCGGGCTGATTTAAAGAAAAGAATTTCGCGCAGGGACGCAGGGAAAAGAAAAAGCTATTTTTTAGACGGGATCGACAGGATATGAAAGACAAGCATCCGTCTACGCTGACGCTTACGTCTTCGTTTCACTTCGACGCCACAGGTCGACGCGACAGGCAGAGAAAATGCTGGTTTGACTTTTGGGGCTGTTGGGTTTAGAATAACTCATGCAATAATAGAGGACTTTGGAGAAAGACGAGAATGAGCATTTGGGACACAATAACATCCCTAGCAAAAGATATTCTGGGGTCTACCCAAGTTCAAAAAGTTAATCTGTCGAAGATTAGCGGAGAAGTCCACAGGCCAGATGGGATTAAATGGAAATTGGGGAAAGGGATTGAAAGAAAAGAAGAGGATATATCCGACATTGAGATTCTCCCTGAATATCAATTTATTCTTGAAGCAATAAAAAACAAATGTCCTGCTATTTTTGTCACAGGAAGGGCAGGAACCGGAAAATCAACGCTGATTCGCTTTCTTACAAGTAAAATCAAGAAGATCGCAGTGGTGGCCCCCACAGCAATCGCTGCTATAAGTGTAGACGGGTCTACCATACACTCTTTTTTTGGTATCCCACCCGAAACAATTAATCCTGATGAGTCATTTGATCCAAGAAAACACATAGTTCCTGTTATAGAGAATTTGGATGCTCTTATCATTGATGAAGTTTCGATGGTAGGCCCTGATCTTGTTGACTGTATCAACAACACAATGATTAAGGTTAGACGTGACCCCTCTCTATTTGGAGGAGTGCCTATTATTTTTGTCGGAGATATACTTCAACTTCCACCAGTAGTAGCAGATGAAGATGTTGCTATCTATTATACACATCGATACGATAGTCCGTATTTTTATTCGGCAAAGGTTTTCAAGAAGACCGACATTTTCCCGATTGAATTAACAAAGGTCTTTCGTCAAAAGGATGTCAATTTCATTGAAGCTCTTGATCGAATACGAACAAATCAATCCCATCGAGATTCGCTGGGGTTAATCAATCGAACCTGTTACAGAGAAAATGAAGAACACGATGAAAAGTCGCTGTATTTGGTTCCTACAAATGCAGCTGCAAAGTCAATCAACATTGACAGGCTAGATAAATTGGGAACTGAACTTGTGACATACGATGCAACCATAACCGGCAATATCAACACGAATAAATTTCGCCCACCAGTACCGGATAGATTGCAACTCAAGCAGGGTGCAAGGGTCATCTTCCGCAAAAACAATAAGCCGGTGTGGTTGAATGGAACGGCTGGAGAAGTAGTTAATCTTAAAGATGATTCTATAAAAGTAAAAATTCTCGAAAGCGGCAACATTGTTTCTGTATCACGAGAAACATGGAATAAACTTCGATACAGATACGATTACGAAGAAAGAAGAATCAATAAAGAGACGATTGGTTCATTTACGCAATTTCCTTTGTCTCTTGGATGGGCAATCACAATTCACAAATCTCAGGGCTTAACACTTGACTCCGTTTGCATCGACTTAGGACGAGGAGCATTTTGCTCAGGACAGACCTATGTGGCCCTATCTCGCTGTAGAACGCTTGAGGGTATTTCGTTAAAAAAACCAATATCCATGAGTGACGTAAAAGTTGATGAAACTATTATTGATTTTTATCGTAAACTTGGCTTCCTCAATAAAAATGGGCCTTAGCAGAGCAACATAAGAAAGGGTTTCTTGTGAAATCAAGAACGGTACAGTTGAGAAAGAAGCGTGGTAACGGTTGGGTTTACCAGAATATCGAGATACCAACAGATGAAGAAATGGATCGTATAGTAGCCGAACTACATGCTAAGCATGAACCCGCTCTTATCGATGTTCTTGGCTGGCAAGTTTTTTATAATCCAGGAAAGGATTACAGCTACACTACGACAGAAATACACCCTTTCAACGGTACAGTGGGTGCTAAAGAGAAAGGTTCTACAAAAAGCATTTCGTCTTGTGAATTCGGTTACGAAAGTACTGTCTGGAGAGTGTCCTATTCTTGGGACAACGGAGATGATCAACCACCAACTCGTCAGCATGAAAAAGGCGATATTGTTCCTTCAGAGGTAGAGACTGAAAAACTCGATGCAGCAATGTTTAACGGATACCAGATGGCCGGAAAAGAAGTCGGCTATTGGGGTAATTATTACCTCCGCTCTGTGAAACAGAATGGTGGTCTGGCGACTGCCCAACGAATGCTTAGCAAGAAACTAAAGAATCTATCAGAACAAAAAGGGTTTCGCTCCCTCATTGAAGCTGGCAGGCTGGACCTTTCGCTTGAAAATCTCGTACTTCAACCTCAGTTTCGTAATCTCTTTACGAAAGAGGAACTCGCAGAAGCCAAGCGAAGGCTCGATCTGGCTCCAGATTATACAAAACGAAAAACTGTGGCTCCAGATGAAAAATATCCCGACGATCTCCAAGACGAAAAAGAGTATATGGAAGGAGCAAAGAAACGCGTCACAGTTAATGCGTACGAACGAGACCTGAAAGCTCGAAAAGCATGTTTAAAAAAGCATGGGTATCGTTGCGCGGTTTGTACCATGGACTTCCAAAAAGTCTACGGCAAGATCGGTAAACAGTTTATTCATGTACACCATAAGAAACCACTTGCCGGACGCAGAACTGACTACACAGTTAAACCTACCGTTGACCTTATCCCGGTCTGCCCTAATTGCCATGCCATGTTGCACACATCAAATCCTCCACTGGGGATTGCGGAACTGATATATAAAATGAACGAGATTAAATAGGTCCTCGAACCCCGGCAACAAGTTGTCGGGGCTAACTGATATGGAATGTCACCTCCCCTCGACAAGCTCGGGGCAGGACGGTGACGCTGTTCTGCGGGTCCCTCGTCGCTGCGCTCTGTCGGGATGACAAAGGAGGTTGGTTACGTTTACGTTATTATACAATGCAGGTATGTTGAAGTTAGCGCATCCGGCTTCGTTGAAACTTCCGTCTTCGTTAGCGCTTCGACGCGACAGGCCGCCGCGATATAAAAGGAAAGGCCAGCATCCTTTTGGGATGCTGGCCTTATAAACCTGGCGATTACCTACTTTCGCCCTTACGGACTATCATCGGCCGGGCGGGCTTAGCTTCTGAGTTCGGAATGGGATCAGGCGTTTCCCCGTCAGTGAGGTCACCAGGAATTCGTTAAACCGGCATCTTTGTAAACTTGCTTTAAAACGGTATCACAAGATACCTTGCATTTTTACGTGCCGGGAATATTCACTTTTAAAATCTCCTTGCTGGGGGAGATCTCTGAAAAGTTAATAGCAGATAAGACTTGCGTTATTATATATTGACAAACTTTAACCTGTCAACACATGATAGATATGGTCAAGTAATCGGGCGTTAGTACTGGTTAGCTGAACACATTTCTGTGCTTACACACCCAGCCTATCAACCAGATAGTCTATCTGGGCCCTCTCGG
>SDBV01005712.1_pt1 | contig 17484 bp, 21 predicted proteins | sample 2277081 | NCBI WGS metagenome assembly SDBV01 (sample SAMN10402039, study PRJNA504765) | marine sediment metagenome | isolation source: marine sediment core GS10_PC15, 223 cmbsf | place: Arctic Ocean: Southern Knipovich Ridge | collected 2010 | reverse complement strand
ACCTCTTCAGATGAATTCAGTTATATTAAGGAAGGGGATCCAAGAAGTAACACAGTTGAAGAATATGAGATTGAATTAGACGAAGATAGCAAGGGACTTGGATTCAATAAGCATGACTACAAAAAACCGCTGGAGGTTGAAATCAGGTACTAAACTATGCAGCAATCGATTATAAACGAGTCTGTTTTAGAGCAAATAGTTAGGCAAGAGCGACAGGCATTACAAATGGTGGCAATGAAACCGAAGGATAGGCCGGAATATTTAAGATCTACTGCTGCTTCGAGACAGTCTATGTCCCAAAGTGGATTATTCCGATTAGAAAGGATTATACCTAAAAACGACTGTTGTGACTGGGATAATGGCTAAGATAAGAGATAAAAGTAGCAATAACTGGGGTAACAACTTCCGCAATCTAACCATCAAACAAAAGCGGTTTGCGGATATATTGTTTAGTATGAAGGAACCGAATCAAACACGTGCCTACATACAAGCGGAGTTTAAGTGTCGAGGAGCAACGGCAACGGCAGAGGCGTCTAAGACCATACGAAAACCCCACGTCGCTGCTTACCTGGCTAAGTTGAAGGATAGGGCTACTAATCGGGCCGAAAAGACTGCTGATGACATTATCCGGGAACTGGAAGGTTTAGGGTTTGCTGAGCTGACAAAAGAGGGGTTGGTCAAGGCTGGCGATAAGTTACGTGCTCTTGAAGCATTGGGCAAAAGATTCGGCATCTTCCCTAACAATGCTAATGTAAACATTGACGCGACAGAGTCTTTCATAAAAGCGTTAAGCGAAGCGGTAAAAGTATGATAGCAAGTGTCAAAGATGATGTTATAGCACTTGCCGAGCTTGGCCGGGATGATCCTGCTGAGTTTATGATTCGGGCTTTGGATGTCAAACGTGAGTTTATGTGGGACAAGATGCGGGTATTATGTGATTCGATGCGCGACCACGAAAGAACTACTGTTCCGGCCGGCCACGGTGTTTCTAAGACCTTTACGTTAGCAAGGTTGGCATTGACGTTCGTAGCTAGTCATTGCCCGTCTACGGTGGTAACGACAGCTCCGACAGGTAAGCAGGTCAAAGACTTGCTATGGCGTGAAATTCGAGAGGCGCACGAGAATGCAAAGATAGCTATCGGGGGTAAACTGACTACTACTATGCTCGATATGCAACAGGACACCGGGAGGAAGTGGTTTGCTACGGGTTTTAGCACGCGACCTGACACTGTTACACAGGAAGCTACGGCGTTCCAGGGCTATCATAACAAGTCTCTATTGATAATATTCGACGAAGCGGCTGGGATTATGCCTGAGATTTGGAGAGCGGCGGAGCATATCGGAGCACCGTACAAACGGTTCGTGGCTATCGGCAACCCAGCATCGGGAGCCGGTGATTTCGCTGAATCGTTAAGAGACCCGACATATAACCAGATCAATATAGCCGTTACCGACACGCCTAACTTTAAGGCAGGCAAAATCATCATACCAGGCTTATACGGTCGCGAATATGAAGAGCGGATACGAACTAAGTATGGGATAGATTCAGACGAATACAGGGTACGTGTATTGGGTGAGGTAAGCCGCAAGGCGGCGATAGGCTCGTATCATGGTGCTATTATCGACTGGCTGTATAAGAACGGCCGTATTGGTGACGTGCCTTACAATCCTGACTATTTGGTCCATACCATGACGGATCCGGGCTATACGTCGGCGTGGTGGCTGTTCCAGGTCATGCCTACGGGTTACGTACATATTTTGCGTTACTGGGAGGATACCGGACGTGACATGGCGTATTATGCAGACCTGTTACGGCAGTGGTCAACGGATTATGGTTATAGATACGGTAAGCACTTCGCACCGATTGATATTGACAACAATCAATACAAAATTGTTGCTGCTGACGGCTTGAAGGAAATAGCAAGGCAGGCCGGTATTAACTTTACAACTTGCCCGTTCGAGCGGTCGACGGAACTAGGAAGGAACCGGGCTACCAGGTTCTTGAGATCATGTCGTTTTAACGAGGAGTCCTGCATAATTGGTATTGAAAAAGTTAAAGCCTTCCATGAAACTTTGAATAAGGCGATGAGCACAGAAGGTAATCCGGTATTTACTGGTGTACCCGATAAAGATGGTAATGACCACGCTGCTGATGGTATACGTTACATATCAATGATCATAAATAAACTTGACTCCAACTCTGAGGTAACGCGAGAGAGTTGGCGTGCTACGAAGGCGAGGATGATGGGATAATGAGGACGCCAAAAAAGATACAACATCAAGGACAATTGTTTTTGCCTAGAAATGAATATGGAATGTACCTTTATTTACATGAAATTGTAGCACACCCTAAGGCATTAACTAAAATGTTTGTAGCTATGGGACAATTTATTCCACCGGCTTACAGATGTCGAATAAGCCTTATTTACCAGGCACCAAATGAAAATAGTGTGGACCGAGATCTACGATCGGGGGCGATTGGATGGAAATATGGCCCCAAGAAGGGACAGAGAAGCGGATGACGGCAGAAGCTGGTCGAAAACAAGATTTCGAAGAAGCCCACAAAATAGCGTGGCATGGCTGGGCCGCGTGGCAACAGGTAGCTCGCAGGGATTTAGAGGTATACTTGGGCGATCCCTGGACGCACGGTGATAGGAACAGGTTTAGAGTAGCAGGCCGGGAGCTAATGAGTTTTCCTATGATCCGTCGGAATATCAAACTAATTGGCGGGTATCAGCGAAAGAACCGTTTGTCTACGCAATATGAACCGCAGGAGGGTTCCGATAGCGAAACTGCGGAGTTATTTTCTCAGGCTGGGACTTGGGTAATGCAGCATGGAAGCGGCCACAATATCATCAGCGACGCATTCGAAGGCGCGTTGATAACCGCTATGAACCTGGTCAATATCTATAACGATCGCAACCAAAACACATTATTCGACAGGTTCTTTTACAATCAATTTTTATTGGACCCGAACTTTAGCTATAGGGATTTGAGGGACTGTCATTTTGGGTTGTTGCGGAAATATATTACGAAAGACGATGCTAAGATGCTTTTGCCGGGCAAAGAATCGTTTATCGATAAATTGCAGGAAACCACAACTGCCGACAGCCGGTTTCTCAACTTCAAGGCTCCGACATTGTTTGGCGAAAAGTTATTGGCTTATGACGAATGGCAATCGAGAAGTACGAAAGAAGAAATCGTCCTGGTAAACAGAAAGACCAATCAAGAGACCGTCTGGAACGGTACGAAAAAGCGCTTAATCGAAGTAATGACTCTGAATCCACAAGCAGCTCAATTCTTTGCGATTATAACCCGGAGAGTTTCTACTATTGAGGTCACTTCTTATTTGCAGGACCAGGAGGTGTCACACGAAATCGATCCATTTGGTTTGGATGATTTTTCATTTACGCCGATAATGGCCTTTTGGCACCCTGAATCTGACAGAATGGAGCAGAAACTACAAAGCGTAGTTCACGGCATGATCGATTCGCAAAGGGCCTCGGATAAGCGTATGATGGCTATGATAGCACAGTTCGAACAGCAAATCGGCCCGGGCCTGGACTTCGAGGAAAATACTCTCATCGATGACGACGACGCTTATGCGTCTGGTTCTAAGCCAAGGCAATTCAAAGAAGGTGCAATTTCCGGGAACAAAGTAAGGGACCGGGTAACACCCGGTATTGATAATAGTCAATTCCAGTTGCATAATTTATTTAACGAGCAGATGATCAAATCCGTAAATATCAATGAGGAGTTATTGGGCTCGGTACAAGGCAATCCGAAGATATCCGGCGTATTAGCTCAATTTCGTGCAGGTCAGGCGTTGGTAGGCTTAAGGGATTTGTTTGACAATTTAGCTCTTTCAGAAAAACTTATCGGAGAGAAGCGATTAAAGTTAATGCAGCAGTATAGTCCGTCCCGAATCCAGAGAATTACGGGAAAGCAACCGACAAATGAGTTTTATACGCGAGACTTCGGCAAATTCGATGTAGTAGTAACTGAGGGTATGCTGACAGATAATCAGAGAAGTACATTTTATCAGGAGTTAGTACAACTAAAGACAATGGGAGCCAAAATGGGGGACCCGGTTCCTTTTTCGTGGTCTTTTGTCTTACAATTCGCGCCAATTGCTATGGATAAAGAGTTATCGGCAGAGATTAAGAAAAACGAACAAGAACAAAGCCAGGAGAAACAGCGTCAGCAGCAATTACAGGAGCAGCAGATTAAACTTGACTTAGAACTTGCAAAAGGTAATATCCTGGCAAACAGAGGCATTGCCGAGGCCCAGAGAGCAAAGGCGGTCGAAGATGTGAGCGATGCGGCCTTAAACCGGGTAAAGACTATTGCAGAAATTCAGGACATAGGGCAGGAGCAAGTATTGCGTTTAGCGGCGTTAGGCTTACAGTTTGAGCAGTTGGCCCAACAGAACAGAGAGGTAACGGCAAAATCGTGATAACAACAGCTAAAACAACATACGGTGATTTTAGAACATGGTCGACAAGTGTTTTGCATAAGCAGTTAGAGAAGGTGATAAACTCTAAGCAGGGACGGCGAACGCCGTACTTTATGCTTGTGATTATCCAAAAAGGTTACTTCGGCCCCCCCGCTTTTAGTAATGCGAATCATTTAATGACAGGCGATAATAAGGCAGCCGAGGTTACTCAGGATATGAACTTGAGTGGAAAAGTGGTATTTAGTTGTAGGATAATACTTATGGAAAGCCCACCTGTTGTTCCATTGCTGGGGACGGCATTATGGAAGATTGACAACGCAAGAGGAGAGGCTACGAATATTTACACTTTGCCCCCTGATACTCCGGTGGATTCAAATGTAGAGATGCCCGAAGGTAGTGAATTGGTATATAAATGCGGGAAACATATGCCGTTAGTGTATAACAGGAAAAACTAAATGTTACAATTACGTTTTATATGGCGTTTTTTTTTCGGTGGTTCTTATGTAGGGTCGAAAACAAGTGCCTGGTGCATTGACCCTAAAGTACGATTCATTAAAACAGGTCATTGCTGTAAGCCTAATTTACTATGGTGTATAAAGGTTTGGCAACGCTGCAAATACGATAGTTATATGTATAGACATGACTGGCAATATATACCTAAGTTATTCAGGCAGTTTGTGTTTTAAGGAGAAATAATATGGCAAGTATAATAGCAGACAAAATAGATGGAATAGATGCCTTCGAGGTCAGAAACGCAGCAGATACGCTGGTCAGAGCTAAAGAGATCGAGCAGGATAAAAAGCTATTTGCCGCAGCACAAAAAGAAATTGATCGAAAGATGAAAGCGGCGGCACAGGCGAAACTCGATGCTATTGAGGCAGTATCGAAAAAAAGCAGTAATTCTGTTCACGAACCCACAGTAACTATACAGGTATAGGAGTTTATTATGAGTGGTACGGAAACGCAAGTATGCGGAGATTGTTATTATTACGAAAACGTCGGTAAAGATAGTGCAGAGTGTTATGTTCATCCGCCTGATTCTGATGGCGCCGCCGACAGAACCGCAGATGTTGGACCGATAGTTAGAAAAACTCGTCGAGCATGTGGAGATTATAAGCGCAAGTGACTGATTCCAAAACGAACAAAGAGTTATTTAGGATGGCAAGACAAATGAAGACCTTGAGTCCTGAGTATCATGGCTATATAAAATTTAACTTGCATCCAGACCGGGAAACGGTTATGGTAACAAAAAAAGAGACCTTAATAGAAGGTAAAACTAATTAACCCTTAGGAGCAACTGTATGTTACGTAGGTATATAGATTGGGTACCATTCAAAAGACCGGTCATTTCAGATAGATGTCCGCAAAATATGCGACCAATAATATAAAAATAAGTAACTGAGCTACACCGACTAACGGACGCTCGTAGAGATACCTGGTATCTTTGCGGGCGTTTTTTAATAGGAACATAAAATGAAACGAATTTGTAGAAGTGACACGGACACACGGGCAAAGAAGTACCTGGATGCCGCAGGCAGGCCGATGTCGGGCCTTAAGTCACAGAAAGGAAGTAAACAATGGTAGACGAAATTGAAACGGGCACAAAGGCTGGCGATGCCGACCAGAACACGGGCGAAAAAGCACAGGTTGACGGTCAGTCTGTAGCGTCCTCTGCCGCCGAGGGGAATCAGCAAAAAGAAGCAGACGGATTAAAAGCGGGGATACAAGCAGAACGGGAAAAACGGCAAGCGACTGAAACGGAAAACGCTACACTAAAACAACAATTGGAACTTGTCAAAGCGAATCCACCTCAACAGCAAACTGCGGTCCAACCCAAAGAAAGTGCATTTTTAACAATTGCAAAAACTATGGGTTACGATCCAGAGTATATGACGCCTGCTGAAACAGGCAATGTAATGGATCAAATGCTGCAATTAGTATCTCAATCGAATGAGCATAATGCTTTTATAGCTTCTCACGCTGATTTTAACGAAGTTGTCGGGAAGGTGGTAAATGGTGTATTCCAGGAATCCACTCACCTGGCGGAAATATTTAATGCAAATCCGGGTTTAAGGCGGGCTTTTACTACTTTAGGTAATACTGCAAGTGCGAACTACATCGCGTATGAAATGGTCACAGAAAGTGCTGTGTATAAGAAAGCAATGGCAGAAGTTGCTTTAACCGATGAACAGAAAGCAGAATTAGAAGCTAAGACCAAAATTGACGCGGCTAATAAAACAGCTTCAATTAGTGCAGCTCAAGGCGGCGGTAATGTCGACAGGGCGGGACAGTTGGCGACTTTGACTGATGCGGAGTTCAAAGTAGTATTAGAAAAGAAGAAAGCAGAAGCCAGATGACTCGGTGGAAAGGTAACAAATGGCAGATAATGTAACTACTACAGCCCAGGTAGACCCAGCCGTAGGTATATGGTACGAAAGGACGCTGTTGCAACCAGCGACTCAGGAATATATCTACGCTGAATTTGGGGAAAAATTTTCAATAGGCCGAAAAGCCGGTAATACTATCAAGATGAGACGTTATGCTCGTTATGCGGCGGCTCTGACTCCCATCACTGAAGGTATTACACCAAACGGTCACAAACAGAGTAAGGTAGATATATTGGCACAAGTCAGTCAATACGGAGATTTTGCGATTGTCACTGATGTCGTGGACTTGACTGTTGAAGATGCGAATATCACAATCGAAGTAGACAGGCAGAATGACCAGATGCAGAACACGATCGACCAACTCACGCGCAACGCGATTGTCAACTCTGCATCGAGTACAACTTGTTCTAACGGTGTACCGACAGGGACGTTATTGAACAAAACAGATATTGACAGTGTCAGACAGACTCTGCGGAATGCCGATGCTGATTACATGACTGAATTAGTACGTGCCGGAACAGGTCAGGGAACAAGTCCGATTCGTCCCTCATTTATCGGTTTTGCCGATACGGATTTAGAGGATGATCTCGAGACAGTATCGGGTTTCAAACACTCCGCTAACTATTCGGGACAGCAGAATATTCACGCTGCTGAATGGGGCGCTACTGGTAATGTTAGATGGCTGACAAGCACTCAGGGTTTTGTATCGAGTGGTAACTATTCTAATCCTATCATAGGCAAACAAGCCTTTGGTATTATAGACATAAACGGCGGCAATGCTAAGGCCATTATCAAAGGTTTTGGCGCTGGCGATGACCCCCTAAATCAAAGAGCTACAGTCGGCTGGAAAATGTGGCAGGTTGCACGAATACTGAATGATGCGTTCATTCATGTGCTTATTTGCACGAACGGCTAATACTGAAAGGGTATTACAATGAGTAGAACAGTAAGCGGTACATACATAGCAAGTGATGCAGCAGTGAAAGTTGAAGTTGGTTTTGTTCCAGACAAAGTCAGACTTACAACTGCCATTGGTGGTACTGAATTGGTTTTTGACTGGTTGAAAGTGATGGGTGATACTTCGGCGTTGACCGGCCAATATGGCATAAAGGACGCTGCTGGAGCAAAGACTCATGCAACTACGGCAGCGACTGGTATCATTGCCTATGATGAAGTTGCTAACAAGGTCTTACTCCCCGCCCCAAATGGCGAGGGCGAGGAAGCGGCTGATGTGCCTTTAGCGTATACGCTGGCCAGATCAGACGCAGCAACAGCACGTTCGACAACTGCACTGGGGACAATCCTCAAGCCGTCGAGTGGTAATGAAACGGGGTACATTTACGAGTGTACGACTGATGGTACGTCCACAGGCGAGCCTACTTGGGGGACAGTGCCTGGCGAAATTGTCACTGATGGCACAACGAAGTTCATTACTCGCGAGGAAAAGGTTTTTCAAGGCGTAGCCAAAGGTTTTGAAGTCGGAGTTGATATTTGCACCAATGGCGAAATCCATGCGTTTACTGCTGAGTTACATGATGCTTCACAAGATATGGGCGACGCGGACAATACGAATCCGGTAAGATTATGGTAATCAACGGGGGCTTCGCGCGGCCCCCTATTTTTAAGGAATGAATGATATGGCAACTACTACAGAAGTAACCAAAGACGCCGATGTAAGCGGAGCTACGCCTTTAGATCAGACGCTAAAGGCCATGAGTAAAACCGAGCTGATTAAGTACGCAGATAAGAGCTTGGGGCTTAACATCGACGCCAAGTTAGACAAGTCTACTGTTCTATCGGAGTTATTGTTATTCGATAGCAATAGGCGAGCATCGGCACGCGCCGAATCCGAGTTATCCGCTAAAGCATCGGAATCAGATACTGATCCTTTGATTAATGTGACCTTTTATAACATGCAAACTGCGAATGAGGATATAACATTCAACTTTGCAGGACCAAAAGGCACGTTCGGGCCTATTAATTTGACAGGGCATAAGAAGATTCCAAAGTATCATTTATTCCCCGGTATGAAAATTCAGTTGCCTTATAGTGTCTGTACGCATTTACGCAGTTTAGTGTTTACACGGCATAGGCCGGTATTCGACGAAGTGACCGGGCTCCAAGCCGGAGCAGAGCCCATTGTTACTCCGAGATTTATTCTGGAGCAGCAATTGACAAAAGAAGAAGCAATTGCTTTACAAAAACTAAGAAAATAGGAGTTATTCTCATGAACAGAAGAATAATACGAGAAGATGAAGTGGATACTCACGCTGAAATTGCAAATATGTTTCAGCAGGTATTCGATAACCACTATTTGCTTGAGGTAAAGATTGAACAAATAGAATCAAGCGAAAAGAAAAAAGGCAAAAAGAAAAAAGGATTCGTTACTATGAAAACGTTAATGAGTTTAATTTGTACGTTCTTGTTGGTGGCTGTATGTTTCGGGGCGGTCAATCTGAATGAAATCAACTTTGATACCGTAACTGCGGGCGACTTTGACCAGGACTTGCGCGGTTGGATTGACATTCTTAACACTGACATTACGAATGCAGCAGGTTTATCCAATATCGGCACAGGTAAGGTATTTTATGTTGACAGTGCGGCCGGAGGTTCGGCAACATCTTCTGGAACATCACCATCTGCAGCATGGCCTACACTCGACGATGCTTTCGATAGTGGCCATGCAAGTGGAGATCGTGGCGATGTAATTTTTGTTTTGCAGGGACACGCTGAAACGATTTCCGGTGCCGATGGTTGGGATATTGATGTTAACGGTGTAACTGTAGTCCACTTAGGCAATGGTGCTAATCAGGGGACTTATACTTTTTCCGCTACGGATTCTACAGTAGCTATCGGTGCTACCGATGTAGTAGTTGAAGGTGGCCGTTTTGTTGCTGGGGTTAGTGCCATAGTCATAGGAATTGACGTAGAGGATGGTTCGGATGATTGTGCCTTGATTGGGTTGCAGTTTCCAGAACCTACTAATTCGAGTTGGGAATTTGTAAGAGCTATACGGATTGTAACTTCTGACAGAGTGCTTGTTTCTAACTGTACGGCATACAGCGTAGATGCTGATGGTGCTACGAACTGGATTGATATGGATGAAGGTGTCCAAAGCGGGGTTACTATTGTAGGTAATATTGTTTTTGGTGACTACGATGAGGGTATTATCCACAGTGACGATATAGACCTTGAAGTGGTGATTGCTAATAATATCCTGACTAATGTTGACTCAGGTGAGCATTGTATCGAATTTACCGCGGCTGCTACCGGAACATATACGGGCAACAAATGTTACACCGATGCCTACGGCACTACGATTGACCCTGGTTCAATGAAAGATGGTGGGGGTAACTTTGTAAACGATACTATAAATGAACCTGGCCGGACATTTCCAATATCTCGTACAGATAACATGCTCCAAATGCTTGTCGGTTCGCAGTTACAGCAAGTTCCAGGTTTATCACATCCTTTTGCGTTTTGGTATGTTGATAATAATATTGGTACCGCTGGTGATGGTAAGACGCCTGATACCGCTTTTAAGACGATAACCGAAGCCCTTGCCGCTTGCAGCGACACTGTAGAAGACTGGATTTTTGTATATGATTACAGTGGAAATGCCGACTCCGGTACGATTACCTGGAACAAATCCTGGGTACACTTGATAGGTCATAGTCACGGTATCGACCCCTGGCCGAGGATTTTTCCAACCGCTGATGTAGCGGGAATTACTGTTGTTACCGGTGCTGGGCGTGTTGAAATAGCGAATTTTACTATTGGTGGTGGCGCTAACGAACCAGGTATTAAGTGGCCTACCGGAGTTGTCGGTTCGCAGTGGACTATCCGTAATTGCCATTTTGGTAAGGATTTAAGTTCTCTCTGTGAGCAAGGTATTGAAGTCGTATCTGCTGCCGATGCTGTATCCTTAGTGGTTAAAGACTGCATATTTGGTACTTCGGTTTCTGAAAACGGTATTCTTATTGCAGGTGTATCTACACGAGGATTGATAAAAAACAACTACTTCCAGAATATCGGCTCACAAGCCTTTCCTGCTATTCATTTGTCTGGTGGCGGCGTAGGTACTCGTATCGAAGGTAATCAGATTAACGGCAATGACGACGCTGCTGCTGGTTGGGGTATTACTTTAGGTGCGTCTTGTGAACAGGTTTGGGTCAATAACAACTTTGCGGGTACTTCATCCGATGATGTTGACGCGTCAGCATTTGAAGATGCCAGCGGAGCAAGCGAGAACAATAGTTGGGGACGCAATTTTAACGGCGATGTACCGGCAATGCCGGATTAGGTTTTAATTGAATAGGGTTGGGGGGTATATATTTTATGCCGCTGCCCCTATTTGTTTAGGGACAGAATAATGGCTTATGTGTTACCTCCTGGATACTGCCGGAGTAAATTATGCGAGGACGCAGAGGTGGTTTCGGCCACAGACAATTACGTAAGGATATAAAAAACGCTAAAGCACAAGGTATGCGACTCAAGGTATTTTTGAAAAAGGAAAAAGGCAAGTAGTATGACGGCAGACGTATTTACATGGGTAATGTCGGAATTAGTTACAGAGTGGCGGCGGATAACCGGCGTACGCTCTACGTCGCAGGAAACTGATGCGACCGTGCATAAATTTATCAACGATTATTATCAAAATTACTTTCCAAATGATAGTAATGTCGATGATCTCGATGCTTTTCTTACACAAGCTACATCTGTCTCGGACTCCGGGCAATATCCAATTTTACAAACAACGTTAAAAACCACCGACCCGGTGACGGTTGATGGTACTAAAATAAGCCTATATCATGATCCGGTGACATTCTTTGATACTTTCCCAGAGGACGAACAATATATAACGGCTCCAGGTTTGGCGATAGGTTCAAGTGATACGGCAAAAGTCAAGCATAATACTTTTGATTACACGGTTGTCGGTAGTTCTTATCACAAGGTATCGGGCGAAACGTCATTTTCGGGGTTGGATACTGTGCCTCAAAATAAATACGGCGCCTTTGCTCTAACAATCGATAATGAAGGAACTATTACTATTGCTCAGGCTGGGGCCAATACTACAGGTTATCTTACACCTGCTCTGGCAGTGGCTGCCTTGCCTGTAGGGGACGCCACAAGTGCCTTTATGGGTTATGTGACGGTCATAAGCACCGACTCAGGGGGATTTGTGCCAGGTACTACGGCTTTAGATAATTCGGCGGTCACTGATACATATACAGACGGTCAACCTGCTAATCGGCGTAACAGACCTGAAGCAATTCTTCAGTATGGCGATATTCTTTATGTTAGACCTAAAGCAGACGATGTTCACGAAATTAAGTTTGCCATTACTAAAAGACCGAATGCGATTGATACAGGCGCTCCATTGGATATAAAATGGGGCCCGGCAATCGCAGCCGGAGCAGGTTTGCTATATCTGGCACGAAATGGTCAGGAGATACCTGCGAACACACAAAATATGTTCGACTATCGAATAAAGTCAATACGAAGCAAAAAAAAGAAACGAAATCAAGGGCGAACTACGGATGTTAGTTTTTAACGAGCAAAGGAGATTGTAAAATGAAGAACATAGTATATTTAGTATTTCTATTCATACTTTTGTCGTGTATGATATTATATTCTGCCACGCAGGATAGACGAACGTTGGAGCCGGACAATCATCCCGTATTCAGGATCGAATTATCACAATTGACACGAGATGACGGTGATGCGAACGATGTTAATACGACTGTTAATCTTAACGGTACGATAAGACAAATAACAGTTGGGGTAAACGATAACACCGGTAACAAAACTGTCACAATCGATATTATAGACGATAACGGTTCTGTTTTATTTACTACCGAAACTATTGCCGAGAATACTACTTCTGCGCCTGTCGTGCAACATTTTATGACAGAAAGCGGAACAGACCTTCCGTTGGCTATTTTAGTTACGGGAACGGTGACCATAAACGCAAATTTATCGGGTGATCCCGGTTCGGGTGGAATGACAATTGATGTAGTAATATATGGAGATTAACATGGAAAAGAAACGATGGTGGACATTCTTAATACCAGTAACAATGCTATGTGTGTTTATGCTTCCTTGTTTAATGGGGGCATGGGACAAAACGAAACCATCCTCCTCGACTTCACTGCGTAGTTCCAATCCTGAAATACTCGCCAACTGGGACGCATTGGAAACGGCAATTGCTCAGGATCATACATTTGCCACTGGTTCCCCTGATGGTAAACATACGCAAATTACCTTTACCGATCCCATATCGACGCCGAGCGATGTTACAAACGAGGGTGTAGTTTATACCAAAGACGCATCTTCTGTTGTAGAGTTGCATTGGAAAGATGAATCAGGCAATGAATTACAATATACATCTGATGGCAATTTATTTAGCAGTACAGACTTAATAGTAACAGGTGTTTCAACGTTCAATGGGAGTATAACTCTTGGGGCCGGTGATGACTTAATAGGATCAGCAACATCAGATATCGCATTTAATACCGACAAATTCACAGTAGCAGGCGCGACGGGAAATACAGTTGTGGCAGGAACTTTGGATGTTACGGGAATTCTAACAACTACTGCTGCGTCTGTGTTGGGCGATGGATCGGCATTGGCTGCTGCTACGGAATCCGGCGATGGCGACAGGGTCATAGCTGATAAGGCTTATGTTGATAACCAGATAAGTACTGCTTGGACAACGTGGACGCCAACAGTAACACAATCGGGAACCGTAACGCATACCGTAAATACTGCAAGATACAGAGAGCTTGGAAAACTTGTTATTGCATATTGTAAACTTACCATGACTGGTGCTGGCACAGGTGCGAATGGGATTATCGTAGGAGGTTTACCTACAGCCATAGCAGGTTCTCCGGCGAGTATCGGTTCGGGAATTGTAGTTAATATAGGAACACTTAGTTATAGTTGTACCGTTCGGCTACAAACGACGACATCTGTCAACTTTATAGGTTATGCACAAGGTGATATAATAGGAGTTACCCCCAATTTTGCATTAGCGAGCGGAGACATTATCAGTTTTATGATTATGTATGAAATAGCGTAAATGAATACCAATAGGATATTAAATGCCATACAAGGCTTATCCAATCTTGAATATGAGGCAAGGAAAGAGGCTTGATCTCGATCCCTGGCTGTTGCCACAGGATGCTTTCGAGACGTTAAATAACTGCCATCTCAAGAGAGGTGTATTGGAAAAACGCAGAGGATATTCATTATTCGGGCAAGTCGTAGCGGTAAGCACAACTACATTAGACCCTACGTTACAAACTAATCCTGTGATGGGTGTATTTAATCATTTGTCAGGCAGTACGGAGAATTTGCTTATTGCCGACAAGAACAGAATAAATGCTTTTGTATCGAGCAGGCCGGCTAATAAGAGTTTGACGGCAGTGGCTGATTTGGGAGGAAGTCCGAATCAAGTAAGATTTGCATCTACGGGACATTCATTTACAGCAGATGAAATAGTTACCATATCGGGAACAACTAATTATGATGCGACGTATAGAATAGAAGCAAAATCGGCTAATGCTTTTGATGTGGAAGCCACCTTTGTGTCGGAGACTTTATCTGGGGCAACTGCAACCCAGGAAGCCTTTGAGGATTTGACCCGTAACAAAATCCGTTTCAATGACACAGGACAAACGGGTGATTGGACACCTGCTGTAAATGACATACTTGAAAACTCCGATGCTGATGCAAGTGGTACGGTTCTGATTACTTTGACAGATTATGGAACCGTTGCCGGTCAAGATGCTTTTGGGACGATTATTTTCAAAAAGGGAACTGTTTCTGGAAGTTTTGCAGCAGATGATGTTTTGCGAAATCAGGGAACTCCTGCACAAATAATTGGTCAGGCAATAGCGGCCAATTCGGATGAAGCATTTACCGGCAATAGTACCGACTTTTTCTGGGCAGAAAATTGGGACCATGACGGTGCGAGCGAAACGACGTATATCACAAACAATAAAAACCCTATCCAGATATATGACGGGACTTATCTAAGACAACTTTCAATTGATATAGGTACAGATGCAATGAGGGCTGGTGTAAATAATGTAAATTCCTGTCTATTGATAATTCTATTAAAGGAGCGTATCGTCATATTTAGTACGAACGAAAATGGAACAGACTTTTTTCAGCGAGCAAGATGGTCAGGTGTCAAAGACCCCCAGAGTTGGCTTACGAATAACTTCAAAGATGCCCCAACATCGGATATTATGAAGTCTGCGGATTTTATCGGTGACGAATTGTATATATGGTTCGAAACGAGTGTATGGCGATTCGTGTGGACAGGTGATTTGGTTGACCCGTTTCAGTGGATAAGGGTATCTAATACTGATGGAACAATTGCCCAGATGAGTTTGGTTACAAAAGATCAAAATCAATACGCAGTAGGAGCTAATCGTATTCAACTATCAGACGGACGGGACGTGGTAGCGGCTGATGCTAAAATACCTGATTTTATTCTTGACTGGAACCAGGATTCACTTCCATATAGTAACGGTGTAATATTCGATGAGGAGCGACAGATACATTTTACTTTTGCATCAACATCAGCACTATCCGATGACGCAGATCAACCGGATGACGGCAGGGTTTACCCTGACAGTTCGCTGGTATTAAATTACGAAGATTTCGGATTTGCTACTTATAGTCTGCCAATACATACATTTGGTTTTTCGTCTGTCGAAAGTGACTTAACATGGGATGACGTAACTGCTGCATGGGAGGATATTGATTTTTCGTGGAATGCAGGACAGGCGAAATCAGGTTTTCCAACTACACTATTTGGTAACCATTTAGGGAAAGTGTTCCAGATGAATTTCGGAGGTGCAGACAATGGTTCCGATATAGAATTTCGAGCAGTAATGGCCCAGATGAATCCGTTTGTAACTATCGGCCACCAGGTCAAATTGGGATATATCGATTTCCTGTGTGATGTCGATCCTGAGATTACTTTCGATGTGAAAAGTTTCGTAAATACCGATACTACGGAAATTCAGACAAAGACCGTAACCTGTGATGCAATAGACGGTTCAGATGCTCTGGTCTGGAAAAGAGTTGACGTATTTGCAATAGCAAATTTTCATAGAACCGAGATAACTAACGATGCAAGCAATAACAGGCCGAGGATACATGCAATGATTTTTTGGTTTCAAGACGTCGGTGGGAGATTAGTGTGAGTGGAATATTTGGAAGAAACAGACAGTTTTGGCAAGACGTATCAAAGAGGAGACAATCTCGAAGAATTTTTGAAAGACTTAGTGCAATTTGTAGAACGCAGGGTATTCGAGAGAATATCGAGAAGAGTTAATTTTATATTAACAAGAATAAATGATAACAAATTAGAAGTCGTCGCGGATGGCAATAGCGATAAGAACAAAGACGGAAACTGGCGGATGAAAATTGATAGCGATGAACATCTGATAATTCAGGAAAATATCAATGGTACATGGACTGATTCAGGATGGATTTTAGAAAAATCTACATAGTGTTATTTTTGTTTTGCAGTTTGTGCTTTGCAGTCTCCAAACAGAAGCATGGCGGAGATGTGGAGCTGACTGCTGACGGCGCAAAGTTGATCTTTAACAACAACTCACAGATATTGTCCTTCTCCGCCTCACCATCCATGTCTGAAAGTGTCCATTATATTTTGTTCACTAAAGATGGGAGAAGTGGACAAGTCATTAGTACAAACGGAGCGGGGGTCCTTAGTTTCGTTGACGTGAATGGAATTGCCGGGATACATCAAGTGTTGTCTTTGGCACACCAGGATACCGCAGCCGGTGGGAATGCGACTGCCGGAGATCTCATAATTGCCAATGTTTCAAACAGATGGGATGATCTTCCTATAGGAGCTGCATTTGAGGTTCTTACCTCTAACGGGTCATTCCCAATATGGGGTTTCATAGATATATCAAATAGTACAAACCTGTCGGTCACTTCTCCGGTCACGCTTACGGGGGACGATATAGGTTTTGACTTTTCAACTAATAATACATGGACGGGGACATTTACTCACCAAAACGCCTCGGATTCCACTTCTGCTTTCAGGATATTCGACGCTAACGGTGGCAATCCTGTATTTGACGTCGATACGACGAACGAAAAAGTCGCAATAGGTCAGCCAGCGAGCTCTATCGGGATAGCTCATTTTCAAGTGTATAATACCAATAGCGAAGATAACAGGGTGGAGTTTAGAAATGTAGATGATAGCTCGGCCGCTCAGAAGTGTGCATTAGTCCATGCAAGTCCCACGCCGGCGGATAACGATAAAATTGGCCGATGGATATGTTTGGGATATGACGATACGGTATCAGAAGCTAATATGTTTCACTACAGCAATATACTTACTTCGTCGGCGGATGTTACGGATGGCACGGAAGATGGCAGGATTCAAATACAAGTCGGGGTTGACGGGAACGAGAATGTAACACAAATACAAATAGATAGTATAATTAAATTCTTCACTGATCTGCGTATCAGGACCATAGGTCAGCAGTTAGAACTCGAATACGATGGAAGTAACCAACTGGATATTACAGTAGATAACGTCGGTGATACGATAATGGATTCATCGGGAGATGATTTTAGTCATGCCGA
>SDBV01005711.1_pt1 | contig 17485 bp, 18 predicted proteins | sample 2277081 | NCBI WGS metagenome assembly SDBV01 (sample SAMN10402039, study PRJNA504765) | marine sediment metagenome | isolation source: marine sediment core GS10_PC15, 223 cmbsf | place: Arctic Ocean: Southern Knipovich Ridge | collected 2010 | reverse complement strand
AATCCTGCTAGACCCACCAGTAATGGGGCTGTGCATGGAATTGGTAGACAGGCTCGGCTTAAACCCGAGTGCCTTCGGGCGTATAGGTTCGAATCCTATCAGCCCTACCAAGATGGGCTTGTGATGGAATTGGTAGACATGCCAGTCTTAGAAACTGGTGCCCTAAAGCGTGGAGGTTCGAATCCTCCCAGGCCCACCAATGGTGCGGTAGCTCAGTTGGAAGAGCGGTGGTTTGAAGAACCACAGGTCGGCAGTTCGAGACTGCCCCGTACCACCACTGGGCGTAGCTCAGTTTGGCCAGAGTCCTCGGCTTGGAACCGAGTTGTCGGAGGTTCGAATCCTCCCGTCCAGACCAGAGGAAGGGTGGCAGAGTCAGGTTTATTGCACTGGGTTGCTAACTCAGAGAACGAAAGTTCCGCAGGTTCAAATCCTGCTCCTTCCGCCAGCGCGGAGGGTAGCACGGGATGGTCCGTAATCCGGTTTGAACCCGGAGCCAACGTGAAGAGCGTTGAGGGTTCGACTCCTTTACCCTCCTCCAGAGGTGGTGTAACTCAATTGGCAGAGTGTCGCCCTGTCGAGGCGAAAGTTGCGGGTTCAAATCCCGCCATCACCGCCAGGATGTTCCAGGGTAGCTCAATGGTGGAGCGGCTCCCTGTTAAGGAGATGGCTGGAGGTTCGAGTCCTCCCCCTGGAGCCAGTATCGGTAGCCTAACGGTAAGGCACCTGACTGTAGATCAGGCGGCATTGTCCATTGGGGGTTCAACTCCCTCCCGGTACACCAGTGAGGGTAGCTCAATGGTAGAGTGTACGGTTGTGGCCCGTATGATGACGGTTCAATTCCGTCCCTTCACCCCAAAAGGGGGCGTAGCTCAATTGGAAGAGCACCTGCCTTGCACGCAGGATGTTGCAGATTCGACTTCTGTCGCCTCCACCAAGAGTGGGACGGGTAGCTTAACGGGAAAGCACTCGACCGATAATCGAGATAGTGTAGGTTCGATCCCTACCTCGTCCACCATAACGGCGAGGTGCCAGAGAGGAAATGGGCCAGATTGCAAATCTGGATTGCACGGGTTCGATCCCCGTCCTCGTCTCCAAGATGCGCTTGTAACTCAGCGGCTAGAGTACCGCCCTTTTAAGGCGGGAGTCGTGGGTTCAAATCCCACCGGGCGCACCAGTGCCCGTAGCTCAATTAGGAAGAGCACCAGTCTTCTAAACTGGATGTTGCAAGTTCGAGCCTTGCCGGGCATACCAAGGCCGTATAGCTCAGTGGTAGAGCAGATGCCTTATAAGCGTCAAACGTGGGTTCGATCCCTGATGCGGCCACCAGTCGGGCGACTAACGCAATTGGTAGCGTGCTTCCCTTACAAGGAAGAGGTTCCAGGTTCAAATCCCGGGTCGCCCACCAGTGCCCGTGGTTCAATTGAAAGAGCACCCGGCTACGAACCGGGAGATTGTAGGTTTAAATCCTACCGGGCATACCAGCGGGTGAATGTTCCAAGGCTGGCGAGTTTGCCTCCAAAGCAAACTGGGCGCGTTCGATTCGTGCCACCCGCGCCAAGACGCTGGCGTGGTCTAGTGGTTAGGATATCAGACTTTCGCTCTGAGGACGCGGGTTCGATTCCCGCCGCCAGTACCATAACGGGCGTGTCGCCTAATGGTAGGGCATCTGCCTTTGACGCAGATAGTAGAGGTTCGATTCCTCTCACGCCTTCCAGTAGGCAGATTTAATATACTGCGGAGTAGGGGAGAGGCCGTCCCCGCTTGGTTCATATCCAAGAGATCGTGGGTTCAAATCCCACCTCCGCTACCAGGGTGTAACCGATATAGGGTACTTTCGGTTACAAAATGAGGTTGGGAGGGCGGCATAATGGTAACATTTATGCTATGTTGTGTGGTGTTAACGGTGTTGATGGGTGTATGGGTGCATAAGAAAAATATGCTTGACTTTGTGCCGAGACATCGTTGGTATCTTGCCGGGGCTATGAGTGCTGTGTCTAACGCAGAGGCAACAGAATGGCGGGAAGAAGCTGGTAGACATCTTGCAACAATAAATCCAGTAGAGGTAGAAAAAGAATATGGCGACTTGGTGACGGGCGATCCTTATGGGTTAAAAGAACGCTTTAAAATTTTTCGCAAAGAAGCAAAACTAGAACAACTGTACAAAGAGATGCAACCTGTTCTTATGCTCGATAAAGAATCTGTAGATGAAGCTTATGGATTGCTTATCCGTGTCCCAGCGAAGCCGCGCTTTATCTGGGGCACAGTCCGTGAAGCGACAATAGCGCATACAGCGGGAAAACCAATTGTTCTCTGGTGTGAAGCAAAAGGGCTTAACCTCAACAACACGATGGTTTCTATGGCTACTGCGGTAAGGGCTTCTTTTGAGTCTGCTGTAGCGGCGTGTAGAAAGATACAGATTGGCCAGAGAGTTCCCTTGACATTGCCGAAGGAATTGTGTATGTTTCAGGAGAATGGGGATTCGACAGACTAGGAGGTAGCGTATGTTTGGGATACAAGGACCAAAGGCGAGAAGAATTCTGACATTGGAAGGCGCAGTTAAGGAACTCCAAGGGAATATAGTAGACATTACAACCGGGTTAGAAATAGGGACAACGACCACATTTGGCAATCAGTACACACTTCTTAAAAACGCTGTTAAAGCAATACGATTAAAATTTACTAATGCGGCACAATGGGGTTGTCCGTTTGTGCAACGAATTATAAATGTACGAAAAGCGATGGTCATGCCTTTTGGTTTAGATGTTCACTTTGTTGACGGCGTAGAAAACAAATCAACTGAGGCTGAAAGAAAAGCCGCGATGGATGTAATAAGGAATTTTATTCAAGTCAATGACTTTAACGAGGGTTTTGCCACTGACCTTGCCCAAGAGGGGGAGATCGAAGCGAATGTTCTTCTCGATTTGAGGCTTTGGGACATTACCGAGAAGACGATAAAAGTTCGCTATTGGTCATGGTATGAAAAGCAGTATACTGTTGTGACCAAGACTGAGGATAAAGGAGTTATTTCTAACATTAATTGGACACCTACAGGAGGTGGTTCTAAGATAATAATACAAGGCGAAGAGTTAGTTTTTATATATTTCAACGGATTGCTTAACTCTTTTCAAGGCGTACCAACTACCGCCCCTGTTATTAGTATCCTTGAGGATTTGCACAAGACATTAAGCAACTGGCACAGGTTCAACACACTGTTCGGCAAGGTAACTCCGGTGTTTGAAGTAGAGACAGAGGAAGAGGCTGACAAAATTAACGCCCAGTTACAGGCGCAGGGGTGGAAGCTCGGAAACGCAATCGCACTCGCCGGAAAGTTTTCATTCGCATCGCCCAAGTCTGAAGGAGCAACCGCTTCTCTTGACAAGGAAATCAGAACGAGTCTTCAAGTTATTTCTGGACATGTAGGAGTAGGGCCGCATATTCTTGGATTCCCAGATGTAATGAGTAACCGAGCCACTGGTGATTCGATGGGCGAACCTACTGAGGTCGTATCCGTTGCGGAAATTTCAAAGTGGGCTAACTTTTATGAAGACCTTTTTGATAAGGTTATTAAGAAACACAACGAAGAAATGAACAAAGAGGTGAAGACCGGCTTGGTAAAGCCGAAGCTACTGCCTATGACTGACAGGCAGTGGACAAGGGCGATTAAGTTCTGGCTCCCGGCGGCACTGAATGGGTTGGTGTCGCTTGATTTGTTCTTGGAGAATATACCAGACGTTAACGCCGAGGAGGAACTACTACGGCAAGACAACGACGAGATGGTAATGCGTCTGCTGAAAATGCCGAGAGGGTCAACCGGAAGCGACCGGGAAGACCAAGGAAGGCCCAACTCATCAGGCAGACGCACCGAAGGGAGCAGAAGTTCATAGCACGGGTTAGGCCGGTGTTGCGCCGACTGGACCTGTGGCTCCTTGACTGGATAAAACGCACTTGGGATAAGGGCGACAAAACGGTTCTTAGCCAGGTAGCGGATTTGAAGCCCCCCTTCAAAGGATTGCTTGAGAAATCAATTCTTCTGGCGATGCTTGAAATTTGGCGGGAAGGGCGCGATCAAAGTGCACAAGTTTTGCAACGACTGAGGCGGAAGGAATACGCCAAACGTAAAAGAGCTTTGCTTGCGTCTGTAAGGGAGCTTGTTGACGAAGACAGTGGCTATGACGAAGTGGTTGTCTTGTATCTGGCGATAGCCGCTGATTTGGGAACGGAGCTTTGGAATGCAAAAGTAGAGGCTACAGAACGGATGGTTACTACCGCCCGAGAGGAAGGGTGGGGACTTTTTGATGAGAAGGTATACGTTACGACTGCTGGCAAGAAAGTATCCGCGTTTGAAGCAACGGGAGGTACTGCTGGGGTTAAGTCAGGATATACACAAGTTATTCAAACACCAGGAATCATAAGCAGGCTCAGACCAGAACTGGCCGTGTCTTCAGGCTGGCAGTTGGACCGCATAGTGAGAACAGAGACAACAAGAGCATACAATCATGGGATGTTACATGGGTACAGTGAGGATGATGCAATTGCCGGTTTTGAGTTTGTGGCCGTAGTGGACTCGCGTACAACAGACCGTTGCCTTATGCTGGATGGCACCATCATAAACAAAGATGACCCAAGGCTTTATGAACTTACACCGCCACTGCATGTCAACTGTCGTAGCCAGCTATCCCCAGTGTTCGTTTTTGACAAGAGAATTGCCGCTACCCTTGACGAAGAGGTAACGAGGAGACTTGAAGATCGGCACGGAAAGGTGTATAGTCTTACATACGACCCTGGAAGGATGATGCCGATGGCGAAGGAGGGCAAGTTGACCAAGGCTGGTTTTGGCCGGGAGAACCTGATGACGAAGGCAGAGTCGGAAGTGCGGAGACAGGGCTTTATCCCTCCGACACCGGATAAAATGCGGAGAGACTTTTTAGGTATAAAGGAGGAATAATGGGTAAAAAACACAGGAAGAAAACAAAGTCTATCTCAGGGGACAAAGAGGTAAGCATAGTTGCAACGGTACGGGAGCTATCGGCTAGAGATGTTGTCAACAGGATAGGTAAGAACCTTTATGATTCAATCTGTCGTAGTGATGAACACCCAATGTTTATAGAGTTGAAAGCGGCAGAAGAAGGTATGAGTACTGGAAAGATCGAGATATTCCCCGGTGTATATGAGAGCGCAAAGAAATGGTGGCCTGCAAATGTCATTCATGAACTTGCGGAAAAGCTTAAACCAGCAGGGAGAAACTTTGCGAAGTTGTTTACCGTTCACTCAGACGATGATGATAGGTTTGGAGATAATAATCCAGAATACGGAAGGGTTGTTGCGGCAGATTCAGAAAAGGAAAACGGTAAGGAAGTTATGACCGCCGTTGCTTATGTTGATCCAGGTAGCACGCGGGATAGAATCAGATCGGGAGAGTTTGACACATGCAGTATCGAGGCATTGGTCGGCTTTGCCCATGACGGTATACAGTGGATAGCAGGAAAAGTAGCAGACGCTTTTGGCATCACCTTGGCGGACAGTTCTGTTGACAAGCCAGGATTCGCTTCAGCGAGATTAGTCTCAGTCGTTCAAGAACTAGAAAGAAGAAGAGTACGAGAGGTTGTTCAGGACGATGAAGACGAAGATGAAAATAACGCCGATCATGGGGATCGGGGTAACAGAAGTGGGCGCAGAAGAAAGGGAGGGCGTATGGCTGACATGAATCTGACTGAAGTGAAGGTGTGGATCGGGGAGCAGGGTATAACACCCGATAAGCTCTACCCGAATGAGGAATTGCTGAGTATGCCGCTTGTTACCGGCGCGATAGACAATGCAATTGAGGAAGCTGTTGAGGTAAAAGCAACGGAAACTGATGGAAAGATCACAGACCTCGAAAAGGAGCGAGATGATCTAAAGGAAGATGTTGGCGATAAGGTTAAAGAAATTGAAGGTATAACCGAGTCAATGCAACCGTACAAGCAGAAAGAGCAGGCAAATAAGTTAGGTGATATTGTTAGAGGCTCCGACCTCTTGAAGGACGTTACAAAAAAGGAAGCGGCGTATGTAGTTTCGCGTATTTCTGTTAGCTTAATGGATGTTGAGGACAAGGATGACCAGGGTAGGCAGATTGAAAAGGCCATAAAGGGAGCGCAGGAAGAGATTAAGACGTTGGGTATTTCCTTTGAGAAGGGGAAAGATGGTGGCTCTGGGGATAACGATGCCGGAGATCAGGAATCGGATAAGAAGAAAACAGAAGAGCCAGCAAACCCGTTAGACCACGACTACGGCAAGAAGGAGGAAAAGTAACATGGTACTTATGGCGAAGAACCGAAAAGATAAGGAGCCTGTAGGGACCAGAAAAAAGGTGGATTGTCGAGTATGCCTGCATTACCCGAAACCCAATACTACAGGTAAAGTTGAAGACCTTGTTGCAAAAACTAATAACTGGACTGAATCTTTCTGCGGTGCAAATGAGTGTGAGGGTAAAGAGTATACACCAGTAAATAAAGAGAATTCTGTGGTTAAAGGAGACACAGATGGGGAAGAACAAACGCCGAAAAATACTGACGACATCGAGCCTGCCAAATAAGAAGGTAGTTCAGGAAGAGCCGACAGTTGAGAAAACAGAACGGGGTGAAATCTCCTTTGAGCCGCACCAGGGGCAGGGTGCCACCAAGAGTGGCCCTCCCGAAGAGGCTGAAACCTCTATTAGCGGTACGTCACCCCGTTCTCTCCCATCTCCTTGGAATAAACGGTTTGTTGTTATAATAGCCGCTTGGAATTGCAAGAAATGGATCGGAGATTGTCTAGCGACTTTATCAAACCAAACACTAGATGAAAAGTTCTGGGGTGTCCTTATCCTTGATGATGCCTCAGAGGACGGTATGGAGCGCATATGCCGTAAACGTGGCGCAGAGCATATCAGAGTAAAGGAGAACAGGGGCAAGTCTGCCCTACTCAACTTGGCGAGTAAACTCCTTGATCCAGAGACAGTCATTGTTGAACTAGACGCAGATGATGGCCTTGATCCCCGCGCGTTAGTTATCGTGAAAGAAGCATGGGACAAAATACCAGAGGCAGTCCTAGTATATACTCAGTATGCCCTATGTCTCCCCGACATGTCAATAAGAGCTAAAGGTCATTGTAAACAGGCAGGCACTTCTTTGTCAGACGCGGGGTATATAAGTCATTTGAAAACATACAGGGCGCAGACGATATTAGACATTGGTTTCATAGACGAGCATATAAGAAAGAGTACAGACAAGGTTCTTACCTACCGCCTACAGGAATTAGCGGAGGAAACGGGCAGGCCGTTGGTTTTCGTTGACGAGGTTATGTATTGGTACCGCAGACGTATGGAGGGCAGTATCACAAAAATGCGTCAACACGATGCAACGGAGGCTACTAGAAATGCGTACAAGCGTAGGACGGGTATAGAGGAAGGAACAGTATGCGTGTACTCAGGCTCCCCAATAAATGACACCGGAGGCCCGGGCATCTTCTGGACAAGACTGTTTGAACAACTGTCTAGAGAAGAGGACATACACGTTGTTGACGATATATCCGTAGCGGATGTTGTCCTTGGTAACATTCATCTTTCTAGCGCGGTAGATCATCAAAGACCGTGGGTAACGCGTCTAGACGGAGTCCACTTCAATTCCAAGACTGACTATCACAAGCGTAACCAAGGTATCATAGAGTCGGTGAATGTATCAGAGGGTATGATCTATCAGTCTAAGTGGGGCAAGGAAATGGCCGACGAGTACTGCGGAGTATCCTCTGGAGAGGCGACGATAATTCCTAATGGCGTTGTTTTCCCGGAGGACTGGGAGAAAGCACCCAAGAAAGACAGGAAGGTTATCTTGGCGTGTAGCAGATGGGGCGACTCAAGATACGCTAGAAAGTTCAAGAGGTTAGAGGCAACGATAGAAGGTTTTGAAGCTTCTGGGCTAGGCGACAAAGGGTACAAGCTAGTTATACTCGGGCAACACTACCTGAACGCTTCCTCTTATACTAAGAAGAGCATTGTATTCAAAGGGCGTGTCCCATCAACAGAGGTGCACGGGTATCTCAGGCAGGCGGCAGTGTTTGTTCACCTGTCTTGGCTGGACTGTTGCCCCAATGGTGTAGTGGAGGCCCTGGCCGCTAAGGTGCCCATACTGTATTGTGCTGACGGAGTTGACGAACTTGTAGGGGAGCACGCAGGGGTTAGGGTCTTAGATTCTCCTATAAATCATCCTTGCGACACGGGAAAGCCTCCAAGGTTGAACCCGCAGGAGATAGCTGATCGTATGGTAGAGATGGTGAGTAAGAACTGGGACAGAGTAGTTTTCCCGGATGTTTCTATGAAGACTTGCGGTAAAAGATATGCAGATATGATCCGCAGAGTTAATGCAATAGGTGTAAGAACGGAAGAGGACAAGAAAGTAGCCAGAAGGCTACTTAAACCAGTAGTAGCATCCACGGAGGATATGAAATGAAAGTTACATTTGTAGAAGTAGGAGGGTATAGAGGTACACATACGGCCACCGCTTTGAGAGACAACCCAGAATGGGAATCAATAATTATAGAGCCTATGCCAAACATGTATTGGTTTCTGCGAGGCAGGTTCTACCAGGATGACAGAGTAACATTAGTAAACAAAGCTATGGCGGGAAAAACTGGGCCGCGCAAGTTCTACCTTGGGGGTAACCCAGCGTCAAGCTCCCTGCTGGAAGAAAAAACGAACATCTCTAAGGACAACACTCTTGATGTAGAGTGTATAGAAGCAAGCTCTTTCTTCCGTGGCATAAAAGGCAAGGTAGTAGTTAACCTTAATTGCGAGGGGGCTGAGTTAGAGGTTATGGAGAATTTGATGGATAGCGGAGCATACAAAGACAAGATTTTCTTTTACAGCACGCATAAGAATTGCGTTCTTGATATAGATAGGTATGACCGAAACCTAGCTAGAATGAAAGAGTTGGGAGTAGAATTCGTGGGCGGTACATATGGTACTCTGCGGAACAAAGCTCTTGAGTCTAAGATAAGTATACCGGAACAACTGAAGATATGGGGTAAAGAATCTTGGAGTGAGTGGCTTAAAGGAGGCCCAAATGAGTAGTCAGAGACCTAAAGAAGGTACCGTAATAGGCATTATTGGATTTGGTGTTGTAGGCAAAGCGGTAGGCTTCGGGTTTTCACCCATTGCAGAAGTCATGCATTTCGACCCCGCAAGCCCGGGGTCCGATTCTCTTGGTAAGATATCAAAAGAAGCTGACGTTATCTTTGTATGCGTGCCTACTCCTCAGAAGGAGAAAGAGCTTAAAGTTGACACTAAGATAATGGACACAGTTTTGCGTGGCCTTGAGGAGTTGAAGCCTAAGTGCCCAGTAGTTATAAAAAGTACACTAACACCTGACATTCTTCGTGAGTGCGTAGTGCTGTACCCAAGCTTGGAGATTTTGTACAACCCAGAGTTTCTCACAGAGAGGACAGCATCATATGACTTTATCAACCAGACTAGGATACTCATAGGAAGTGCCAGGTATACAGAGGGTAGTGATTGTACCGAAGGGGTAGCTATTCTTAGAAACTTGTACAAGGAAAGGTTTCCGCATACCCCAATCCATTTGTGCTCTAACACAGAGGCATCAATGGTAAAGTATATGTGTAACAGCTTCTTCTCGGTTAAGTTGTCCTACTTCAACGAGTGGGCAAAGATAGCCAAGAAGGAGAAAGCAAATTTTGAGAAGGTAAAGAATATGGTGTTCGAGGACTACCGTATAGGAAATAGCCACATGGACGTTCCCGGCCCTGATGGTTCCCTAGGGTGGGGCGGGAAGTGTTTCCCAAAAGATACTGCGGGTGCCGTGGCATATGCCAAGAGGATGAAGATGCCACTCAAGATGGTGGAAGCGGCTAGAGAAGTTAATGTTGACGTTAGGGGTAAGCAGAAAGACCCGGATTGGGTAGAGTAATGCAACAAGAGTCGTTTAGTGAACTATTTTACAAAGGTCAGATTTCTCAGAACCCTACTGAGTTGATGATGTTGATAAAGTTGATAGAGCATATAACCCATTGGCTACACTCTGTGATAGAGATTGGGGTATAACGTGGGGGCACACTCAGATTTCGGAGAAATATTGTCGGCGGTAAGGCTAAGGTTATAGGGATAGATGATGATTCCCGTGGTTTTATAGACGATGTGAAGGCAGAATACAAAGATGACGAAGCGGTGAGTATAATAGTTGGGGACAGTACTTCAATAGAGGTTGTTGAAAAAGTTAAAGGACTTTTAGATCATTCTATGGCTGGTATGCTGTTCATAGACGGATGCCATAAGTATGATAAAGTTAGAGCAGATTATGATAGGTACAGGGGGTATATAAAGCCTGGAGGATTGATAGTATTTCACGGCCTACGGGCAATAGAGATAAGGAGGGTGTGGGACGAAATAATGGAAGAGAACAACTACGCTGGTGCATATGAGTTGTCAGGTAGAAACCGTAAACAGATTGTTGGTGTTATAGTAACAGATTAGGTATAGGAGAGAAAAATGAAATCTGGCGAACCTCTAGAGAAAACATACAATAGATCATTTATGCAAAAAGAACACGCACTTGATAACTCTCATTGCGAGTGGTCTGGGAATATGATAGAGAGTATGATGGATTATATGAAGCCGAGCACAATTCTAGACCTTGGGTGCGGTGGGTGTAACTTCGCAAACGTATTTAATGGGCGTGGTTGTAAGGTCATGGCTATTGATGGGTCAAAATATGCAAAAGAAACCGCAGATGAAGAGGTAGATTTTAGACTGCATGACCTTAGAGAGGTACTTACCATCGGCAAGAAGTTCGACCTTGTACTATGTATGGAAGTAATAGAGCATCTAGAGGAAGAGTACGAAGACGTTTTTCTAAAGACTATAGTAAGCCACGCTGATGACTGGGTTGTATTTACAGGAGCTAAACCGGGGCAACGTGGAAAGGGACACGTTAATTGTAAAGAGACAAATTACTGGGAGAAAAAACTGGAAGACCTCGGCATAGAGATTGACCATGCGCTGACCCGTACTGTACAAGAAGAATGGAGAGATAGAAAGGTACGCTGGTGGTACGTAGAAGGATTGATAATCGGAAGGAGGAAGCATGAGTAAAGTATTAGTCACTGGGGGTGCAGGATTTGTAGGATCACACTTAGTAGAAGATTTGATTGGCCGTGGTTTTGAGGTAGCGGTACTCGATAACATGTCCACGGGGAGCTTGAACAACTTGAAACACGTTATGACAAAAGACGCAGACCTTCGTATCCTAGAGGGAGACATAATCAACCCGGAGGATGTAGAAGACGCTATCAATGGCTCCGAGTATGTATTCCACCTGGCCGCGATACGCTCGGTTCCGAAATCAATAGACGATCCTGTATCTGTTAACAGGGCGAACATCACGGGCACACTTAATGTTCTGGAGGCGTGCCGAGGTAAAGGTGTTAAAAGAGTAATCTATGCTGGCTCGTCATCTGCGTATGGTCACGGACAGGGGCCAGTTTCTCCTTACGCTGTGTCCAAGTTAGCCGGTGCTATGTACTGTAAGGTGTACTCAGAGGTGTTCGATCTAGACACGGTAGAGCTACGCTTCTTTAATCTGTTTGGTTCAAGGCAGGTTACGAGCGGAGAATACGCACCCGTTATTCCTAGATTTATAGACCGCGCAATGAGAGGATCATCCTTGAACATTCATGGGGATGGTAGCCAGGCAAAGGATTTCACCCATGTTGACAATGTTGTGCACGCATGTATCCTGGCTATGAACGCAGATGAAACTAAAGGTGAATCAGTAGACATAGGATGTGGCCGCTCGGTAAAAGTTATAGACATAGCCCGTAAGATATGGACTGCGTGTCAGCCTGATGCGAAGGAGATACCGATTAACTTTGAGCCTCCCAGAAAAGGGGATGTTCAACGATCCTGTGCTAATCTTTGTGACCTAGTTATTGACTACGCTCACACTACAGATTTCGACTTCGGACTGGCTAAAACTATAGAATGGTACAAATCAGAGGAGGGACTAGAATGGGTGAAAAACCAGTAGTAAGTATAATTATACAGTCTTTTGAAAGACCTCTGTTCTTGGAAGGGTGCGTAAAGTCTCTAAACGAGAATCTTATTGACAAACTTGGGGTTCCATCTGAGGTTATAATAGCAGATGACGGCTCTGGTCAAGAGGTTAAAGACCTAATCGCACGGCTTCCACATGACAAGGAGTTCTTTAACACCAAGAAGAACGAAGGTAAAGGCCCAGGCTATACTCTCAATGAGGCGAATAAGATGGCAGAAGGTAAGTACACCCTACATCTTGAGGACGATTTCTGGATGGTTCATGAGATGACAACAGGTGATCTTATGTCTTGTGCACACGCACTAGATCAGATAGAAGGTATGGAGCTTATACGACTACGCAGACTTCTGTGGGATAACGCAGAAACATACAGGCTCACTGAGTATATGAACTGGTCTGAAGAGAAGACCTACAGGATAGATTGTAACCTATTCAGAATGTACCAAGAGCATGACTTCAAGAAGAGACCTGATACAGGCCCGAGCTATCAGTACGTTGGTAACCCGCACCTTAGAAAAGGAGATATGTGGGAGAGGCTAGGCCCATACCCAGAGGACGTTTCTATTTGGGGGCTTGAGAATAAGTACGCAGGTATGTTCCGCGATGCTCATTTTAGATCGGGAAGAATGATGAAAGGGTGGTTTACACACTCAGGGGGAAAGGTTAGCACCAAAGAGATAGAAGGTTCTTTCGGCGACTGGCCCCGTGATACTGTAGGTAATGATGCTAGACCATTCAAAAAAGATAAATAATATGGAACAACCAAAAATTAACATTCCGTATGTGAGCAAGAAGAACCCAGCCGTTGAGGTTATTATGCAGAGGAGCATAGAGGATACTGAGTTACTCCTTAAACTTGTAGCAGAACGTAAACCGTCCCTTATAGTAGAACTAGGGCATGGCAATGGCGGCTTTACGATGGCTATGCACGAAGCCTTACCAATGGCGTATATAAAATCTTTTGACATACGAAAGATACCCCTTGATGTAGTAATGGATAACGTATCTGGTAGAGTGTCTTTTATAAATGATGATGTACTGGACGGTAGCTCTGCTGTCCGTACTTACCTAGCTTGGAGTAACAGGAAATTGTTATACTGTGATAATGGTAACAAGACGCAAGAGGTTCTTATGTACGCAAAGTATCTAAACAAGGGCGACATGCTTGGAGTACATGATTATTCTGTTCAACAGAGTGTAAGTGACGCACTTGCAACGTCGAGTTCTATCGAGAGCTACTTAGAGTACATAGGTTTTAAGAAGCACCACCATGAGGATTTTGAAGAGAAACTAATGAGGTCGAGACTATGGATAAAGACAGGCTGAAGATTTGGGCTAAGATAGCCACGGCTCTTTCTGACAAGGCATCTTACCAGGATTTAGAACTAGGACTTAACAGCAAGAGGGAGTACATCCGTCTGTACCTTCCTGAGTTAAACTACTGTGAGCCGAAGTATATTTTGGACATAGGTGCCGGGGCTGGAACATTTTGTTGCGTGTGCCAAGAGCTAGGCCACAAGACACTAGCTAACCTGCCCCACAACCCTAGCAAGGATTCATTCAAAGGTTATAGGGATGCTTGTGATTTACTAAAGGTTCCCGTTCTAAGCTTTACCTATGGGAAAGGCCCGGCAGATATAAAGGATGAAACATTTGACCTAGTTAATAGCCAAGGTATGATGGGGGACTTAAAAAGGGAATTTTGGGTGCCCACTTTTAATGAGATGCTACGGGTGCTAAAGCCCGGAGGAACTCTTCTGTTCTCGGCCAATCAAGTGAGTGGTATTGGGAATGCCGACCTTGTTAAGGAGTGGTCTGATTACAATGATGTAGACCTTATACAATACTGGGAGGATAAAACGACATGGAAGTGGAAAAAACTGGCATAATAATTACGACATACAATAGACCAGAGGAACTAGGAGTTTGTCTTGGCTCGGTTATTCCACAAGCAAAAGAAGTAACACCTGAAGCATTGATTATTATAGTTGATGACGGCTCAAAATTAGATAACACAGAGGTGGCTAAGAAAGCCGATTATTACTACTGGCAAAAGAATGATGGATACCGCCTTTCGACAGCACGGAATATTGGTGCTAGGATAGCCATAGGCAATGGGGCGAAGATTCTTATATTTTTAGACGGAGACTTACTTATTCAACCCGGTTGGTTAGAAGCTATGATAGACGGAGCTAAAGAAGGACTTACTTTTGGGGAAGTTAACGGGGAAGTTCCAGATATTATTAAACTCAAGGATAGACCGTGGCTTGCGGCTACTGGTGGAAACATGGCGGTAACTGTTAAACTATGGGATGAGGTAGGTGGTTTTGATACTAGGTATGATGGAAATTGGGGCGTAGAGGATACAGATTTTGCGTTCAGAGCTTTGGATGTAGGCGCACAACTTGTGCAACAAGATGCCAATGTTATTCACAAAGAGCACAATTCAAGTCAAAACTGGCGTGTTGAACAAAAGATAAATTGGCAAAAATTTGAAGAGAAATTTCCCGGCATGGTGGGGGCAAGACCGAATCCATCAAGAACAGACGGCCTAGTGTCACAGGATGTTTCTGAGTTAACCCCGGTTATCTCGATACCAGATGAAGTCACAGAAGATGTGTGGGTAGTTACAGCTACAAAAGGTAGGCCGGAAGAAGTTGAACGCTGGAAGAAAGAACGCTTCCTTTGGGGGCTTGAAATTGTAATAGCAGAAGACGATGATAAGCCGTATTTTACCGACTATCCAGAAGGTACTTGGGCGGCTGGTACAGGCGGTATTGGAACTAGCGGGGCTACAAAACAGGCCATAGAACATGCTATACAACACGGAGCTAAGAACATTATAGAACTGGATGACCACGATACTTTGAGGCGTGGTATAGAAGATGTGCTTGCGATCTGTAATGCTTTGAAAGGCGGTGTTGATTATGTGTATGGAAACTTTGTTATTAACTATAAACGTAAAAAACACAACCCTTGTAGAACACCTGAGTATGAGCCAGGGATGCTTGCGAAACTAGGTATGAAATGGATGGGGGTCAAGGCATACTCGGTAGAGGCATACAACAAAGCAGGTGGCTATATCACAGAGGATTTCCCGGGTGGGGACTACTCTTTGGCACTTCGGATGGAGTTGGCAGGATGCTCATTCCAGAAGATAGACGAGTTATGGACTGTATGCCCTATGGAAGTGGACAGTTTAACCACTGCTCGAAAAGGTGAGACCCATGGCAAGATACGGGAGTATCAGGCAAAATACGCGAGAGACGAGAAAAGTTAGTTTTTTGCTTGACAAATGAATACTTAGAGGTATACTGTATTCAGAAGTTGTTTAATGAAGCAAATTGTAGGTGCCGGTGGCTCATGGTCGCCCTGCGCCTTTTGGATTATAAAGTTGTTTGGTTTTTGTTTTTAAGGAGGAGTTACTATGGCTAGTGCATTTATAAGATCGTTTACAGACAGGATGTATAGTTCAATACCTGTAGCGTATGGGACAGCAACGGATGTTTCAAAGAACGACCTTGCTGTTATTGAGAATCAGGTTGGTTTCTACACGGAAGACGGACCTACAACCGTAGAGGTAGCGGCGGGTGCTACGAGAGACACAATGCTTATCACTGAATGTCAAAAAGCAGTGTTCCCGAAAGCCGCAGTAGCAATTGCGGTTGGTGATGATGTGTATTACAATGATGTTAACGAGAACATCACTCTTAACGCGGCGTATCGTTCTGTGGGCTACTGTATAAAAGCGGCGGCTCAAGGCGACTCAACAGTTTGGATTCGCTTCCATCAGGAACCTGCTGGCGGAGTATACTAGGTTAGGTAGTTTTGCCTGGGTGCAGGTGTAAGGGCCAAGGGCGAATTGTTTTAAGGAGTTTGGTTATGGGACTAGACAAGAAAGTAGGAAGTAGAAAACTGTCTTTTAAGGGTCAGCCAATGACTGGTGTTGAAATTGCCAATCATCCTGCCCGTGCTCGTATGAAGGACAGAATTGGCAGTGCTTTGCAAATAGTACGCGAGTACGAAAGTGCCGAGCCTGTTATAGCTGGTAAAATTGTTCGTGACTGGAACGTGTTCCGCAAAATCAAAGAGACAGACCCTGAAGTTGCGGGAATGCTCTTGATGGATTGTTTGCAGAAGTTCATTGATGCTCCTAGAAATATTGTCAAGGAGCTAAAGAAACGCGGTATTCACGAACTCACAAGTAAGAGTGACTTTCCTGCCGAAATACTTGATACTATTGAAAAGTATCATACTGGTCTCCAAGAGATTGAACTTGGGTATCAGGAAATCTTTGATATTAAGGATTTCACAGGCACAAAGAGGAACGGGTTCAAAATCCGTGACATCACAAGCGGATTGACTTTCCGTAAAGTTCCGGTTGGCGACACTCTGGATGTTTATGAGATGAGCGGAACGGAAGTCGAAATAACATTCGACCGTTACGGTGGAGCACTCGGCTGGGACAAAACTTGGTTTGACGATGAGGAATACTGGACGATAGACGATACCGCCCTTGAATTCCGTGCCAAGTGGTTTAAGGACGTTGCGGAAACGTATTACGCCCTTATCGAAGCGGTTGCGGGAATTGATGTTGCTTGGCAACCGGCACCAGACGCGATTGCTTCTGCTACGGCTGGTTATCAGGTTCAACGTGACGTTGCTACGATGAACTTGGCCGTTTTCGAGATTCTGGACGCTCTTAAAACGGCAGGTATGGGTGTATCTCCTAACGAGACTTTCCTCCTGCTTGCTCCTACCGCACTAAGGCTGAGAATTGACAGAGCACTCTCATCCAAGTACGCATTGCAAAACGTGGGTATGGGTCTGACTGAGGTTGCTTACAACATCAAGCCGATCTATTCACAGTTGCTTTCTGCAACAGATGTATACTGGGTATGCCTGCCTAAGAGGAAACTCAAAGGTGGAAACCGAATGAATCTGACGATTCTTACGGACATGGATATCCTTACTTACTCCGAAGTGACTGCTGGCTGGGGTCGCTATGGTGCAGGTATTGGTGAAAACGATCAGCTTAGAAAGTGTGCTACAGCGTAACTAAACTGATTTAAGCCTGGGGGGACGTAACTAACGCCCCCCTGGGCCTATACCTTTAAGGTAAGGAGGATGACATGAGTGTAGCCGCTAGTGATCTACAAGTATACGGTGCCGCAAACATGCCGGAAGTTGATTCCGGCACAGTTGGTGGTGCTGTTGATTTATCAATCAAAGTTGTATTTACTGATCTTGCCGCTAACGATACGATTGACTTTGTATCTGATGACGCTGGCGACACAGATCAGGTGTACCGCGTCTACGGATTTAATGCCACTGGTGCAAGGATAACCGAAGACTTTGATCTTGCAGGGTTGTCCCTTGTTACTGGGTCTGAAACTTTTGAGCGC
>SDBV01005710.1_pt1 | contig 17486 bp, 12 predicted proteins | sample 2277081 | NCBI WGS metagenome assembly SDBV01 (sample SAMN10402039, study PRJNA504765) | marine sediment metagenome | isolation source: marine sediment core GS10_PC15, 223 cmbsf | place: Arctic Ocean: Southern Knipovich Ridge | collected 2010 | reverse complement strand
AGTCAATGTAGACTGATTAACAGTACTTCCAACAACAGTTGTATTAGTTAATGTAGAATCTTCAATTGTACTTTCTGTAACAGTTGAATTAGTTACAGTTGAATTAGTCAATGTAGACTGATTTATTGTGCTGCTTGTTACACTTGAGTTTGTTAGAGTTGAATCATAGATTGTGCTGTTACTTGTTGTTGAGTTAGTTATTGTTGAGTTTGAAGTTCCTGAGAAAGCAACATCTACATTCCATACTGTGCTTTCATTCCAATTTCCTGATGAATCATTAAGATAGAATTTCCACTGGAAGGTTCCTGTTGTAGTCACAGTATAATTAAATGCAATATCATATAAATTTCCTGAAATTCTTTGTGTTGTTTCATTTGTCCAAACATCACCTGATTCTAATCTTGAGAATATTATTGTATCTAATGTATCTCTATCTTCTGCAGTAATATTAAACTGTCCATTTTCATTAGATCTTATTGAAGTAAAGTTAGTTCTATTATTGCTAAAATAAGGTGATGTAAAATCTGTATCAACATTATAAATTGAAGAATTATACATAACTCCAGCAGAATCATTACAATAATATCTCCAAGATAATGTATTTCCACTTGATATTGTTATATTATATATTAGCTCATAATTTGTTCCTGAAACATCTAAAGCAGAATAATTATACCAGTCTTTAGTTGTTGAATTTTTTAAAGAAAATATACATCTATCTAATCCATCTGGCTCATTTACTGTTACATTAAACATTCCATTTTCATTTATTTGAATTGAAGTAAAGTTAGTCCCATCTCTTGTCCATGTCATATATGTGTCGTTAATACTAAATTGATGTATTCCAGAATCATTCATAACACCTCCAGAATCATTTACATAATACCTCCAAGATAATGTTTGTCCATTTGTTGAAGAAATTGAATGTGTTGTATTGATGAAATAACTTGTATTTCCAGAGATATCAACAGCACTATAATTATACCATGAATCAGAACTTGAATTCTTCATAGAGAAAATATAACTTGCTAGTTCATCTACATCAGTAGCTGTGATATTAAACAACACATTATCATTTATGTAATAACTAGTTGTATTTGTTCCATTCTGGGAAAATGTTAATTGTGTATCACTAATCAAAATATTATTTACACTAGAATTATACATTATTCCATCAGAATCATTTACATAATACCTCCAAGATAATGTCTGGGTATTTGTTGAACTAATTGTGATATTATATCTTAATTCATAACTTGTTCCAGAAATCCTTAAAGCAGAATAATTATACCAGGAACCTGAAGAAGAATTCTTTAATGAAAATATTGCAGAATCTAATCCATCTGCATCACTTACTGTTACATTAAACATCCCATTTTCTCCATATTTTATAGAAGTAAAGTTAGTTCCATCTTTTGACCAAGTTGTATAACTACTTTCTAAAGAATAAATCTGCTCTGATAATTGGGGTGTTACAAATCTAAAACCATCTGAATAATAACATGTTTTATGAGTTAATCCATTTATTGTTATTGTATTCCAAGACGGCTCTGTGCTGTTACAGGTTGATGTCCATAATGGGGTTATTTTAACCCAATCAGTATCATTAAGATATTTAAACGTATGTTTTCCTTCTGATAACGGAATTGAAAAGAAATCCCCCCACACTGTCATATTATAATCTATTGTTGAATTTAAGGTTATATTTGTTATTCCCTTTTCAGTTTTATTATATTGATTTATTCCAGTTAAAGTGTCAATGCTTGCACTTGTTGAATCATTAATCAATAATGATATTATCCAATTTGTTGTATCAGTATCTAATTGATTACCACTTCTTCCATAAGCTGTCCAGCTTGGCTCTGCTGTTGGATAATTATTTGCTGAATTTTCCCACCAAGAATAAACTCCAGTTCTATTAGCAGCCTGGTTCCATAAGTTAATTCCATTAGCATTGCTTCTATCATTAGGATAAACCCTTACCAAATATCTTCCATTATCTGTAAAGTCATTTGTTATGTTAATAACAACTGTTTTTCCACACCATTGTGTTGCGCAAATATCTAGGGGCTCTATAATATATGGCTGACCATCATTTACAGAAATATTTAAACCAGATGCAGCACTTGGATCAACAGCATAATGCTGTAATAGTAAATGAAGCTCAACTTTATTTATATTTCTTCCATTATTAATTCCCCAATTATGATTAGTTGTATCAACCCAAACAATTCCATTGCTATATCTTCTTGTATAATATGTTGAATTAACCTCTGTCCAGCTATTTTGCAAAACATTTCCAGCATTAATTGTAAATTGCTCTCTTTGATTTTGAAAATTAGGCTGAGCATATTTCCACAAATTTGTAGGGCCAAAAAATACTAAATACATTGCATAACAATAAGATATCTTGCTAACATTATTTTCATCTCCAAATGTCATTAACAATTGTTTTTTATTATTTGTTTTTGCCCATTTTGCTCTATCAAAATCAACACTAAATGTTTCCCAAGTATATGTTGGATTATCTACATCTCCACCCCATCTTCCACAAAAACTCTCTTTCATATCCATAGTACCATATTCAGAAACAGTTTTATAAGATGTATAATCATTAAAAATAACTTTTTTATTTTTTTCTTCTCTTATATAATCTCCTAAACTTTTCATTCTTGTTTCAAATCCAGATTCACTAGCACCATAATCTAAACCATCAACAAAAACATTAATTTTATGATCATCAATCCATTGATCAATTTCATTTTTTTTTGAATTTTCCCAGGCATCTGTATCTTCATAACCTGCTACAGAAATATAACCATAACTTGCATTATTGCAATTAATGCTTCCATTTATTTCAACAGGGTTTTTATCTGCTATAATTACAACACCATCACCATTATCACAGTAATCAGAATAATTAGTTACAGCAGAAGAATTTATCCATGCATAATGTATCATAAAATGATTTGAATGATCATAGCTTGTATCCCATATTATAAATTTAGCATCATAATCCCCAACAATCGATTGTGCTCCTGGCGCATCAGAAGATCTGTTATATTGTCTTTCTTTTTCTACAGGGACACTTCCTTTATATACATAACTTGTTGTTAAATGATCTAAGTCATCAAAAAATAAAATTGTATAAGATAAAGAAGATAAATTAAGTGTAAAATTTCCATCTGTATTTTTTTCAATTAATCTATCATTTACAATATCCCATATATCTTTTCCATCTCTTCCTGTAATGTTTGTAGCGTTTATTAATTTCTCTGATGTTTCATTATTAATAACTATAACATCATTATTAACTGTTTCAGCTAATTTAACATTTGAAAAAGATGTAAGTCTTATATTATCTCTCAAATCTGTAATAATCTTGTCATGGAAGTCTTGCGCCTTGGCTTTAACCTCTGTTAATAAATTATAATAAATTCTTGTTAGTGATGTATCTGTTCTTAAATATTTTAATTCATTATCCAATAAGGTTTGATTTGATGAGGTAGTATACCTAATCATTGTCCAATTTGTAACATAATCTGTATCTAAACTGCTATTTGAGTAATTATAAACATAAACAGGATATCTATTATTAGTTACATTTACTATACATTCAGATATTTTATTTGTAAAATTAACTGTATATGGTCGAGATTTGTTTAATTCTATAACAAAGAATAAAACTTCATCATCATAAGGATAATTTTTAATGTCTGTTAAATATGTATGAATCTCATTACATGTTGTATTTGTATACAAGTTTGTTGGATCATAACTTCCATTAAAATAAAATTTTAAAAATGATTTTGCATTAATAATATCATAAGTCTGATTTATAATATTCTTCACATCACTCCAATTATTTCCTACTTCACTCCAATTAATCTTATAACCTATTGTGTCATAACCATAATTATAATCAGCTATAATCTCATTTTCATTAATTAATGTGTTAGTATCATAACCATACAATCCATCTACAATTGTTGGTGTTGTAATTGATACTGTTATTGTAGATGTAGATGTTGCTTGATCTAAACTATCATAAGATGTAACTTCTATTGTCCATGTTCCTGATGATGTTAATTTTATATTCTCTGAATAATTGTAAAGAGCATTACTTTGACTCATTGGTTTATTATTAACTTCTATACTGTTATCAGGCCTCTTTACAGTTATATTACAACCTATCAAATCCATATCACTTTCATTATTACAAGTTGCATTTATCTCATCTAATGTTTGTCTATAACTTAATGAAGAAGATGTTAATTCCCCTTTTGTTATCCAATTAATGTTAGTTGGTGCAGATGGCACTGTATTTGAAATTGTAATATTATATATTGAAGAATTATACATAACTCCAATAGAATCATTACAATAATATCTCCAAGATAATATCTGATTACTTGTTGAACTAATTGTTATATTATACCTTAAATCATAACTTGTTCCAGAAACATCTAAAGCAGAATAATTATACCATGAATCAGAAGAAGAATTTTTCAAACTAAAAATACATCTATCTAAACCATCGGCGTCATTAACAGTAATATTAAACATTCCATTTTGATTTGTTTTAATAGAAGTAAAGTTAGTTCCATTATTACTCCATGTTGGGTAAGTATCACTTATAACAATACTATGAACAATTGATTCATTCCAAAAACCAGCTGTATCATTTCCATAGAATTTCCACTGGAATGTTTGTGTACTTGTAGATGTTACTGTATAATTAAAGGTAATATTAGCACTTGTTCCAGAAACTCTTTGTGTAGTTTCATTTGTCCAAGAACCACCTGATTCTAATCTAGAGAATATTATTGTGTCTAACCCATTACTAATATCAGTGTAATTAATTGAAAACGCCCCTGCCTCATTCGCTCTAATCAAAGTAAAGTTTGTTTTATTTTCTTTCCAATAAGGTACATCACAATTATATAAAAATAATCCATTGACAGGATCATCATTTAAAGCAGATTCTCCTTCACATGTATTTTGATTAGCACATGTAACATAGAAATATCCATAAGGGGCTCCTTCATATTCATCAGCTACTCTAAATCCAACAAATACATCTCCTACTAGAGAACAATATGTTGGATTTGCAGCTGTGCCAACAGCCTTATCACAAGTATAACCTTGGTCGCCATCTTCATTATCATCTGAAGGATCTGTATCACACCCTAGTGTCCAGTCTTCTATTAATGTATCAATTGAGTTATAACTTCCTTCCCATATTTTGAATGTGTAGTTTTCTGGCGCCTCAGAATCAGGAGCATTATATGCATATTCATTTAAGTTTCCAAATTTAAATTCAATTTTATGAGCTTCTCTAATCAACCATTTATTTGTTAATACACCATATGGACAATTCCAATTTTCAACAAATACACTCTCAAATGTACTTCCATTATATATTTTAGTTACACTAACAGATTCATCAAAGCATTTTAGATCAAGGAATTCTAAATGATCGGATGTTATATCATCTTCATCAAGGAAAGTAGTGCCTTCTACTGGTGTTATTGTTAAATTAGCCATACCAGTTGTGTTAAATTCAATTGTCCAATTTTTTCCAACAAAAGGATTACTATGTACTGTTAATATAGTGATAGAAATCTCAAACTCCTGCTCAGAAGTATGAGGAGTTATCCAATACACCTGATCAATAAGTCCATTATTATTTTCATCTAAAAATGAAATTCCAAAATAACCTTCATAAGTAATATCAACTTTTATTTTCCCTACACCTTTTATTGAATAATTTTCATCAATATATTTCTTATAATCTTCTTCAGAAGCATACCAATATAACCTTATTGCAGATTCAGGAATATCTGTAATTGAAGTATAAGTTAAAATATCTGTATAATTCAAGTAAGCACTAACAGTTATTTTCTTTCCACTAACAGTTATTTCTTCAACAGCAACAGGAGCATCTGTATAATATTCAACAACAAGTTCTTCAACTTCTTCTTCAATAATGATCTCTGCTTCATCTTTTTTCTCAGGAGTACCTGTCACATAACCAGTTACTGTGTTAAACTTATCAAACATCCAATTCAATAATCTAGATAATAATCCTGTTCCTTCTGAAATCCTTACAGTATAACCTGTTATTTTATCTAACTCAAACTCATCTACTGTTTTAATTATATTATCTTTCTTAATCTTAATCTTACTTTCATTAACTTTAATTTCCTTTCCATCTACAATCTTTTTAACACTAAAGTTAATTGCAGATTTAGGAATTGTTATATTTGCTAAAGTTAAATTAGAATACTTAACTCTTTTCTGCCATTTAACTGGCTTACCAATCACAGCTCCAAACTGTTTAATTGTTTCATTAATTATTGTTATATTAACCGCTTTTGTTATATTAGTTATATTAACAGGAACAGTTACATTAACTTCTTCCATAAACTTAGCTGTTAGATTCTGCCATTCAGAATAATAAATATCAGTTATATTGTAGAACAATACTTGTGCACTAATAATATTATACAATCCAGCATCATATCTTTTGACATAAACATTTAATGGATCATTCCAATCATCTAATATTGGAATAAGTTCAACAAAATTACAACAATTAGTATTTCCATAACATACAAATGATTTAGTTAGATTATCCAAACTTTCAATTCCATATCTCGTACACAATTTACTATAATTTACATCAAAATTAAACAAAGTATTCTCAACAGTAAAGTCAACTATATCTGTTAAATTAGCTATTCCATTATCATCAGCATCAAATAACGTGTTAGATTTATATTCAAGATTAATATTAATTTCAGGAAGAGTTATATTTACTATTTCTGTAATATTTTCAACAGTTACATTTTCAGTAATATTAAACTCTAATTCAGTTATATTTACTTCTGTAATATTCTCTGAATATTTCTGAGCATCATCAGAAATGTTTTGCATTTCTGAGATATTTTCAAATTCAGTTACATTAGTTATATTAATTTGTGTTACATTTGTTTCAGTAATATTTTCAATAGTAGCATTTTCTTCATAAGGAACTAATCCTGTTAGTTCTGATTCAAAATTAATATAGAACATAACTAACAATCCAATTATAAAAAATGGAATAACTGTTATTACTTTCTTCCTTTTTATTTCACTCTCACAGTAATCAATAAATCCATTATAATACTTTAACCATTCATCTGGATTTTCTATATCACCAATATTATCATAGATTCTTTTCTTATACTTCTCACATAACTCTATTCTTTCTCTGTAATCTCTGATTCCAGTCACTTTCTCACCCTTTTCTTAACAGCTCTGTTATAACAAGTCCAGATAGTTCTATCGTCTCTGTTTAGAAGAAGTGCAATATCATGGTATGTATATCCTTTATCTTTTAGATACACAACAACAGCTTCCAGAATACTTACATCCCTATTTTTTAAGGCAGAGCTTGGAAAAGAAACTTTAGAACTATCTAGATCTGTTTTTTTTTCTTCTTTTAAGGCCTTAAATTTAATCTTAAAATCCCTCTTTTTGGAATGTAACGTTACTATTCAATACTTACATTGTAAGTATATATAAATGTTATGTTTTTTTTAAGAAGCAGTTTTACCGTCGTGAAAATTACAAAAAATTTCAATTAAAACTCATACTTACATTGTAAGTATATAAACTTTACTGATATTTATAACTAAAAAAAAAATAAAAAAGAAAGAAAAAAAAAAGAAATTACTCGTTCTCTACTCTTGGCGCTAACACAAAAGAAAGCTGTATTTTATCTACTGTTTTATAATCTAACCTTAATGGATAGTCCTTATTAAAGTAAATATCCACATTATCTGCTAACTTGCTTCCATCAATCATTTTTTTTAAATATTCTATTGAATATCTAGCTTTAACATCACCTTTAGATTCAATCTTTGTTTCCTGACCATCCTTAATCTCTATCTTTGCTTGGGATAGATCTCCTTCAGAACTAACAATAAATTTATTTTTATTAATCTCAAAAGTTACTGATTCTCCAACAACATCAACATCTTCTATAGCGTCATTTAATATGTCTGATGAAGTTTTGATATTAACTGGAAATTTTAATTCAGGAATCTTTTGCTGCTTCTCCTCAATATTAATCAAAGGCAATAAAAATGATCTAACAGAAGCACCTTTAATCTGAATCTTTAATCTATTATCTTCCAGCTCTAGTGTTATCATATCTGTTGGCTTTGTACGTCTTAAAATTGATTTTAAATTACTTAGATTAATGGCAAGCTCAACATCCTTATCAACCTTATATTCTGTAAAAGAAGAACTTAGTAATTTAAAAATAACCATTGCAACATTAGCAGGATCCATTGCAACTAATTCAATTGAATCTTTAGTTATCTTAAATCTTCCTTCAGAAACTAGTTCAGAAATAATAGCTATACTATCTTTTAAATATTTAGGTTCAGCTAATGTTAATTTCATATTAAAACCCCCTCTAACTTCAAGAATTGATATATATTTAAATACTTTATTATTCTAAAGTTATTTTATCCCCATCTTTTAAGATATATACATTTTTCTTATTATAACCCATTTCTAAAGCTAAATCCAACATTGCTAATTCCATATCCTTATTACCATGCGCAGGAATAATATATTTTGGATGTGTCATATTAATTAAATCTCTATGGTCTTCCCTGCATGCATGCCCTGAAACATGAATGTCCTTAAAAATTCTTACTCCTTTTTGTTTTAAATTATTCTCTAAAACTTCCCTAGCTTTAATGTTTATAGCAGAAGGTATAATCTTACAAGAAAAAATTACATGATCTTCTTTATCAAATTTAAATTTAAACACACCATTTGCTATTTTGCTTAAAACAGCTTTTGGCTCTCCCTGATGGCCTGTACAGATTATTAGATATTTTTTCTTATTTTTCTCTAATTTTTTCAATTTATTCTTAATCTGTTTTCCATATCTAACGATTTCTACTTCTTTTGAAAATTTTACTATTCCTACATCTTCAGCAGCATAAACATATTTTGATAAACTTCTTCCAAGTAAAATAATTTTTCTATTTAGTTGTTTTCCAAGTTGAATAATTGACTTTAATCTTGCGATATGTGAAGAAAATGTAGTTACGATAATTGCTTTATCTTTATTTTCTGTTCCTAATAAAACATCTTTAAGCATATCTCTAGCTACTGTTTCACTTGGAGTTTTTTTAGCTTCTTTTGCATAAATTGTATCAACAATCAAAGCTAAAACTTTTCCTTTTCCTATCTCTTTAAGCCTTTCATAATTTGGTTTTTTTCCAAGAACAGGATAATTATCAAATTTAAAGTCATTTGCATATAATATTGTTCCATACTTTGTGTGAATAGCAGCCATGATTGTTTGAGGGGTAGAGTGAGTTACATTAATAAATTCAACAATATTATTTCCAATTTTTATTTTAGAATTTATGTTAACCTCTCTTATCTCATTTTTTATTTTAATTTTTTCATCTTTTAATATAGCGTTAATAACTGCTTTTGTAAATGGTGTACAAATAATAGGACAATCAAAGTTATTAGCTAAATAAGGAATTGCTCCAACATGGTCAAGATGAGCGTGTGTTGGAATTATAGCTTTTACTTTCTCTTTTTCAATTCCATTCATATCAGGAATAGCTCCTACTTTAATTAATTCATTTGGATTAAGATGATGTATATCTTCATCTTTTGTGTAAGCAATATAGTTATCTAGATGAACACCCATGTCTAAGATTATTATCTCATTATCTATCTTTATAGCAGTACAATTCTTTCCAACTTCATTATAGCCGCCGATTGCTTGTAACTGTATCATATAATTTTAATTTTATAGCTTGTTTAAAAATTTTGTTAATTAAAATGCGGAAGGCAGGATTTGCACCTGCGAAGGCACTAAGCCAGCAGATAGCTGCGAATGAAATTCGCTCTTTCATTCTTTTGAGTCTGCCCCATTTGACTACTTTGGTACTTCCACATAAGAATTAGCTAATTTATTTAATTTAAAAATTTATCTTAATCTTCCTAACTTCTTTTCTATATCTCCTAATTCTGTTTCTAATTTTTCTAATTCAGAAACCTTTCTAGTTTTTGTTTTAATTTTTTCCCCAGTTCTATGTATTGTTTTTTTAATTGGACTTTCCCTAACTCTCACCTTTGCTTTAGGCAGTTTATCTTTTAATCTGTTCATCAAAGCATTTATCTCTTTCATATCATTTTTGAATTCCATAATTTTCTCTATTTTTTGAATTCTTGAATCTTTTAACTCTTCATTTTTTTTTAAGAATTGTATAGCATTTTTTGTAGATAAAAGAATTTCCCTTCTTAATGATGTTGGATTACTAAGTCCAACAAAGAATAACTCTTTTTCTTTTTTCATTTTTAAACTTGCTGAGGTTCTTCTAAGATTCTATCAATTAATTCAATTCTTTTTTCAATATCGTCTAATTCAGCATGCCATGTTGATAGTTCATGGTCTTCTTTATTTTTTAATTCGTTTATCTCATCTAAAGTTCTCTTAGCTTCATTAATTTTTTTTTTTAGTAAATTAACAACATCAATTACATCTTTATATTGTTCTATTTTAACATAAACTGGTTTCATATTAACCTCCCACAAATTTATCAATATAAACTAATTTTCTTTGTATATCTTCAAACTTAGAATGCCATTTCTGAAATTCCTTGTCTTCTTTATTTTTTATTTCATTTAATCTAGTTACAATTTCTTCTGATCCTTTAATTTTTTTTTTAATTTCATTTACATGTTCCATTATATCTTTAAAATCCCCTACACTAATATATGATTTTTCTAAAGGTCCAACCGTATGTACTTCTTCATGAATAGAAGGTTTTGGAGTTAGATTAAATTTTGGAAAACTTAATTTAGGAATTTTTGGCTTAAAACTTGGTTTAAATATAGGATTGGGAACAGATTTAAATCCAGAAGGTTTAAATTCAAATCTTTTTGTTGGCATAGGTTTAAATTTAGGAATTTCAAATTTTGGTTTGAATTCAGGAACTTCAGGAAGCTTTTTAGGAAGAATTAACCTTTGTTTTGGTTTAGCTATTGGTCCTGAAATTGGTGGAGGGGGAGGTATATCTAATATTCCTTTTTTTTTTCTTTTTAAAATATCAAATACTCCCATCTATATCAAATTAGAAAACTAAAAAATATACTATTAAAACTTTTTGTAGTATTTTAGAATGGTAACTATTCTAATATTGCCTTCCTCTCTAAATTTTTATCAAAGAAATTACTTTCTCCTTTAAATGGGTTAATGCCAGTAAAACACTGTTTACATGTTTTGTAAGGAAGAATTTTTTCCAATATCTGAGGAGTCCCGAAATAAATCTCTAGATCATTTACATTTACATCATTATATTCTGGATCTCCTTTCATTTTTTCTCTGATTCTATTTGTTATTTCCTTATTTACTTCATGAATATCATATTCAACTCCTTCTGTTGTTGTTTTAATAATTCCATCTTCAACAAGTTGATAAGCAAACAATTCATCAAATGTCGGAGTATCAATTCCAAGATTACATGGATGGATAATAGGTGGCCAGGCTATAAAGAATTTAACTTTATTTACTCCATTCTTTTTTAAACTATAATAAAGTTGTATAACAGTATCTGATCTTACTATACTATCATCATTGACGGCTATATTGTTATCTTTTATTTCCAATTCATCAATACTATATTTATGCCCTTTTCTAATAAGGAAATATCTTTCAGATTCTATTTTTCGTATACCCTCTTTATAAGGAATCCCAGATTCAAATGCAAATCCTTGTGCATATGACTTACCTGATTCTGGTGCATATACAATTAAGTCAATATCTTTTATTATTTTTTTATAAAGTTTAGATAATTCTTCTCCAACTTTAAATCTTAGATCATTTCCACATGAATGCATTCCAGTAAAATCCCTTGAAAAATAATCCTTAAAATAAATATCTTCAAATCCACAATGTCTTGGTTCTGCCTCAACAAGAATCTTACTTTCTATATTCCCATATCTATCAATTTTTACCATCTCCCCATTTTTTATCTCTCTTATATAGTTTATATAAGCATCATTAAAAAAACCACTTTCAGAAGTTAAAACAATTGAATTTCCTTTTTCTCCAAGACATAATGGCCTTATTCCTAATTTATCTTTAAAAAAAATTAAATCATCTCCAGAAGAAAAACCAAATGAAAAGGCACCTTTTACATTTAACATAACCCATTCTGCAGCTTTCCAAATATCCTTAAATTCCCTAATTTTCTGATAATAAATTTCTGCTAAAAATCTTGAATCAACATTTGCTTTATTATTACTTTTTGGATTAATCCTTCTTCTTATATTTCTATCTTCAATTTCTCCATTATGCACTGCTATGCAATCATTTATTCTTTCTTCTAATTTATCATAATGAAGATGTGTTGGTTGCATGTTTATTTGCAATGCTTTTCTATCTACTTTCTGTTTATTTGTTCTTGTTGAATATTTTGATTGTTCTAATGCAATTTTTGCTCTTTTATTGTGTGCATCGCTTTCAATCTCATTAAAGAACATGGCTTTTTTTTGTTCAAGATCTCTCTGACTATAACCAACCCTTATAAGCCTTTTACTAGATACATCACCATTATATGGATTTACAAGCCCAACTCCAAATCCATCTGGACCTCTTCTTATTGAATAATTTAATGCAGGAAATAGTATATCCAGAAGATTATTTGTTGTTTGACTAACAATACCAGTTATACCACACATTTTCAATTTTAGTTATTCTTAAATATTTAAATGATTTTCTATTGTAAGAATTATCTTTTCAATCATAACTTTTTTATAATTAATAACAAATTTCTATATTATGAAAGAAGCCTTATTCTATATTAAAAAAGGAAAAAATGTTCAATGTAAGTTATGTCCTAGGTTATGTGTTATCAAAAAAGATGATTTAGGAGATTGTGGTGTTAGAAAAAATATCAATGGAAAATTAATGAATTTAGTTTACGGAAGAGCAGCTGCAACAAATATTGATCCAATTGAAAAAAAACCTTTTTATCATTTTCTTCCTGGAAGTTTTTCATTTTCTGTAGGAACTTTAGGTTGTAATATGCATTGTAAAAATTGTCAAAACTGGCAAATATCACAGACAAAACCAGGAGAACATCCTGATTATGAATTATTACCAGAAAAGATAGTTGAAGAAGCAATTAATAATAATTGCAAATCAATTTCTTATACTTATAATGAACCAACAATATTCTATGAATATATGCTAGATACAGCAAAATTAGCTAAGAAGAAAGGATTAAAAAATAATATTGTAACAAATGGTTTCATAAATGAAGAACCTTTAAAGAAATTACTTCCTTACATTGATGCAGCTAATGTTGATTTTAAAAGTATGGATAATGAATTTTATAAGAATATTACAGATGCTTGGTTAGAACCAATCTTAAATTCAATCAAAATAATGCAAAAAAAGATATGGATTGAAATAACAAATCTAATTATTCCAACATTAAGTGATGATTTAAAAAAAATAAGAGAAATGTGTGAATGGATAAAAAACATTGATAAAAACATTCCATTACACTTTTCAGCATTTTATCCAATGTATAAATTAGAAAATATTCCACCAACTTCTGAAGAATTATTGCTAAAAGCTTATGATATTGCTAAAGAAGTTGGATTAAATTATGTCTACATTGGCAATATTCAGACAGATAAAAATCATACCTTTTGTCCAAAATGTAATAAATTATTAATCAAAAGATTTGGTTTTAAATCAGAAAATCTTATAAGAAATGGAAAATGCAGTTGTGGAATGAAAATTGCTGGTATTTGGAAATAAAAAAAAAACATTAAAGCTAATAATAAACGCTAGAAACGATTACGAGATATATATAAGAATGATTATAACTATTTCGTACCGAAGAAAACTATATAAATCAATAAATTATCCTTGAAATATGAAAATAAAAGAGAAGATAGAACAAGGTTATGTCTTAGCAAGAATTATTATCGAGGTAATGGGTTCTCCAAAAGAGTATATTGAGAAAACATTAAGATTAACTGTAGATAACATAAAAAAGCAACAAGAAGAGACAGCAGAAAGAAGAAATTCTTCCGAGAAAGATATTGAAATAATAAAAGAAGAATTTTTTCCAGCAGAGAAAAAAAGCAAAATGTTTAGTGTATTTGTAGAATTAGACATATTATCTAGAAATATGTTTGAATTAGTTAATTTTTGTTTTGAATATAGCCCTTCATCAATAGAAATTTTAGAGCCACAAGATTTAAATTATCAATCAAGAGATTTTTCAAATATACTTAATGATTTACTAAGCAGGATACATGTAAATGTTACGGCTGTAAAGAATTATGCTGCTGAAAATGAAATATTAAAAAGAAATGCCTCAACTTTATTACAAAATATAATTGTGTTGTCATTAAAAGAAAAAGATAAAAATTTAAATGAGTTAAGTATTGATATTGGAGTGAATGAAGAAAAATTAAAAGAAGTAGTAGAAAATCTTGTAAAAAACAATATAATATCACAAAAAGGAGATAAATATGCTAAAAAAAAAAATTGAAGCGATTTTGTTTGCATCAGGAAGAAATGTTTCTTTAGAGGAATTAGCAAAATTATGCAAAACAAATAATAATGAAATATTAAAAGCAATAACTAAATTAAAAGAAAAATTTGACAAAGATAACCCTTTGTTATTAGTAGAAGAAGATAATTCTTGGAAGTTAAATGTTAAAGAAGATTTCCTTCCTTTAGTTCAGAAAATTGTTCAAGAAACAGAATTAAGCAAAACAATGATCGAAACATTAGCTACTGTTGCATATAAAGCTCCTGTAAAACAATCAGATATTATTAAAATAAGAACAAACAAAGCCTATAATCATTTATCTGATTTAGAATCATCTGGTTATCTCTCAAGACAGAAATATGGAAGAACTAAATTAATCAAATTAACTCAAAAATTTTATGATTACTTTAATCTTCCAAAAGAAAAGGTAAAAGAACAATTCAAAAAACTAGAACAAGTAGAAAAAGAAATAAGTGATATAGAAAAAGTAGCTGAATTTAAAAAAGATGAATTCAAAAGAAAAGAAGAAGAATTAAGAAAAAGAAGAAAAGAAGAAGACGAACAAAGAGCACTAATAGAAAAGGGAATTGAATTAGAGGAAGAAGATTTAAAGCAAATCCAGAAAAAAGAATGATTATTAAAAATTTATGAAACCAAAATTAATTATTATAAGAGGTTCTCCTGCAACAGGTAAAAGTATTCTTGCTAAGGGACTTGCTAAAAAATTAGATGGGAAAATTGCATTATTAATTGTAGATGAATTTAGATGGATTATGACTGCTCATGAAAATAGAGATACAAAAGATTATAAAATTTCATTTGATAATTATCTATATTCTTTGAAGAATTATCTAAAATTAGGTTACACTATAATAACAGAAGATGCATGGATAAGAAAGCACAAAGACAGATCAACAGATATCAAAGATGTAATCAAACTTGGAAAAAAATATAATACAGAGATTCATCAAATTTTATTAAAAGGAAAATGGAAAACTGTAAAACATATTAACACTTTAAGACCAATGCCCGTTCCATTAAAAGAATTAAAAAAACTTTATAAACAAACATATTCTAAAATAAAAAAAGATGAAATTGTAATAACAATTGATAATAAAAAAACCACTAAAATTCTAAAGGAGGTATTAAAGATAATATAATCATAAAAATGTTAACTCTAAAATGCCCAAAATGTAAACAGAAAATGAAATATCAATCTAGAGACAGAATCTTATTAAAAAAAAAGAAAAATTGCGTTTATTGTGGAAGAAATTTTAAGGTTTCTGACAATATTCTAAAATCTTAAAATTCTGGCTTTATAGAGCTTATATCTACAAATTTCAACAGAAAGACTTATAAATAAATCAAATATAATTCTTATTGAGGTTATTCTAAATGGTTGAAGAAAATTCTAAAGATATAACAGAGAAAGCTAGAGATTATTATGAAGAAAGGAAAAAACTAGCGAAAAAAGAAAAAAGTGAAAAGAAAGAAAGAAAAAGAATTTTTCCTATATTAATTGAAGAAGAGATGAAAAAAAGCTATTTAGATTATGCTATGTCTGTTATTGTTGGAAGAGCATTGCCAGATGTTAAAGATGGATTAAAGCCAGTTCATAGAAGAATTCTTTATGCAATGTGGAAACTGAATATGTTACATAATAAGCCTTATAAAAAATCTGCAAGAATTGTTGGAGAAGTTCTTGGAAAATATCATCCGCATGGAGACACAGCAGTGTATGATTCTTTAGTTAGAATGGCCCAAAATTTTTCCTTAAGATATCCTTTAATTCAAGGGCAAGGTAATTTTGGGAGTGTTGATGGAGATCCACCAGCTGCACAGAGATATACTGAAGCAAGGTTAAGCAAAATAGCAGAAGAAATGCTTTTTGATATTGAAAAAGAAACAGTAAAATTTGTTCCTAATTTTGATGATTCATTAAAAGAGCCAAGTGTCCTTCCTTCAAAGATTCCTAACCTGTTAATTAATGGCAGCAGTGGAATTGCAGTAGGAATGGCTACTAATATTCCCCCGCATAACTTAATAGAGGTTTGTGATGGAGCCATAACTACAATAGATAATCCCAACATTACAATAAAAGAATTAAATCAAATCATTAAAGGTCCAGATTTTCCTACTTCAGCTATAATAACCGGTACGTCTGGAATATTACAATCTTATTCAAAAGGAAGAGGAAAAATAACAATAAAATCAAAAGCAGATGTTGAAAAAGATAAGATCATTATAACAGAAATTCCATATATGGTCAATAAATCCAACTTAATTGAAGAAATAGCAAACCTTGTTAAAAATAAAAGCATATTAGGAATCAGAGATATAAGAGATGAATCAGATAGAAGAGGAATGAGAATAGTAATTGAATTAAAAAAAGATGCCAATACAGATATAATTCTTAATCAGTTATTCAAACATTCTCGTTTACAGGTTACATTTGGTATAAATATAGTTGCTTTAGTCAATAATGAGCCAAAAACCCTTAATTTAAAAGAATTAATTCAGTATTTTATTGAACATAGAAAAGAAATTATAACTAAAAGAACCCAATTTGATTTAAACAAAACTGAAAAAAGAAAGCATATTCTAGAAGGATTAATTATTGCTTTAAATAATATTGATTCTATTATTAAATTAATTAAAAAATCTAAATCAGCTGAAATAGCAAGAACTAATCTAATCGAAAGTTATAAACTCTTTTTAGAACAAGCACAAGCTCTTATTGATATGATATCACAAAGATAAAATTATTTAGAACAGGAAAACATAAAAAAAGAAAGTCTAATCATATCGAAGTGATCAGAAAAATTAACATAAAATTAAGATGCAGACATACACTAAATACAAACAAAAAAACAGTAACTA
>SDBV01005709.1_pt1 | contig 17488 bp, 28 predicted proteins | sample 2277081 | NCBI WGS metagenome assembly SDBV01 (sample SAMN10402039, study PRJNA504765) | marine sediment metagenome | isolation source: marine sediment core GS10_PC15, 223 cmbsf | place: Arctic Ocean: Southern Knipovich Ridge | collected 2010 | reverse complement strand
GTATACAAAAAAGTATACTGTGCTTACTACTACTTACTACTTCTTATCCCTTTTTCAAATCACAAGCCACGGAAGGGGTAACATGAAAAAGCAGTAAGTTCCAGTAAGAAGTAGTAAGCATGACCATACCAACTTTGGAGTAACAAAAAGCTTTATGCACTATGAAAACAGATGTACGAAAATATCGTACAACTCCTAATACCTCAGAATTTCAACCTTTCAGGGAATCACTAATGGGTGATTCCTTATGAATATACATAAATTAACCTTAAGATGAAACCAGAAACATTAAAAAATAAGTTTATATTAGATGCTTGTTGTGGTGGGCGTATGTTTTGGTTTAACAAGAAACATCCTAATACTTTATACATAGATCAAAGGAGAGCTGAGAAAGGACATAGGAAATTCAGGCCTAAACATGAAGTCCAACCAGATATTATTATGGATTTCAGGTACATGAATCTACCTGACAGCTCATTTAAATTAGTAGTCTGGGATCCACCCCATTTAAAAACATTAGGAAAAACAAGTGATATGAGAAAGTCTTATGGTTGTTTGGAAGCTGAAACTTGGCCATCTGATTTACAAAGAGGTTTTAGTGAATGTTGGAGAGTGTTAGAAGATTATGGGATTCTTATATTCAAATGGAATGTCGCAGAAATATCAGTTGAGAGTATATTGAAATTATTTAAAGAAGTACCTTTATTTGGGCATCCAACAGGAAGTAAATCAAAGACTCATTGGTTTTACTTTATGAAGATACCTACCCAACCACACCCTTCAACAGCTTAACCTCCTTCTTTAGTGCCGTAATCTCACCAGAGTTCGTTCTGATGCCATATTCTAACCTATCCAGGGATTTACCTATCTCAGCTAAGTCTACCCTTAAATCCTTTATCTCGCGTTCTACCGGCTCTATCTGATCCCTTATATTCCGCGCCATAACAAACCACCTAACCGCGCAGAAACGAAAGCACCGATAATAATAGAACTAGTAATGATAAGCCTAGTAAGATAAGTCTGCCATTGAAGCCATGAGAAAAATCTCTTTATGAATGGAATTCTGCAACCGATACACATTTTAAGTATGAACCCCTTACCAAGTTACCCTGATAAGAGGAAAGAGGCGATAAAAAGAGACCAGTCACCCAGTCAAATTCTTACCATTTAATCTTCCATATACTAACTCATATTTAATACTTATGAAACTCAAGGCTTTGCCCATAAAGTACTGTTTTGTCCATAAAGTATTTAAGGTAATTATAGTCATAGAATCATATGACACCCCTTGAATTTATCCTAACAGCAGCAGGCGGCATTCTACTAGGTTTTGGGATCGGAGTTTGGGCTGCACTAAGGTTTAGGAAGAAATAGATTTACATGAATTTTGAGGATAATATGCAATTTTACCGTAAGTTATATTTAATGATTGGTATTTTTTCCATAAAGTTTATTAACTTGCTTGACACCCAATTTATGCAAGGGTAGTAATTAAAGTAAAACCAGAAGAAAAGGAGAAGGTATTTAAAATTCTATCAGAGAATGGAAGATTTATTGGGCTTCCAGATAATAGGTTTAGTATCATTGAGAATTCTAAAGAAACTCTAGAGAAATTAAAAGAGGCAGGAAGACCCTCAACAATAACATTTAAGATAGAGAAAAAAGAATTATCTTTAGACCATAAGAGTGTTAAACAACTCTTAAAGAGCAAAGTAAAAGGATTTTCTAAATCAGGTGCATATATACCAATATCTCAAGAATATGAAAATTATGATGTTTTTGTTATAGTTATGGATAGAAAATGATTGAAGAAAACAATAGGGACTTATTATTGCAACTCCAGATGTTACGTTTGGAATTTTTTGATAAGTATTGCAAATCTTGTATTGGCACAAATTTACAAAAAGAAAGGAAGTGTGCAAAGTTACGAGACCACGACTTTCTTTCTTGTAGTAAGAAAGATAATTATATCAAAAGTAGAATAAGTGGCTTAGAAAAAGAAATAATGAAAAAAGAAATAATGATGCTAACTAGGCATCACACCGAGAGAAGTCAAAGCCCTCATGAAAGCAGGTTTCCCTTGAATATATTGGATTAGTTCTTCCTTCTTCAAAGGAAATGTTACCCCTTCATCTTCTACAGCTTCAAGGTTTTGTATTCGCTGTTTGTGGTAGTTGTTTGTTACTTGGTTATTGGGAGTATCAATATATTCCAATGAACCTCTTCTAAAAACCAATTATAATTGATTGCCACCACTTATCTATATCAACACCAAAAACAAATTTTATATATGGTATGGAAATAAACAGTATACATAAAAATGCTAATAATATTTTCTGAAATCATTTCAAGTCATGCCAAGCAAATATATCGTAAGCCACAGCATCGTGCCATCAACCAGATATATAAAAAACCATTTCCAATACTTATTCTTAACCTCTAAATATATCTTGTATGATAACATTCTAAATTATATATTGGAAATCTTGTGAGGCTTCGGTTTGAGACAGAAAATAGAATATAGCAGATATTCAATAATCTGAAAGCCTTTCACATCTCCAATAACCTTAAATAATACTTCTTACTGATAAGTTCTTTCATTAAGTCATTATATATATTCCAATGCTTTTAATTTTGCTTCTTCCCAATTCATATCAAAAGCATTGAAAAAGTATAATACTAACACCATATAAGTTCCTTCTAGTTTATTCATTCTTTTCAAACCTCCAAATTCACCAAGCACGCATACCCATACAAATGTCTTACAAATACCCCTAAATCAGTGTTACATCTGCAGCGTCTAAAAAACCTAGCCTATGAGTGCAAATGTAATACATTGCTATTTTTTGGTATATTTTTCTAATATTAAATCACATTTATCTTTTTTCTTAATTGTTATTCCATGCAATAATAAAAATGGTAACACAACAGTATCTAAGAGTACAAACATCGGAAACATAATCACTGTCAATACAACTCCTAAAACATTGATATTACCAAACCAATCTATAGCCGGAGGACTTTTAATTAGATGTCTAGTTAGTCCATATAATTCATCCTTATTAAATAATATCATATAATTCATTTGTTACCCCCTTCAATCATCAACAACTTCTTATTAGCTATATCCTGCATTATCGTATTGGTTACATCAACAAAACAATTATCAATCTCAACATCACTAAACCTTAGAACCAAATAACCTTTATTTGATAATTTTTCATTAACTCTAATATCCCTTTCCTTAACACCATCTTTGCTATGCCAATACATTCCATCAGCAAATATACAGATGTTTGGTTTAATGAATATATCTGGTTGACCCATAATGGGCTTATGTGTTTCAAATTCTATGTTATTTGACATAAGCATTTTTTGTAGTTTAACTTCAATAGAAGTATCTTTTGTTGGAAATACTTGTTTTAATCTTCTTGCCCTTCTATTTTTTATTTCTTCGGGATGGGTTTTAAAAAATTTAATATTAGATTCTTTTATCCTCTTTTTTTGTTCTTCTGTGAAGGTATGCCCCTTCGGTGCTTTAGACAAATTATTTTTTAATATGTCTCTAAACTCTTTATTATTTTTGAATTTATTATCCCAACCTTCTCTTAACCTAGTTTTCTGGAATTGGGTTAGTTTCTTACCTTCTGAGTTATGACCATGAACATATTTATAATAACTACCTTTCACCCAATTTTTCTTAGTCCACTTTCTCCACATTTTACTAGTATATTCCCCACATCCACAAGCACATTTAATTGGAATGGTAGAGTAATTATTCATTTTTGTTATCAATTAATAGAAGTTTTTTATTTGCTATGTCTTGCATTTCGTTCACAGAAAGCGTACCGTAAGTGTCCATAGTAGTTGTTATGGAACTATGGCCTGCGAAGTTCTGCAACCATTCAGCCTGGAATCCTAGACTCTTTAAGTGCCTTATTATGCTATGCCTGAATAAGTGAGGGTTGATCCATTTTTCATGGGGGTTTGGATGTGTAATGCCTGCTTTCTTACCAGCTTTGGCTACTATATGGTTAATCTGTCTGACTGATAACTGACCTTCTTTTTGGCTAAGAAAGACAGGCCCGTCTCTTCTGTTGCCTATCAAATGCTTTAAATCAGCTTTGTAGTCATCATCTATTATAGGAACAACACGCATCTTCTTGCCTTTGCCTTCCTGCACCACGATTCTTTTAAGCTCGAAATCCACATCACTCACTTTTAGGTTGCCAGCTTCAAACCTTCTAAGGCCTGCATAGTACAAAGTCTTAATCAGAACCCTATCCCTAAAGTTAGAAGGGGTGTTGTATATTTGTTTCACTTGGTTTATAGACAAAGTAAATTCAGAGTGTTTATGTTGTGTTTTCATTTTAAATAGGTTTATATATATATTAAACGTTTAATATATATTAAATTCAGTGTGTTTGTGTTGGGTTTTCATTTATAAATTAATAATATATCTTCCTATAACTATAAGTACAACAGCAAAAACAGATATAAAAGTTAATAATACTAATAGTTCTTTTATTGTTATCATTTTTCACACTTCCTTAATATAGTGATATATATAGCAACTATATAAACCTATTGGTTTGAGTGCATGCATGAAACTATATATTTTAACATATAGAATATCCTACTTTATACCAAATGGGCTATTGTTTAAGATGATGTTCCTTTAACTTATCATATCCTTCTTTACTCATAACCTCAATTAAAGTTACTTGACTACTATCTTTACTTAATTCCCTTTCAATACCTTCAAACACTTCCTTCTTTGCTTCAAATCTTATTATATCTCTAACACAAGCCATACAGAAACTATCTCCATTCTTTTCTTCTACTAGCTCTACTTTTTTGTCATGATTACAATAATCTAAACCATCAACTTCTTCTTTTAGTTTACTTAAAATATGTTTGGATATTTCTTTCATTACTTCTATTTTTTTTTTAGTTCCTTTGTCCATCTTTTCATTCTCCATCACTTAGTCTTTAACCTCACAGCCAGCTCATATATCTTATCCGTTATCTTATCCCTTACCGGCTTCCTTTTGTTGTAGATAAAGAAAGCAACCACAAAAGCAACCCCGGATATGAATATTGGCATCAGCATCACAATCCCAACCAAGATAAAGTATATCTCAACCTTCTGCGAAACTGTTATTGTTTCTATCCGTTCCACAAACAATTCCGGGTCCTCATAATATTCCTCGGTAGATGTGATGTTACTCCAGGCTCCGAAGCTATGCCCCAACGATAAATATAAAGTCATCATGGTTGCTATGAATATCTTGAACAGAGAAAGCCTTTTCCTTAGATTGTTTATGATATATGATGTTAAGAGTATTGTCAAAGCAACTAGAGGCCAGATACTATTGGTGTAGACATAGATCGGATTCGTTTCCCCAATTTTAAAGATAGGACTAGAAAAAGCAGTATACATATCGGCTATCGTGGTTATGATAAGTATTGTTACAAGGATAAGCAATACTTGCTTCTCGCTTAAAGGTTTTAGTCTTTTCATTTTATAGATGTGTTACGATTGTTTTTCATTGCAATATTATTATATTAAATAAATATAATTTTTTTATAACTGTTGTAAATCCAAAACAACTTTCATTACCTATTATATCATATCTCATTCCAAATTTCATTCTTCACCTATTGGAATAATTAAAGCTATTAAGATAAATCCTAGAAGCCATAATTGAAACTGTAGGGTTATGAATCCTATAACTCCTAATATTAATAACTTAACTTCACTAAATTCAGAGTTCTTATGTTGGGTTTTCATACACACACCTCTCTTGACTTACTGACTTCTATATCCTGCAGTTCCTGGGTAATAGTTTCATGCCGGATTGGATTGTGGGTGATTGTAAAATTCTTATAGTTTATTTCCTTGCAGCTTAAGTTCAAAGGAAAGTCAATGCAAAAGGTATTGTTTAACAGGTAAACCTTATCGTAATAAGTCTCTGTATATGAAACAACATCTACCATGACCTGCTCTATCTCTGTGTAAGTTTCAAAGTAACAGTCTTGTTTCGGTGTACATCCATAACCCATAACTCCTATTACCATCACTAAGATTATTATTAGTTTCATTCAGCAAATCTCCCAAAAAAGGTATTGCATAATACATTTTGCCACCATTTCAATTTTGGATGCCATACAAACAAATAATGTATAGTTCTTTTTGTTTTGAATAATGGTATTATATATTCAGCTTTATCCATATCTTTTACTTTAAATGTTGTCATCTCAACGCCTTCTCAATCAGTTTCCTATACTTCTCCATGTCTTTCGGGTCAATCTTATCCGAATGTACGGTATTCAGATGGTCAACGAACTTGATGACCGGGTAATCATCCCCAGTCCCCAAATCCAGATCACAGTAAGCGCAGCGTTTCTTGATGTGCAATGATAGACTATTGGCTAGCTTGGTTATCATAACCATAGTCCTGTAGTTTGCCGGGTTCAAAAACTTTAATGGGATTCCTATTTTGAATCACCTGCAGTAACCAACAGATTAACTGATTCAACAAGTTCTGTTAATGTCTTTTCAAAATAAACAATCTCTAGCATCACAATAACTATTAAGATGTATAGGAATAATATAAGCACAACATTTAATACTGGGAAGTTTATTGTTTCTTTCATAGATAATCCCTCTCGTTACTCCAATACAAATATCTTATGAAAGTATAGGCAGCAAAGAATATCCCTGTTATAACTATAATCCAGTTGAAGCTGCTTAACAATAGGAATGAGAACATCACTATCAATACGATAATATAAAATGCCGGTTTCATTCGGTATCTCCCCATTCAATAGGTTTAATTATTTTAAAGGATAAAACAAAAGAACCTAACATATAAGCAAGAATAATAATTGACCCCATTGGTGAAGGTATATCTACATCTGTGATTAAAAAAGGTGTTACCATAATAAACACTAATGTAAAAAGTATTGTTATAAATACTGAAAAAAATAATAAATGACTTAATAAGTACATAAAGATTTTTTTAGGTTTTTTCATTCTGCTTCCATCCTAAGTTGATCTCCTCTCATGGTTTTCCATACAAATATAAAAGCAACGAATGCAAACGCAAGGATAAAGATTTCGATGTCTTTCTCATCCAGGTTTACGTTTGTCTTTCCGATAACAAACACAACCAACAATACAATGATTGCTATTACCGCGATGGCTGCCACAGGTAATGGTCTGGCTTCTGCTTTACGTGCTGCCATTTATATTGAAATTATATTTGCTTACTTCTGGAATAGGATAATTATATAGTTGTTGAGCTGTGAAGTTTGGATGGCACTTGAAACTCTTATCCAGTAATCCATCCAAATCAGCACAGACTTTTAAGCCCCCATAGGCGTACCCCAAAAACACTACGAGAAATATGAGTATGATGATCCCTATTATCATTATGTATCTCTGGTAGGGCATGAACTTCTGCCGGAACCTATTCAGTTCCTCTGCCACGTCATCCGATACATCGGGGTCCGGTGTTTCTTCTTCCTCTTCTTGCTTTTTCTGATTCATTTTATCTATCTTGATGAATAAGGAAAACTAAGTTAAGTTAAAAATGCAGTTATACGGCATAATAACTATAAATCTTTAATTTTAGTCAATTTCCTAGGGAATAACCCTTCTGGAGTATAAATTGGCGGTGTTTATAGCTTGAAGGAACGCTGTACCCTTCCTTCGCTGCAATTTCTTCTGTTTTATATCCTAATTGAAATAAATCATACCATCTTTGTTGTTTTTCTGTCAAAGGTTTCTTATTTCCTCTCTTGATTGTCTGATAAATTTCTTGGTTCAATTGCTTTACAAACACCTTTTTCTTTTCTTCATAGGCTTCTAGCAGTTCTTTGCTAGGCAAAGGTACTCTAATCCTTTTAACTTTCTTTATACCACCATATCCTTTTGATACTCTCACTTTTAGGTATTTTTTGTAAACTTTTCCCGAACCCTGAGCTATTTGAATGCAAAGTGGTTTTAATATCACTTCCTTACGTTTATAATCAATTCCAGCAGTTTCTAAGTGAATATGAAACAATTTCCTTGCTCCGGAGTCTAAGAATGAAATATCAGGCGCATTGAAGAAAAGCATCTGATTATTGCTCCTGCAAGTTTGTAAGAAGTAATGAAGCATCTTATTTGAAACGGAATACCAATTTCTGGCGTTGAAAGTGACTCCAGCTTCATCATAAACAACAGTTGCACCTTTAGATTTAAGGTGTTCAGTATTTATTATGGCCATGAACTGTTCAGGTCCAAATGATACTTTCTTTATATCAAAGGTATCATCCGCATCTTGTGATATTCTTAGATTGGAATAAGACTTACCTGAACCTGTTGGTCCAGTACAAATGATAAGATTGTTCTTGTTTAATCTTATTCGGCTCTGTAAATACTTCAAGAAAAGTTTATATCCTGTTCCATCAGCTTTTATTAATGCCATCTTATTCGTATGACTCTTCCCTCAAGAAGTTAAGTCTCTTTAATAAAGAACATAAGGCCCGTAACATATTCCTTTTGATCTCTACCTTCTTATCCTTATCTTTGCAATCTTTCTCTTGTTCCTTCAAGTTATCATCCTTTTTTTCCATTTCTTCATCAAAGAAACTAAAGATTAAATCATAAAGAGTATCAACAGCTTGGTTGTACCTTAATCTTGCATCCGGAATATAAGTTTCATTCTTTGTTGACATCCCACCAGGCAAAGCAATTATCTGTTTGTTAGTATAACCTCCTCGAAATTCATCACAACTTAAAGAACATATCTGTCTTAAATGTCTCATAACAATTTCTTCAAAGGTTAGTTTGAACTTATTAGAACCACCACCATAATAACTTTCAGCATCAATAAAATCCTCACCCATTTTTGTTATCCCCCTTTAGATTTAATTGTCTATGTGATTCCTTCCTTAAAACAAAAGTGTATTTGTGAGTAGAGGAAAATAATTGTGACACAGTTTTTGGTTTTGGTTGTATACCTTTTCTAACTAATCTTGAGTATCTTATTTTAAATGGATTCATTTCTGTAAGTATTTTATTAACTTTGTTAGTTGTTTCTTCTTCTGAGTTAATCTCTAATTCTTCCCATAGAGAATCCAATAGATTTATCTTCAATGAAATGTCTGGATTGTTCTGCGCATTAATAACATTTAATGTTCTTATAAATGTAAGTATTCTTTTCTTGTCATCTAGTTCCGAAGATAAATCACCAGAGCCTTCCATCATATCTTTAGAGAAGTCATCCATGATTTCTTGGTTATTTTGTTGTGCCATCTTTTTTTACATCACCGAAACAAAATATATCATAAAAATACATAATGCTACACCACAAATACCTATTGCCAAAGCAAATTCATTATCTGCCTTTTGTCGTTCTGGTGTTTTTTCTATTCTATTAAGTCCAAATACCATTTTGTTTCATTTTGTTAACCAATAAAATATACTCCACTTCCTATCCCATATTGCTGCACTAAGTAATAAATAACCTGCAATGATTATTGATATTAAAGGAGTCAAAGGATGTATCATTTCAACCCCAATAACTTCTTTAGTTTTTGCCAATCTATTTCTTGTTCTAAAAAATATAATGTTTTTATATTATCAACTGCTTCTACTGTTTGTTTTATCCCTTGTAATCTATAGAAGATTCTCTCAGATTGTTCAGCTTTATTCAACCTTTCAACATCCCTGATTAATTCTTTTAGGTTCATTTTAATTTAAACAAAACCATTCCCTTCCGTTCCTATCCCCTCCAATCACGTCCCATCCTTTCCATTGAATATGATTAATTTGCTTTAGTTTCATTTTATATATGCAATTTTAACACGAATATTATTACTAACTAACCATCAAAATTGATTTATTTTTAATTCATCTTACCAATTTTTTAATTCTACGTATAATAAATCATGAACTATTTATTTATGTTCCTTTCTATAGACTACCAAGTCCGTTAAACCACTTTTGTTTAAGTGAGGTAGAATATATTCATTTTTTAGTTTATCAAAGAATTGGAAATGTCTTTCTATATATTCAAATATTGCTTTTTTATCTTCATTAATACTTGGATCATAACCAAATATTTCATCATCATTACTATTAGTGGGAGAACATTTAAGAACTTTGTAACCTTTATATTCAAAATAGGCTTTGATAAAAGTTTCAGCATCTTCTATAAAAGTTATTTTAATCCCTATAGATTTATATTCTTCTTTAATATTATCTTTTAATCCGTTATTTAATAATGGTTTTATGTCTACCTTCTCTGATTCTCTAGTCCTTATATTAAAAAAGTATATATCATTCATACTTATCCACCTCTTCTTTTTGTTTTTTAGGGAAATCCCAATAAGGAGTTCCACAGCTAGGGCAACGAATAGGTTTTTTATCTCTCTTATTTGGCCAAGAATAATCACAACGAAAACATTTCCAAGCATCTAAAGTTATTGTTGTTTTTGGCATGACATACTTATTTGTATACTTATATTTAATGCTTTCTATTTTAATTGTAACATACTTAGATGTTACATTATGTGTTGACAGTACCACACGAAGTTTACAATAGTTTATATACACTTCTTTTGAGGTATACTCTTAGATGTCCAAAAAACAATTAAACAAGAGGGCGCAAGCATTTACAATTAATGATTTGGGAACCATAGCAATCGCTTTGGTTGTCGCTGCTGTTATTCTAGGATTAGGAGCTACCATTCTTGAGAAGATTCAATCTACACAGACGGTTAACAAGACAGCCTTCAACGCATCCGGTAATGGGTTGAATGGTATCAACACGATGGCCGAATTTATTCCAACAATCGCTATCGTTGCGGTTGCTGCAATCGTCATCGGTATCATCCTTGTATTCTTCGGAAGGCAGGGACGTTAATCAAATAATCTTATGAGGTATCACGATCATGAAAAAACTAAGTAAAAAAGCACAGGCTTTTACAATTAATGACTTAGGAACCATTGCAATAGCATTAGTTGTGGCTGCGATTATCTTAGGAATGGGTGCAACCATCTTGGAAAAGATACAGGGCACGCAAACCACGGATAAGATAGCCTTCAACGCGTCAGGCTTCGGCTTGACTGGTCTGAACACCATGGCGGAGTTCATACCTACTATAGCAATAGTTGCTGTGGCTGCGATTGTAATTGGAATAATCCTTGTATTCTTCGGAAGAGGAAGATAGAATATTCCATAGCAAGAGTGCTTTAACTCTAAAAATGGAAACTCTATTTACTAATCGGAAAGGTCAGCAAGGCATTAATGTCATAGGCTCTATTGCCTTGGCTATTCTTATAGGTGCAGTAATTCTAGGTTTGGGAGCAACTATCCTTGAGAAGATAAAAGATACTCAGACAGATAAGAGTATAACTATTCCTAATAACGAAAGCTTTGGGTGGCAGGGAAACAATACAGAGTTTGTCCTTGTCCAAAATACAATCACACCGAGTTCCGGTGTTGCTTATTGTAATGCTACAAAACTACTTTTAGATGGAAATTTTTCTATGAGTACAGGTGGTATTAAGATATTAAATACAAGCAAAGCACCCGGGGGCAATGCAACCTTTGACAGTTGTTCCTATAATGTAACTTACTCTTATCTCATAGGAAGTTCCGCACTCAACACATCAGGCTTCGGACTTACAGGTGTAAATACGTTTGCAAGTTTCATACCAACCGTAGCGATAGTAGCAATAGCCGGAGTTGTAATAGGTATAATATTATTCTTCTTTGGAAGAACAAGAAGAATAGGATAGGTTTATTATTTTCTTATAGATAATTATTTATATGGGTTTCATTAAAGTAGTAATCCTGTGGTAAAATGAGGTATATCAAATATAATTCTGATAGTTTTCTAGGGGTGATGTTCTAATTTGATATATAGTTACACAGATAAACATAGAGAAAATATTAGTAAAGGGGTAAAAGAGTATTATAAGTGTAACCCTAATAAGATTAAAGAGCTTTATAAGAATAATCCTGAAATAAAGACTAAGATAAGTAATACATTAAAGGAATATTATAAGAACCACCCAGAGAAGAGACAATTAATTAGTGAACAAAATAAAAATAGGTCAGATGAAACAAAAAATAAGATAAGTAATACCCTAAAAAAATATTATAAGGATAACCCAGAAAGATTACAACAAATTAAAGAACAACTAAAAGAACATATTCCTTGGAACAAAGGAACTAGAGGAATAATGAAACTTAATTCTGGTTCTTTTAAAAAAGGGTTAGTTCCTTGGAATAAGAATAGGAAATGTCCTGAGATAAGTAAAGGTAGATTGGATAGAAAATTAAGAGTAGGTTATCTTAATTCTACTGAAGCACGAAGAAAGATAGGTGAAGGAAATAGAGGGGATAAGTCAGGTATGTGGAGAGGAGGATTATCTTTTGAACCTTATGGTTTGGCATGGACTAGAGGTTTTAGACAAAGTATTAGAGAAAGAGATAATCATTGTTGTCAATTATGTGAGAAACATCAATCACAATTAAAAAAATCTTTGAGCATACATCATATTGATTATGTTAAAACGAATTGTTTTACTTTTAATTGTATTTCTTTATGTATTACTTGCCATGCTTTTACAAATTCAAAGAGACAATATTGGAAGAACTTTTTTCAGCAATATCTTAGAGACAAATATGGTTATAGCTATATTTCTCAACAGAATTTATTAGTTGATGTGGTGAGTATGTAATGGTAAGGTTTGTTGTAATAGACGTCGACCTTGAAACGGGTCAAGGGGGGAGAGGAAGAGTTGAAGTTCCTGTCGCAGACTTTGCAACAAGACCTGAAGCGGAACGATTCTTTGCAGCTAGAAGAAAAGAGATTGGAGTCAGAAGTCCTGCATCTTTTATCAAGGTGTTTACAGAAGAAGAACCAATCTCAACAAGAGTAACTCAATCCAGAGAAGATTTAAAGGACTCATTGAGAAAAGGCCAGAGAAAAAGGGAAGCAAAAGAAGAAAGAGAACTGGAAGAAGCAGGAGGAGAAACCAGGCAAACAAGAAATGTAAGAAAGGCACAAGCCCTTGCCGAGATTAACAATGCTTTAAGAAGATCAAGCGGAGCAGAAAGACAAAGACTTCTAAGAGAAAGGACAAGAGTTTCAAATGTTCCTTCATCCTTATTCACAAGTGAGAGAGCAGCACAAGCAAGAAAGCAACCTGAGATAATTTCAAGAGCAGAACTACAGAGAGAGAAAGCAGAGGCCAGGCAAGAGAGGGCAAGAGCAACAAGAAGAGCTCAATTAAGGGCAGCAGGTGGAGAAGTAATACAAGAACCATCTCAGAAAGCATTTGATGTTTTGGCAGCACCATTTGAAACAAAGGATGGAGATAAAGGTATTGAGTTATTATCAGAGAAAAAGTTAGCTGATGAGTTAAAAAGACAGAGAGGTTTTGTTACATTTAAAGAACCAAAACAAACAGGTAGAACCAAAGAAGGAGAGGAAATACTAAGCAGAGAATTAGTTGTGCCATCATTACAATCATTAGATAGGTTTAAGGTTGAACGAATAACTGGTGCAGATGATAAAGGTATTTTACCACCACCCCCATCAGGTTTGTTTGGTGGTGGTGCGATAACAGCAGCACCAAAACCCTCAGGTTTCTTTGAAACAACAGCACTTGATATTGCAAGAGAACGAGAAGAGTTAAAACGATCAAGAGAACAAGGAGACATACGAGGATTTAGAGAAGGATTTTTAGGTTTAAAATCAGGTGGCTTTGAGATATTAAGATTTGGAAGAGAACTTGCTAGGTCGCCTGTTGAGACAACAAAAGCATTGGGTACTGGAATAGGAACTGTTGGAAGAAAGATAGTAACTGGTGAGGGGTTTCCTAGTGTTGGTCCAGCATTAAAAGCAGAGCCAGGATTCTTTGCTGGTGCTGTTGTAGCAGAGTTATTATTCTTAAAAGGTTCTGGAAAAGTAATCAAAGCAGGAATAAGAGCAACCGAGTTAGGAGTAACTAGAATCTCTCCAAAGTTTAGAGGTGTTCAAGAAACTGCTTTAGGAGAAAAGATAATAAAAGATATTCCAAGAGCAGCAGGCGGAGAATTTGAACTAGGTTTAATACCAAAAGGTAAAACACCTAAACTTAAAGTTGACCCTTCCAAGTTAGTTAAGGAAACAACAATCCCTCTGTTAAAAAAACCAGTAGTTCCTAAATTAACAAAGACACAGAAACAGATAGTAAGTATTAGCGGACAAGAAGGCGGAGTTGTTAGTGGTTCTCTAGCACAGCAAACTTTAGTAAAGGGAAGCAGGCAGTTTAAGGATGTAGATATTCTTGCAACTAATCCGTTAAAGACCGCAGCTAGAATAAAGAAGGAGGTTAAAGGTGTTAAGGTTAAGAAGGTTACAATAACAGATTCACCTCAAGGTTCATTCGATATTTTTAGAGTTACAGAAAGAAGAACTGGAAAACAGATTGCAGACCTCGACCCAATAAGGTTTGGAGAAGAAGGATTTGCAACCAGATTTCCAACCAGGAGAGTTGGAGGCATTGAGTTTGTCGCACCGGAAGCAAGGTTAGCATCCAAAGCAACTCAGTTGGCTAGAGGCAAAAGAAAAGGAGGTAAGGTTATAACAGATATTAGTCAGCTTACTGGTGGACAGTTCGGTGCTTCTGCATTGACAAGAGGAGCATTTGGTTTTACCAGAGCAGAACAAGCAGCATCTATTGGACAGAAAGGAATAGTAACAACATCAGCCAGAGGATTATTTGGATTATTTAAAAGAAAAGTACCGGTAGAACCAGGGCCAAGTGGATTAGGATTGTTTGGAACACCGCCAGTATTAGTTCCAGTACAAGGGATAAGGCAACGATTAAGATTTACTGATATATCTAAAGTTGCACAAAGGGAAGTTAAGATACAAACTCCGCAACAGTTTCAGAAAATAAGAAAACAGGTGTTTAAGGATGTAGGTATAAGTGATAAACCAGAAACTAGATTGTCTATTTTAAAAGAGCAAGTATTAGGTGGTAAGATAGAACCACAAGTCTCTTCTGGAATAATTGCATTAGAGAAGAAAGGTTTTAAAACCTTTTCTAGTGGATTTGCAGGAAAGGTAAGTATATTAGGAGGAGGAGGAACATTAGGTGTGAAAGGAATTGGAGTACAAACAATAGAAATTGCTGGAACATTACCTGTTAAAGTAGTAGGGAGACTTAAAGGAATAGGAGTTGCAGCAAGAGAATTAGTTAGGCAACCAGGTAGGACACAATTAATTGTAGAACAAAGAGGTAAAAGTTTACTTGATGTTCAGAAGAAGTTTGTTGAAGCTGTTGAGCTGATACCTTCTAAGAAAACTAGTAGAGCATTAACAAGAGTTTCCAGGTTAGCCTTGGAAGAAAAGGAAGCTACACTTACAGATATATTAACCGGAGATTATAGCTTTAGAAGAAAAAAACCACAGATAATATTCTTTGAAGATGTTACAATAGGCAAACAGTTTAAGCCCTTTGGGTTTCCATCATCAGAATTAGAGGTTACTTTACCGGCTGGTAAGATTATACAAAAACAAAGGACAGCAGCAGTATCAATAATAGAAGGTAGAAGAGTTCCAATAATAAAAGCAAATATCATAACTCAAGGTTCTGATGTTGCAAAGAAATTAACAGGAGTTCCTAAGAAACTTCAATCAGATATATCAAAAGCACAAAGAGGTTTATTATCTGAAAGGCAAGCAGGCAAAGTATCAAAAAAAGTAAGAAAACAAACAGGTTTGGATATTGGTTTTCCATCTACACCAGTTAGAAGAAAGCCTTTTGTTTCTCCAACTACATTAGGGATTGGTTCAACAACTTCAATATCTAAATTACTAAGAAGGACTAGGAAGGTAGGATTAACTCCTTCAATCTCTAGGCAGTTATCAGCAAGACCATCAAGAAGAGTATCGGCAAGACCTAGTGTAGCACCTAGTATTGGACCCTCCGTTCCTCCAAGTATACAACCAAGTATTTTACCTTCAATCCCACCCAGTGTATCACCTTCGGAACCTCCTAGTGTTTCACCATCAATACCTCCTAGTGTTTCACCATCAATACCTCCTAGTGTACCGCCCTTTGTTCCGCCTAGTGTACCTAAAAAACCACCTCCAAGAGTTCCATTCATTCCTTTAGGTTTGGGAAGAGGATTAGGTGAAAAGAAACCAACATTCAATGTTCAAGTTAGAGAGGGAGAAAGAAGAGGTGACAGATTTAAAACAGTAGCTAGAGGATTGCCTAGAAATAAAGCAATATCTCTTGGAAAAAGAATAACGGATAATTTTGTAGAAGCTAGTTTTAAGATTAGGAGGACAGGAAAGACAACAACACTTCCAGATTCAACACCAGTAAGTACAAAGAAATTTAGGAGACCTTTTGGAAAGACTAAACTTCCTAGCAGAACTTTTGTAGAAAAGAGAAAGTTTAGATTAGATACTTTAGGAGAACAATCAGGTTTAAGATTCTTTAGACAAAAAGCTCAACGGAGGATATTCTAATGCCCGAACAACCACCGCCACCACCTGCCGACCCTTACCAAACCAATATAGGATATATGCCCCAGCAAAGATTGGACATAGACCCTATGATGTCGAAGCACTTGGACGCTTCCGATATGGTTACAAGACTAAAGCATATGCTTTTGGGGCATGAGTATAACGATGAAGAAGAAGAATGGAAAGAGATAATGAATGTAATAGGTCTTGATGAAAAGGGTAACGAGATAAAAGTAAAAGGAGAAGCATTGATGCCTGAAAGGACTGTCCGTTCTTTGATAGCCTCTCTTGAAATGTACCTCTCACCAAATACCTTCCTTAGTATCTTAAAGGAAGAGGCAAGGAACGATATAATGTGGGGTGTCTGCCAGAACCTGACTATAATATGGTTGAGGATAGGAGCAAGGATAGCCCCGGAAGAAAGAGTCATCATACATTCCACAATCAAGGATGCAATATTTTTAGGATTAAGCAGAGCAGAGAACAAGAATACTTTAGACGCTTACACTAAGACTCAGCAAAGCCATGAGATAATCCAGGCGAACCCCAAAACACAACCAGTACCTGAAGAGAAGTTTAAATTTTTTTAGTAAGGTTGGTAAACTAACCTGGAGGAAATAAATGGTAGCAATAATAGATGACTTTCTGGCTGCTGCAGGTCCGGCAGCAGTTCAGTTAGTCGATGTAATAATACAGTTTGTGCAGTTGGGTTTTTTGTTAGGAGTGATAGGATATGGTTTCCTGTTGTGGAGGTTTGATACAAGAGTAAACATAAGGGAATATTCCAAAGGCGGTAGGATAATAAACTGGAGTACCCGGGCAAGGGAGATCAAGGAAAAGAAAACAGGAGCACCAAAGATTCAGTTCTTTGGGATGATGGGATTTAAGGGAGATGTAATAAGCAAGCCACCTGCTGAATGTTTGATTTCAAACAAGAGTAGGATAACGGTAAAGA
>SDBV01005708.1_pt1 | contig 17488 bp, 19 predicted proteins | sample 2277081 | NCBI WGS metagenome assembly SDBV01 (sample SAMN10402039, study PRJNA504765) | marine sediment metagenome | isolation source: marine sediment core GS10_PC15, 223 cmbsf | place: Arctic Ocean: Southern Knipovich Ridge | collected 2010 | reverse complement strand
ACCTCATTAAAATAATGGCTAAGTAAATTAACAATCTAAGGATTATGTAACCTACCCCCTTTGATCATTCTTCCAAGAGAAAGGGGGGTGTTTTTTAAATTGTTGAAAAAAAATTTAAGGGGGAGGCCTTGCCCCTTTTGAAATTTCCCCCCCCCCCCCAGAAACTTGATGAATTATCGACAAATAAGTTATAATGAATGCCGGTGTGCCCCTGTAGCTCAGGTGGATAGAGCACCAGCCCCCGGAGCTGGGTGTGAGCGTTCGAGTCGCTCCAGGGGCGTTTTTATGATGATTAGGAGGCTTAGTTGATAGATGTAAACCAGTTGGTAGAGATCAGGTTGCACGGGCGTGGTGGTCAGGGAACAGTTACCTCGGCTGAGTTGCTGGCTCAAGCTGCCATAAGTGAAGATAAGTATGCCCAAGCCTTTCCCAGCTTTGGCCCGGAAAGGAGAGGAGCACCGGTAATGGCCTTTGTCAGAGTAGATAGCCAAAAATCGATAAGGACAAGGGCTGAAATTAAAGAGCCTGATGTGGTGGTAGTGCTTGACCCCGGCCTTTTGAGCATTATGAAGGTTGCTTCAGGGCTGAAACAAAACGGAATAATGGTAATTAATACTAGAAAACAGGCCGAGCAATTAAGGGAGGAGTTTGGCTTCGACGGGTCACTGGCGGTAATTAATGCCACCAAGATTGCCCGGGAGATTCTGGGGGTTCCTATTGTAAATACTACTATGGTGGGTGCCTTGATAAAGGTTACCGGCATTGTTCAACTGGAGTCCCTGCTTGAGCCACTGAAGCATCGGTTTGGCCGCCTTGCCGAGAGAAATGCTGAAGCAATGAAATTGGCCTATGAGCAAACTTCTGTAGAGGAGCAGAGAATTGCCAAAAAGTGAGAGTGAGCTTACCGCAAAAGATATAGAAATTGGGGCAATAGTAACTGAGCCGGGAAGTGCCAGGCAATACCGAACTGGTGACTGGCGGTCGCAAAAGCCTACTTACGATTTCAACCGCTGTATAAAATGCGGGCTTTGCCAGATATTCTGTCCGGAAGGCTGTATTTACCCGAATCCGGAAGGATATTTTGAGGCTGATATGTATTACTGCAAGGGATGTGGCATCTGTGCCCGCGAGTGCTGGACAAAGGTTATAACAATGGTAGAGGAGGAGGAATAATGGCAACACGAACAGGAATGGAGGTCTCCATCGGTGTTGCTGACGCGGTCAAACTGGCTGACGCTGACGTGATAGCGGCTTATCCCATTACCCCCCAGACCCATATTGTAGAGCACCTGGCGGAGCTGGTGGCCAACGGTGAACTGGATGCTGAGTATATCCCGGTTGAATCGGAACACTCCGCAATGAGCGCCTGCCTCGGTTCATCGGCCACCGGAGCGCGCACATTTACCGCTACCGCCGGTCAGGGGTTAGAGCTGATGCAGGAGGTGCTCTATGTCGCCTCGTCTATGCAGTTACCGATAGTAATGACCGTGGCTAATAGAGCTCTATCGGCACCGCTAAGTGTCTGGGGCGACCACTCGGATGTCATGACAGTACGCGATACCGGCTGGATACAAATGTTTGTTGAGAATGGTCAGGAAGCTATTGATAATGTCATCTGTGCCTTTCGTATTGGCGAAGACCGGAGGGTTTTGCTGCCGGTGATGGTGCATCTGGATGGTTTCCACCTGACGCATGTGATTGAGCCTCTTATTCTGCCTGAGCCGGGTGAGGTCAAAAAGTTCTTGCCGTCGTTCAAGTATCCCCTCCCCCTGGACCCGGCTAAGCCAGTGGCCATGGGGGATTTTGCCCCGCCAATCATATATTCAGAGATAAAATGGGCACAGGAGAAAAACTTAACAAAATCCAAAGAAGTAATTCTTGAGTGCTGGGATGAATTTGGCAAAATATTCAATCGCTATTACCACCCGGTAGAGAGCTACTATAGTGAAGATGCCAGGGTCCTTTTACTAACTATGGGTAGTTTTAGCGAAACAGCAGCAATGGCTATAGATAAGATGAGAGGTGAGGGTAAAAGTGTTGGCCTGATAAAACTTCGCTTATGGCGTCCCTTCCCCTTTGAGGAGCTTCGTCAGGCGGTAAAAAATGCCGATGTTCTTATTGTACTGGATAGAGCTATCTCATTTGGCGGGCCGGCAGGGCCTGTTTGCTCTGAGGTTAAGGCAGCCTTGTATGGTCAGGAAAAGAGGCCAAAGGTGGTCAGCTTTATTGGCGGTTTAGGTGGACGGGATATTGCGGTGGCAGGGTTTGAGGAGATAGTCGTTAGAGGCATTGAAATCTCGGAGAAAGGCAGCGAGAAAGAGTACGAGATATTCGGAGTGAGAGAATAATGGAAAAATTTGCAGTTTATGTTCCCAGATTAATACCCAGAAGGGAAACCTTTGTGTCCGGTCACCGGGCGTGTATCGGGTGTGGTGAGGCTCTGGCCGTCAGGCTGGTCGCTAAAGCACTGGGGGAGAATGTAATAATCGCTAATGCCACCGGATGTATGGAAATAGTTGCCTCGCAGATTCCGTACACCTCCTGGAAGGTTCCATGGATTCATACCCTGTTTGAGAATGCAGCGGCAGTAGCTTCTGGAGTAGAGGCGGCTTTGAAGGCTTTAATCAGGAAAGGAAAGCTTGAGGATAAGGGAACCAAGGTGGTGGCCATAGGTGGTGACGGGGCAACCTATGATATTGGGCTGCAGGCACTATCCGGGGCAATGGAGAGGGGCCATGACCTGCTTTACATCTGCGTTAATAATGAAGCCTATATGAATACCGGCATACAGCGTTCTTCAGCCACTCCCTATGGCGCCGCCACCACTACTTCTCCAGTGGGGAAGGTGAAGGCGGGGCAGTTTTCCTGGAAGAAGAACATGCCGGCGATAGCCGTTGCCCACAACATTGCCTATGTAGCTACCACCTCGCCCAGTTATCCTTTCGACCTGATGGATAAGGTAAAGAAGGGACTGGAAACTCCTGGCCCAGCTTATATTGAAATCCTCTCAGTTTGTCCGGTTGGCTGGAGAAGCCCGCCTGATTTGTCGGTCAGGATGGGTAGGCTGGCAGTGGAGACTGGCGTTTTCCCGTTATATGAGGTGGAGAACGGCAAGTATAAACTAAGCATGGATTTTCCCAAGCTGAGGCCGGTGACGGATTACTTGAAGTTACAGGGAAGGTTCAGGCACCTGTCACCGGATACAATAGACAAAATCCAGGCCAGGGTCATCGAAGAGTATGAGCAGCTCAAGGGAAAGACCGTAGAAATCGGGGTGGCCAGATGAGCAAGGTAGTTTTTAGCAGTTGGTCAGGCGAGGTGGTAGATAACCGGGGTCTGGATAAATATGCCAGTGTCGAAAACCTGGAACTCCCCCTGGAATATAATGGCCATCGAGTAAGAGCCTTCATGTCGTGGCGGGGGCTGGTGGTAGCTGACGAAAAGGTCGATATCGTTGGTATGGCACATTCCTATCTAAAGGAAGTGCAGAGGTTAAGCTGCGGAGAGTGCTCGGTCGGTTATCTGGGCGTAAAGGTTATGCTTGACGCGCTGACCAGAGTGGTAAGCGGGCAGGGGACAAAGAAGGATATCGATTTGCTGCGCTGGCTGGGCAACGGGATTAAGAAGGGCAATACTAAATGCGATTTCTGTGCCTTGGCTGTCACTCCAATTGTTGACACCATAAACTATTATGAAGAAGAGTATACCAAGCTTATCGGCGGCAAAGGTGCCGTGCCAAAGTCGGTTTACATAACCAGGGTTACGGCGCCATGTATGGAAGCGTGCCCGGCACATCAGGATGCCCCTGGCTACATAGAGCTGATTAGAAACCGCAGGTATCCGGAGGCTCTTGAAGTGATTAGAAAGACAAACTGCTTCCCTGGAGTAACCGGACGGGCCTGCGTCGCCTTCTGCGAGGATAACTGCGTCAGGGGTGACATAGATAAGCCTATTGCCATCAGAGCCTTAAAGCGGGTTCCGGCTGATTATGAGGTGACCGCTGGCTCAAAACCTGAGTTTGAGAAGAAACCGGCACGCGAGTCGATGGTGGCGGTCATTGGGGCGGGTCCGGCCGGGCTGGCAGCGAGCTACAACCTGGCTTTAATGGGATATAAGGTCACTGTTTACGACGAGCAAACCTCGGCTGGAGGAATGGTGCAGGTGGGTATACCTGACTACCGCTTACCAAAGGATGCTTTGAGCAGGGAAGTTGACATAATAAGAGATTTGGGAGTTGAAGTCGAGCTGAATACCAGAGTTGGTAAGGATGTTACTCTGGAACAACTGTCTGCCCAGGGTTTTAAGGCAATATTTCTGGCTGCCGGCGCTCATATCGGCCGAGAACTAGGCATGGAAGCTGAGGGAGTGGTTGACGGGGTCAAGTTCTTACATGATGTAAATGCGGGTGAAGGGGTAAATGCCAGGGATAGGGTGATAATTATTGGCGGCGGCAATGTGGCTATAGACTGTGCTCGAACTTGTCTGAGGTTAGGATTTAAGGATGTAAATATTGTCTACCGGCGTTCCCGTGCGGAAATGCCGGCCCGGGGTGAAGAGGTGGAGGCAGCCGAGAAGGAGGGGGCCAGAATCACATTTCTGGCAGCGCCGGCTAAGGTGCTAACTGAAGGTGGCAGAATCACCGGTGTTGAGTGTGTCAGAATGGAACTGGGCGAGCCGGATGCCAGCGGCCGAAGACGTCCCATCACGGTCAGGGGCTCGGAATTTACCATAGAAACCGATATGGTCATCCCGGCCATAGGTGAGAAACCTGATTTATCTTTCATTGGAGACAAGGCAATTAATACCACTGGGCAGGGTACGGTAGCCATAGACAAAGCAGGTTATCAGACTAGCATACCCGGGATTTTTGCCGGCGGTGATTGTGTTACCGGTGCGGCAACCATCATTGAGGCGATAGCGGCGGGAAACCGGGCCGCCAGCAGTATTGACCGGTACCTGCAATCAGGCAAAGCGACACCGTCTGATGAATATATGGTAGAGAATTGGCTTAACGCCGTGGCTCTAAACCGGCAGCGCGATGAGCGCATCGTCGCCAGGAAAGAGCGTCAATCTCCGGAGGAAGTGGCAGTAGCTGATAGAAATCTTAACTTCAATGAGGTGGAGCAGGTCTTTGTCCCGGAGACAGCGGCCGAGGAAGCCGAGCGTTGCCTGCGCTGCTACCGGGTGGTATTGATGGCGATAGACGGTGAGAAGTAATTTGATAAGACAAGGGGAAGCTGTATGGTAAAGCTAACTATTGATGATAAAGTGGTGGAGGCTGATGAGGGCTCAATGGTCCTTGATGCCGCTCTTCAGGCCGGTATCACTATACCAACCATTTGCTATCATGAAGCGCTTAGTCGCGTCGGGGCGTGTCGGGTATGTGCGGTTGAAATCATTAATAATGGAAAATCTGAAGTAACCACGGCCTGTACCTACCCGGTTGAGGATGGGCTCAAGGTCAGGACGGACTCGGAGCCGGTGATGGAAGCAAGAAGGCTGGCCGTGGAGCTATTGATGGCTCAGCATGCACACTCAGTCGAGTTACGGAAGCTAGCCCGGGAGCTGGGGATAGAAGAATCTGGCTTTACTCTGAAGGAGAGAGAGTGTATCCTCTGCGACCTGTGTGTTAGAAGCTGCCGTGAAATTGTTGGTGCCGAAGCTATTACTTTTATCGCCCAGGGGAAAGACCGGAGTGTTGATGAGGCAACGGTGGAGCATTCACTGGAAAAATGTATCGGCTGTAATTCCTGTGTTTACGTCTGTCCTACTGAGGCGATAACAGCCGAAGACATCGGAGATACCAGAACTATCAGCACGCCCAGTGGCGAACTGGAGTTTAAGCTGAAGCAGTGCAAAGTCTGTGGTAAATACTGGGCTCCGGAAAAGCAGCTCGAATATATTATCGAGAAGTGGAAACTGGAGCCGGAAATATTTGAGACCTGCCCTGACTGCCGCTAATATATTGACCCTCAACCAGCCAGTTGTTATACTTTGGTGGCGGGGTGTAGCGCAGTCGGGTAGCGCGCAGCGTTTGGGACGCTGAGGTCGGAGGTTCAAGTCCTCTCACCCCGACCATATTGATGACATAACACCTCACTTTTTACTACCTAAAAAAGGGCACCACCCACCGCCTATTATTTAGCGGTCACTAGTGCCCCTTGTTTTTCCACTTCATCTACCCTAACCTAATTCATATTGTTTTAAGGTAGTTTTAAATGTTGGGGCTTGAGTATAGTCCTGTTTTGAGGTTTTGTCAATGCATAGCTGGCGATAACGCCATGCTACTCAGCTTCTTCCTCCTTGACCAGGAGGTTATTTAACCTGTCAGCAGCCGGGTTCACCCGGATGGCCGCAACAGGCTTGCCTTTTCCATACTTTGATGAAGTTGTTGCGAAACACCAGATATAATTTGCGGTGGAAAGGCATTGGCACTGACATATTGGTGAAGAAGGCTCTCAGGCTTGGCATTTTCTTTCACTGTTCCTCCCACTAGCTGTGTTGAAGCTATGATAGACGCTTTTGTTGTAGCGGTCAAGCCTCTTGCTGAGACCGACCCATCACTCTGTATCCCTCTCCCTGTTTTGGGAAGGGGAGTTAGGAGATGGGGTTGTTAAAAGCAGAAGGGGTGAGGATGCCAAATAGTCTCATCGCCATAACATTGACGGCACGGATAGCTTGGAATACACTTTAATTATAAGGAGGAGAAAAAAATGGTTAGGTTTAACGGTGTCAATCACCTGGCGATGGCAACCGGGGATATGGACAGGACTATTCGTTTCTGGAGAGATTTGCTGGGTATGAGACTCGTTGCCGGGCTGGGTGGGCCGGGTTACCGGCACTACTTCTTCCAGCTTTCTGATAACGACCTCGTTGCCTTTTTTGAATGGCCCGGTGTTGAGCCGGTGTCCAAGAAAGAGCATGGTCGGCCGGTAGGGGGCCCTTTCATTTTCGACCATGTTTCCTTTGGCGTTGACACCGAGGATGACTGTGGGAACTGAAGGACAGGCTGGAGGCGGCCGGGTTTCATGTATCGGATGTCATCGACCATGGATTTATCCATTCCATATATGCCCATGACCCGAATGGCATCCCTATTGAATTCTCTCATAACGTGGAGGGAGCTGACATCCGAAAAGAGCCCCGGGTAAAAGACCGGGCGCCATCCGAGGTAACACTGGAGGGGGCGGAGCCCAGGACTGAGGTATGGCCCGAGGTACAAAAATCGACACCGGTGTCAGCGCGAGTGGTCTACCCGGGTGCCGGGAGCGAACTATTCCTCGGTAAAAAGAAGGCGTAAATATAATAAGAGACAGGGCTGTAGCTTAATCTGTGGAGTGGGCGAAGCTTCTCTCTATATTGGCTAGAATCTGGTCAGCCAGGACGGCCAGGATGGCGGCTGGCGCTGCCCCCTCGATGATGAAAGCCAGGTTATCCTGCACCAGGCCGGCTATGATTGGTGAGCCGAGTCCACCGGCGCCAATAACGGCACCTATCATGGCTGTCCCGATGTTGATAATGACCGATATGCGTACCCCGGCAAGAATAACCTGGGCGGCAAGGGGAATTTCTATTCGGACCAGCGCCTGCGTTCGGCTCATACCCATGCCATAGGCGGCGTCGAGAAGGTTCCAGGGAACAGCTCTCAGGCCGGCAATGGTATTGCGGACTACAGGAAGCAGTCCGTAAAGAAAGAGGGCGAAGACGGTGGGCAGTAATCCAAAGCCGAGCATGGGCACGGCCAGGGCGAGAACTGCCACCGGGGGAAACGTCTGACCGAATGAAGTGAGGTCAGTGACTATGGGCAGAAAGTTCCGGCCGCTGGGACGGGTCACCCATATTCCCAGTGGTATCCCGATGAGGATAGTGAGACCACTCGATATGATAACAAGCTGAATATGCTCCCAGACCAGGACCAGCAGGCTGGCGCGGGGATGCACTACCTGAGACTCCAGGGGAAAGAGAAAGCTGAGGGCTGCCTCCCACCATCTCATATTGGCGATAAGGATGGCGAACAGTCCGATTATGATGGCTAAAAGAAGCCAGCGCCTTACCTGCTGATTAACCATGGCTATTTTCCACCTCGGCCGTCGCTGCTTCGATATCACGGAGTGTTACCTCACCGATGAGCTGTCTATTCTCATCAACCACCGGGATGTCTTTAACTCCCTGGCCCAGCATCCTGGATAGCGCTTCCCGAAGGGTGGCGCTGTTCGGTATGGCGATTTCATCCACATTACCCTCAACTACCGCCTCCCTGACCGAAGTGGCCTCGGAGAGACTGGCTCGGTCAATCCAGCCTATGAACCGGCCATCGTCACCCACTGCCCAGAGTGAGCGGCGGTTACCAATGGATGACACGGCCTCATTGATAGACACGCTTATCTTGACTGACGGCGGCGGCTTTATAAAGCCTTCGATGCTGATACGAGACAGACGTTTGAGTGCCCGGTCCGTGCCCACGAAATCATGGACAAACTTATTCGCCGGCTTGGCGAGTATTGCCTCGGGTGTATCGTATTGCACCAGCCTACCTGAATTCATTATGGCTATCCGGTCGGCGAGACGAATTGCCTCATCGAGGTCGTGTGTCACCAGAATAACGGACTTCTTTAGCTCCTGCTGGATGCGAATAAATTGAGCCTGTAGTCTTTCCCGGGTGAGAGGGTCAACGGCGCCAAATGGCTCGTCCATAAGCAAGATTGGTGGGTCGGCGGCCAAGGCGCGAGCTACGCCAATCCGCTGGGCTTCCCCGCCAGAGAGCTGGTTCGGATATTTCTGGGCGTACTCTTTCGGATTGAGGCTTACCAATCTCAGCAGCTCCTCGACCCGTTCGGCGATACGGGGTTTTTCCCAGTGAAGAAGCTCGGGGACAGTGGCGATGTTTGCCGCCACGGTCATGTGCGGAAAGAGACCGACGCTTTGGATGGCATAGCCAATAGTTCGGCGGAGCTGCTCCGGTTTGATTTGGCTCGTATCCCGGCCGCTGACAAAAATGCGTCCAGATGTTGGCTCGATGAGGTGGTTGACCATCCGCAGGGTGGTGGTCTTGCCGCAGCCCGAAGGGCCAATGAGTACGCAGACTTCCCCTTCACTGACTTCCAGGGAGAGGTCATCAACGGCCAGTGTATCTGCGTAGTATTTGGTAACATGCTCGAGTTGAATCAACTGTTCCCTCCCCCCAGCCCCTTTGGCGTGGCTAACCTGACCAGGGTGCGCATCACTGCATCGACTATTAAGGCAAGGCCGATTATGGGAAGAGCGCCGAGTATGATAAGGTCAGACGCTGCCTGTCCCAGTCCCTGAAAGACAAACCAGCCGAGTCCTCCGGCACCGATAAGTGCGGCCACTGTGGCCAGGCCTACTGATTGAACGGCGGCGGTTCGAACGCCTTCTAGAACAAGTGGGGCGGCCAAAGGGGCCTCTATTTTACGAAATATCTGAGGACGGCTCATGCCCATGCCAAGTCCAGAATCAATGACTGCCGGGTCCAGTTGGCGGAGGCCTACGTACGTATTCCGCACAATGGGAAGTAGGGCATACATGGTGAGAGCAATAATCGCCGGTGTTGTGCCTACGCCACGGATACCGAATTCACGGAGAACCGGGAAAGCGAAAGAAAGCGCCGAAAGCGGGGCAATCAGTAGCCCGAAGAGGGCCAGACTGGGTATCGTCTGGGTAATGTTGGTGATATAGAAGATGGGCTTTTCGGCACGCCGGCTCCGAGTCGCCCAGATGCCGAGTGGAATGCCGAGCAGCGTCCCGGCGGCCACGCTGCCGCCAAAAAGGACAAAATGCTGCAGCAACTCCTGCCGGAAGCGTTCTTCACGGCCCATATATTCCTGTAATATGGACAGGTCATTGAACCAGCCGAGGATTAGGAGCAATCCAAGGACAACCACCCCGGTCCAGGAGACCAGGTTTCGCCAGACGGGCAGGTCATCAAGTCTCTGGCGGGCGGCGAATACTAAAATGTATGCCCCAGCCAGGTTAATCCAGATGCCAGGGCCGAGAGACACGCGGGCAAATGGCTCTGCTCCTTCAAGGACCCGGCTGGCGGCCAGCCCGGCAAGCATAAAGGTGATGATGAGTATTAAATTGGCAGCAGTGCCGAGAACTGCTGCCCGGAGCCTGCCCTTTCCCACCAGGCCAAAAGCAAAGCAGAGGAGCCATAGTCCGAGGATGGCAACGCCGCCCTCCCCGCCGATTCCCTCCCACAGGTTCAAGCTTGTCCCGGCGGCAAGGCGGTTGGGCTTGAACGTTAGCCAGCCAAGCAGCACTGAGGAGAGGCCGATAATTGAGCCAGTAAGGGCTACACTGTCACGGCTGGTTAATCGCCGAATCATCTATTCCCTTAGGCCAGTTATAATATTACTTCAAGAAACCCTGTGCAGTAAGGTAATCACGGGCTACATCAGTGGCGTTCTGGCCCTCAACGGCGATTTTAGCATTGAGTGTTTGGAGCATCTCCAAATTCAGAGTCTGGAAGACAGGGTCGATAATGTCCGCTATCTCCGGGTATTTTTCCATAACCTCTCCGCGGACCCTCGGCGCTGGCTCGTATACTGGCTGTGCTCCTCTTGGGTCATCCAGGATGACAAGACCGAAGGCGCTAAGTGAACCATCCGTACCGTAGGCCATGGCGGCATTCACGCCATCAGTGCCTTCGGAAGCTGCCTTCTCTGTCTGTGCGGTATCGCCACTGGATACGGTAAGAAGCTGGTCCTGCTTGAGGTTGAAGCCATATACCTCCATGAATGTCGGCAGAGCCACCGGGCTGGTCACAAACTCTTCAGAACCAATTAGTTTCACGTAACCACCGCCGTTTGCGTAAGCGGCGAAATCATCAAGCGTCTTTATGCCTTCTTTGGCAGCCAGTTCCTGTGGTATGGCAATAGCCCAGGTATTGTTGGCCGGTGCTGGCTCAAGCCAGACGATATTGAAGGCTTCCATATCAAGCTTCTTCACTCGCTCATAGCCCCTCCGGGCATCCTTCCAAACATCTGATTCGGCCTCGTCAAAAAAGAAGGCGCCATTCCCGGTATACTCCGGGTAAACATCAAGCTCGCCAGTTTCAAGAGCCTTGCGTACCACACTAGTTGGTCCGAATTGTGATTTATCGATTGCTTCAAACCCATTATCCCTGAGCATCAATATGATAATTTGTGATAATAGCGACCCTTCAGTGTCAATCTTTGACCCCACGGTGATAGGCCCCTTTCCTCCACCTCCCGGTCCGGCGCATCCTGACATTATTATTAGTGTAATGGCGGCGACAATCAGTAAGCCCAGAAATCTCTTCATGTTAGCTCCCCCCGTGCTTGCTTTGTTAATAATGTTAACACAAACTAAGTTTACTTTAAATGCGTAGACCCCTTGTTGTCAAGCTCCGCTGGCTGAGCTGTAAGTATACAGTCTGCTAGGTAATGTCACCCCTGGATTCAGGTCTTCCTGGCTGCTGGTTTTTTCCAACTGGGACTGGTTCCCTTTCCCGTGGCTGCCCATGGAAGCCAGCTAGGTCTTTCAGCTCGTTAAAATAGCCACACTGAAGGCACTGTTCGTACCATCGCTTCTCTTCGTCTCTATCCAGGAAGACATCGCCCCCGCAGCGGGGACAGCCTTTCAGTTTCCAAACTCCCATATTGCTACCTCCTTTACCAAGCTCCCATTAGTTTCGGTTGGGCCTGCCATTTAATCACCATATTTTAGGTAAGGAGATGATGCTTGTATGTGACTTTTATCTCACCCCTTTGTGAATTTTGCCGAAAAGATATTTGATTAAAGCAAACCGGTGTTCTTCCTTCCGAAGGAGACATTATCTTTAGACAGTGTTAATTCTACCGGTTGGCGTGAGGGTGTTTCTGTAGTCTAGGTTACAAACGAGGGCTTATTTATGAAACAATATGATTGTGGAGATACTAAATCCAGTAGCGGAGAAAAGAAGGCATTGCGTGAAGGCTCTGGATATCTTTATGACAAGGCAGTGTTTCGGCTACGAAGAAGCACTGAGGCTGGCTGGAGAAATTAATACTGAAGCTCAGTCTGATTATGGAGACATGTTTACCAGGCTAAATTAAAGGGCTTCGCCCCTTAGAAATGGCTCGGTTTCGCCTGTCTGAGAAAACCGGTGTTGAACATTCTCCTTGACCGACTTTGCCTTAATGGGAACTTTTGGCTATGATAAGTTACAGCAGGAAGGTTATGGCAGTAAAGCTAGAATTACTAAAAACGGCGTGTTATTTCTCCAAACTGGAGCTACCTGCCATGGAAGATGTCAGCCGTTTCATATTTGAAAGACAACTCCCGGCGGGTGAGGTCTTCATGTGGGAGGGGGAGGAAGAGGAAGTCCTCTACTTTGTAATTTCAGGTCTGCTCAAGCTTTTCGCAACTTCGGCTGAGGGCAGGGAGTTTATCGTGAGGATTGTCTATGGCGGGGATTCCATTAACGATGATTCCGTCTTTAATAACGGCCCCAGTATTTTAAGCGCGATGACCTTGAGCCCGGTTGCGCTCTATGGATTACACAAGCAGGACCTGGATGAGATTCTGCGCACCTATCCCCGGGTAAGCTTAAATATCGCTGAGGTCTTTGCTGACCGGCAGCGCTACCTTGTCATGCTGGCCAGGGAACTGGTCTTTAAGAATGTCACCGGGCGCTTAGCTCACTTGCTTTTAGAGAGGGAAAAACTGGCGCAAGCCGGGACGGGAGAGGTGAGGGTTACCCAGCAGGAAATGGCTGCTATGATTGGGACGGTACGGGAAATAGTCAGCCGGTCGCTCAGGGAACTGGAGGCGATGGGTGCGATTAGCCTGAAGCACAATCAGATCATTGTTTCCAACCGAGACCGTCTGCTGGAACTGAGTCAGGTCTGAATTCGTTAACTGGCTGTGACTAAGGTCACAGACGGAGACAGTGCGCTTTAGGTAAGCTAATTTTGAGGTTGCTATGATGTGTTCTGAACTCAATCTTCGGGGGGATGAGATGGTGGTTAGGCCAGAAATAGACGAGGCTTTGTGCGATGGTTGCGGTTTGTGTGTGGTGGCCTGCCATGGTGATGGTATTATCCTGGAGGGAGGTAAGGCCAGGATAGTCGAGGCTGTTGTTTGTGATTTTTGTGGTGTCTGTGAGGCAGTCTGCCCTCAATATGCCATCAGGTGCGCTTATTTTATTATTGACCCGGACGCAGATTAGGCAGCTTATGGTTTGAAGGTAGTGGTTACCAGGTGATTGTAACCATGCCGCTGACTAAGTAGGAGGCAACATGAAAAAGATAAGTTCAGCAGAAATCACTCCTGAACATCTATATCTTTCCCGACGTAAGTTTCTGGCGGGCCTTGGCGCCATGGTTGCCAGTACCATGCTTCTCGGCGCTTGCCGAGAGGAGATATTACTTGGACCGGGGACCGCCGAAAGCTGTGAATCGGCAGAGGCAAGCCGCAACACCGATGAGCTGGGGGACGAGTTAACACCCTGCGAATCAATCATCACTTACAACAACTTTTACGAGTTCACCACGAGTAAAGAAGATGTTGCCGGCCTCGCCTGGAATTTCAAGACATCGCCATGGACGGTGCAGGTAGGGGGACTGGTCAGCAAACCGCAGACCTTTGACGTAGACGACTTGCGGAGAAAGTATCCCCAGGAAGAGCGAATCTATCGACTGCGCTGTGTAGAGGCCTGGTCCATGGTTATCCCGTGGCAGGGATTTCCCCTGGCAAAGCTCTTGAAAGAGGTGGAGCCTACATCGAAAGCCAGGTATGTACGCTTTGAAACTGTCTATGACCCGGAGCAGATGCCTGGCCAGAGGAACAGAGTGTATGACTGGCCATATGTAGAGGGTTTGCGCTTGGATGAGGCTATGCACGACCTTACGATACTGGCTACCGGTTTATACGGTAAGCCACTCCTGCCTCAGGATGGCGCACCGATTCGCCTGGTGGTGCCCTGGAAATATGGCTTCAAGAACATCAAGTCGATTGTGAAAATCGACCTGGTGGAAGAAATGCCAGTTTCACTCTGGATGGCGATTGCCCCTCATGAATATGGCTTCTACGCCAACGTGAATCCAGACGTGCGCCATCCTCGCTGGTCTCAGTCCAGTGAGCGCCGGATTGGCGAACTCAGACGGCGCCAGACCCTCCCCTTTAACGGGTATACTGAGGAAGTTGCCTACCTGTATGAGGGTATGGACCTGAGAAAATTCTTCTAATGCATAGGTTTAAGACGAGCGGGCTCCGTTTACTGCTCCATATTGCGGCGCTGTCGCCGCTAGCGTTACTGGTCTGGGACTTTACGCAGGGCGGGTTGACGGTCAACCCGATAAAGGAAATCCAGCTTCGGACCGGAAGGTATGCGCTGACTTTGTTAGTGCTCTCCCTGGCCTGTACCCCCGTCAGCACCATGTTCGGACTCAAGCAGGTGCTGCAACTGCGTCGCCCGCTGGGACTTTACGCCTTCTTTTATGCTAGCCTGCATTTCATGAACTTCCTCGGCCTTGATTACGGGTTCGACTTAGGTTTAATTCGAGAAGACATTTTCGAGAAGTGGTTTGCCCTGGTAGGCTTCTCCGCTTTTCTCGTCTTATTACCGTTGGCGGTAACCTCGACTAAAGGTTGGGTGAAACGGCTGGGCAAAAACTGGGAACGCCTGCACTGGCTGGTCTACCTGGCCGCCCTGCTGGCCGTGACTCATTTCAGCTTGCAGGTCAGGGCAGACTTTCGTAGACCACTACTTTATGGTGCCATTTTGGTTATATTACTGATGCTTCGCTTGCCAAGCGTCCAGAATGCTATAAGCAAATTCCGCCGCCGCTTGATTAAAAAGGAAGTAATCACTCCTTTGTGATAAAAGTCGCATACGCTGGTGTATTGTTGATTTAAGATTAGGGTAAAAAGATGCCCTGAGAAATCAGGCTAGAAGGAGGAGTAAGATGACCGCTATTATCAGAAGACCAACCAGAGCCATTCGGCTGATGGAGCCTTTTTACCGCCCCCTGGATACGTTTGGCGAGGTCGAATTGCTAGCTCGGAATTTCTGGGATTCCTGGCAGCCGCTTTCATCCCGAGCCAACGGGTTTAGCCCACGCATGGATATGTATGAGCATAAGGATGAGTTGGTGATGAGGGTGGAACTCCCGGGTGTGAAGAAAGAGGATATTGACGTCAGCCTCGAGGGGGATGAGCTAACCATAGGAGTCGAGAAGAAGCGAGAGGAAGTGGCTGAGGAGGCTTGCTACTATTGCTGCGAGCGCTCTTTTGGACACTATTCCCGCACGATATCGCTTCCATTCCCGGTTGATGCCGATAAGATTTCATCGACCTTCGAGAACGGACTCTTGGCAGTAAAGCTTCCCAAGGCTGAGGCGGCCAAGGCCAAGCATATCGAGGTCAAGGTGAGCTAGGGTTGGATGTTAAAAAGAAGAGAGGGGCGAGGTTCCACTCGCCCCCTTTTTTATTCACCGCTAAATTTTAACAGGAAATGAAATTATCGAGATATTAGGTTGAAAGGCTGCTGGATAAGGAATATCGATTGATGTACAATTGGTTAATGAAAAGGTTTCGACTGATAGAGCACACGGCGGATACTGGCCTGGTTGCTTATGGCGATAGTTTGGCAGAGGCGTTTGCTAATGCCGCTTATGGCCTTTTCTCAATCATTACCGAAATTAGGCGGGTGAGAGAGGTTGAATCACGGCCGGTGGCAGTAATTGCCCAGGATGCCGAGGGACTGCTTTTTAGCTGGCTGAATGACCTTATTTACATCTTTGAGGTGGAACGCTTTCTATTCAAGAGGTTTGACATTCCTCAGTTTGATGAACATAACCTTAAGGCTACCTGCTGGGGAGAGAGATATGACCCTTCTCGGCACCAGTTGAAACTTGGCGTAAAATCAGCCACTTATCATATGCTCGAAGTAGACGGAGAGCAAAACAAGGTTCAGGTTATTTTTGATGTCTAGGAGAGTGGGCGATGAGCCAGTGGACGGGACCGCTGGAAAAGGTAGACGATTACCGGTGGCGCATACCGAAAAGCTATAAAACCGGTATGCGAGTCGACGGGCTGATATTTGCCAGCCGAGATATGCTCGGTGACATACTGAAGGAGCGGGCACTGGAGCAGGTGGCTAATGTCGCCTTTCTGCCCGGGATTGTGGGGCATTCTCTGGCCATGCCTGACATTCACTGGGGTTATGGTTTTCCCATCGGGGGCGTGGCGGCAATGAGAGTGAGCGATGGCGTGGTATCGCCCGGGGGGGTTGGCTTCGATATTAACTGTGGCGTCCGCTTGCTGCGCACCAATTTACTGGATACAGAAGTCCGCCCCAGGATAAGGGAGCTGGTGGATGCTCTCTACAGGAATGTGCCCTCAGGGCTGGGCTCTGAAGGCAAGATAAGGCTGCGGGGTGGGGAAATTGACGAAGTTCTGGCTGAAGGGTCACGCTGGGCAGTGGAAAAGGGATACGGCCGACGTGAGGACCTGGAGACCACCGAAGAGCACGGCGAAATGGCTGGTGCTGACCCGTCCTGTGTCAGTAGTAGAGCCAAGAAGCGTGGTGTACCGCAGCTAGGCACACTGGGCTCTGGAAACCACTTTCTCGAGGTGGCGGTGATTGACCAGATACAGGACGAGGCTATTGCCAGGGATATGGGTATCAACCGGGTAGGGCAGGTTATGCTGCTAATTCACTGCGGCTCCCGGGGACTGGGGCATCAGACGGCAGGTGATTACATCACCGTGATGATTAATGCCATGAAGAAGTATGATATTGAATTGCCTGACCGCCAGCTGGCGTGTGCGCCCGTTGACTCAAAGGAAGGACGGGATTATCTGACGGCAATGAGATGCGCCGCCAATTACGCCTGGGCCAACCGCCAGTGCATTGCCCACTGGGTGAGGGAGTCCTTCTGCGACGTGCTGGGGAAATCTGAAGAGGAAGCCGGGCTGGAGCTCGTCTATGACGTCGCTCACAATATTGCCAAGATAGAGGAATATGAAGTTGACGGCAAAAAGGTCGAGCTTTGTGTCCATAGAAAAGGGGCAACCCGGGCTTTCCCTGCTGGCCATCCGGAGGTTCCTGGCAAATATGCTCGTATTGGTCAGCCGGTTTTTATACCCGGGGATATGGGCCGATACTCCTACATACTGGTGGGGACGGAGCGGGCAATGAAAGAGAGCTTTGGCTCCACCTGCCATGGGGCGGGCAGACTTAAGAGCCGGGCGGCGGCCAAGCGTGAGCTTAGAGGCGAGGCGGTGCTCAAAGACCTTGAATCCAGGGGCATAACCGTCAGGGCGGGCAGCCTGAAAGGCTTGGCTGAGGAAGCCTCCCAGGCTTATAAGGATGTAAGCTCTGTCGTCAGCGTGGCGCATAATGCCGGTATTTCCCGGATTGTGGCCCGGACCAGACCCATAGGGGTAATAAAAGGCTGAGAGACGCGGGAGGCAAGAATGGGAGGGGTGAAGACTCGTCAAATCCGCAAACGAGATGGCT
>SDBV01005707.1_pt1 | contig 17488 bp, 17 predicted proteins | sample 2277081 | NCBI WGS metagenome assembly SDBV01 (sample SAMN10402039, study PRJNA504765) | marine sediment metagenome | isolation source: marine sediment core GS10_PC15, 223 cmbsf | place: Arctic Ocean: Southern Knipovich Ridge | collected 2010 | reverse complement strand
AAGCAGGAACTGGCTCAGCGGGCGAAAGAATATGAATGGCAAATGAAGATGTACGCCCGAGCGGTTGAGGATATTTTGCATCTGGCCAAGCTGCGGAAGGTATTGTATTTTTTGAGCAGACGCGAGTTGGTGGAAATGTAAACACGTAAGGAGTTTTTGATGGGCAAGCGGGAGCATTCGTCGTATCAGCAGGGGGTGATCAAGCGGTATTATGACAATTTACCTCAGCAGACGCTGGGCAAGTTAGCTGAGTTGGTAACCGAACTCTATCTGACCAAGAGCGAGAAGAAGCTGGATCAGCTTTGGACCCGGGCGGAAAAGGCTATGGATAAGATTAAGGTGCCCAAAAAGATAGCGGAGCATATTCTAAGCAAGCGCAAGCCGGAGATATTGGCTGCGAATCTGGAGGATTGGTTGAAGAAATAGAAATAAGTTTGGACGCTGATTTCGCTGATGCCGCAGATAATACAGAAAGAAATACAGAAAAGCCAAAAACAAGATGGATCCCCGCCGGAGTTTATCCCGCATCTGATGCGGGGCGGGGATGACAGAAAAAGGGAATGACAGAAAAAGGGAACGACAAAAAAACAGGGGCGACAAAATCGATTAGTTTGAGTTATTTAGCAGATTAATTGAACTGCATATCTTCGACTTGCAGTTCAGCCGAGCGGCGGCCGTTGAACTCGTTGAGGATGGGGCGATAGGCTAACGAGACGGTTTCACAAGCAGTGAGCTTTTTGAGTAAGCGAGCTTGATTGAAGGCTACGCACTTGCGGGTAGTTCCGTCGCGGGCTACGGTGAACTGAAGGGTCTTCTTGGTTTTGCCCACCGCTCGGGGCTCGCCGACGAGCGTGCAGGCTTCGGTTACCAGCAGCGGGCGGGGATTGGCTTGGCCAAAGGGGGCTAGGCGATTGATGTCTATCAAGAGTTCCTCGGTAATCATTTCCAAAGAGGCGGCTGCGTCGATTCGCAAAACACTCTGAAGATCAACTGAGCTCAGATGATCAGCGGCGTATTGGGTGAAGGCTTGGGTGAATGGTTTAATATTCTCAGCGGAGATTCTCAGGCCGGCAGCCATAGCGTGGCCACCGAAGCCCTCAAGATGTTCGCGGCAAGCGTGGAAGGCTTCGAATATGTTGAAGCCGGGTATGCTGCGAGCTGATCCCTGACCTTGGCCGTTCTCCAGGGCGATCACCACACTCGGCCGATAGTAGCGGTCAACGAGGCGCGAAGCGACGATCCCGATCACCCCAGCGTGCCAATCCTCCTGAGCTAGGACCAGAGCCCGAGTCTCTGGGCTATCGAGCTTCTGTTCAGTGACGAGTCGAACAGCCTGGTCGGTGATCTTCTTTTCGACCTTGCGCCGCAGTTTATTTTGCTGCTCAAGATACTCAGCTATCTTCGCGGAGCGGGCTTTGCTCGCCCCGGTCAGCAGGTCAAGAGCCAAGCGGGCATGGCCCATTCGACCGGCGGCATTGATTCTGGGAGCCAACTTGAAGCCAATGTCATAGGATTTGAGGGTCGATCCGGTCAGCCCGGCAGATTCGATGAGGGCTTGAATGCCCGGATATGACGAGCTGGCCAAACCCTTGAGTCCAAAAGCAGCCAGGATGCGATTTTCGCCGGTCAGCGGCACGACGTCAGCTATCGTACCAAGAGCTGCTAAGCCGGTGGCGGAGATGAGAAATTCGCGGAAAGATTCGTTAACGCGAACCGCTGTGCCGTTGGGCATGGTCGAGTGAGCTTCGGCGGGCTTGCTGAATCGTTGGGCAAGGAACCAGGCTAGCTTGAAGGCCACGCCGGCTCCGGATAGGCATTTACAGGGGTAGTCGCTATCGGGCAGAGCGGGATGGACGACGGCGCAGCAACTGGGCAATTCAGAGTCGATACGATGGTGATCGGTGATGATCAGGTCCAGGCCAAGTTTGGTAGCGTGCTTGGCGGGCTCAAAGGCGCTGATGCCGCAGTCAACGGAGATGATGAGTTTTGCGCCCTGATCGGCGAGGTCGGTGATGGCTTGGCAATTCAGGCCGTAACCTTCCTCGATGCGGTGAGGGACGTAGCAGTGAACATCGGCGTCAGCTAACTTTAGGCAGTGCCAGAGGATAGCTGAGCCGGTCAGTCCGTCAACATCGTAGTCGCCATAGATAAAGATTTTTTCGCAGCTCTGGACAGCTCGGCAAATGCGCTGGGCAGCTGCCAAAACGCCAGGCAGCGAAGCGGGATCTTCGAGGTTCTTGAGGGTGGGCTCAAGGAAGATGCGGGCAGCGTCAGGGTCGTCGATGTTTCGCTGGTGGAGCAACTGAGCCAGAATGGGAGAGATGCGGAGCTTGCGAGCCAAGTCGTCGCGCCCGGGCCAATCCGGACAAATTTGCCACTGTTTCGCCATGAAAGAAAGACTCCGCAGAAACTCACACGGTTACTGCTTGTAGGAGAAAGCCGTTTGATTGATAATAACCGGCTCAGAAGAACAGGGCAAGAACAGAAGCGTTGAGGTGATAAATGAGGATCTTTGCGGACGAAAATATGCCGATGGTCGATGAACTGTTTGGCGAGCATGGAGAGCTTGTGCGCGGGCCGGGCCGGGGTTTGGGCAAAAAGGATTTGGCTGGCGTGGATGTGCTGCTGGTTCGCAGCGTAACCAAGGTGAATGCTGAGCTGCTTGAAGGTACTCAGGTTCAATTTGTGGGCTCAGCCACAGCGGGGATAAATCATGTGGATCAGGATTACTTGGCTAAGGCCAGGATCCGCTTCGCCTATGCGCCCGGAAGCAATGCCAACTCCGTGGCTGAGTACGTAACCGCAGCGATGCTAAAATTGGCCCTTAGAGATGGATTCGAGTTGGCGGGTAAAAAAATCGGGATCGTCGGGCATGGGCAGGTGGGCGCGCGCGTGGGGTACAAGTGCCGAGCTCTGGGTATGCAAACTCTGATAAATGATCCGCCGTTACGGGACGTGGGAGTGAAGTTAGATTTTGTAGAGCTGGACGATTTGCTGGGGGTGGATATTTTGACGCTGCATGTGCCTTTGAGTTTTGAAGGGCCCTTTGCTACCGCTGATTTGATAAGCCAGGATTGGCTCAGCCGAATAAAAAAGCCGGGTATGCTGCTGCTGAACACTGCCCGTGGTGGGGTGCTGGATGAGGGGGCTCTTTGGCAAGTGCGAGCTGAAGGGCTAGTCAAGCAAGTTGTGCTGGACGTGTTTGAGGATGAAAAGAATCCTCAGCGGGTAGCCGACGCCGCTCTAAAACAAGCGGATATAACTACGCCTCACATCGCTGGCTATTCGTATGACGGCAAGGTAGCGGGAACAGTGATGCTGTATGAAGCCCTGGCTGAGTATTTCAATTGGCCCAAGCAAGCGAACAGCATGTCTATTGTAAAAGATGCTCAGCCAAAGGATTTGTCTAGTCCACCAGCGGGGGCTGCTTATCTTGAGCAACTTTACTTCGCTGTGAATCAAGCCTACGACATTGAGCAAGATCACCAGAGCTTACAAAGGGCCCTCGACTATCAGGGCCAAGATCGGGGGACTTATTTCGATAGTCTGCGCAAGAACTATCCGATTAGGCGAGAGTTTAGGAATTATCGGGTATCGACCAAACAAGGCTATTCGACAGAAGCGATCACAACGCTCAAGAAACTTTGCTTTAGCGGCTAATTGGTATTCATTAGCATTTTTGTCGCCGCACCTATGCTGTCGGCTGCGTTTGCGTTTGGTCCTTAATTACGGTCGCGGCTGAGGCGATCATCCCAGCAATGTCCGAAAGATTGGAGGGGATGATGATGGAATTATTGGTCTTAGCTAGTTTGCCGAATTCGGTGAGGTACTGCTCAGCGATGCGGAGGTTGACCGCGTTGATACCGCCTTTTTCATTAATGGCTAAGGCGATAGCTCGAATGCCGTTGGCAGTGGCTTCGGCGACACGTTGAATCTCGACGGCTCGGCCCTCGGCTTCGTTGATGCGCTTTTGCTTTTCACCCTCGGACTGAGCGATCATCCGTTGCCTTTCGCCCTCAGCTCGGTTGATCTTGGCCTGGCGATCACCCTCGGATTCGGCAATGGTGGCTCGCTTTTCGCGCTCGGCCCGCATTTGCTTTTCCATGGCATCTTTAATGCTTTGGGGCGGAGTGATATTCTTGACCTCATAGCGGGTAACCTTTACGCCCCAAGGGTCGGAGGCTTTGTCGACAGCAGCGACGATGGCGGAGTTTACGGTTTCGCGTTCTTCAAAGGTTTTGTCCAGATCGAGCTTACCGATGACGCTACGCATGGTGGTCTGAGCGAGCTGACTGGAAGCAAAGGCGTAGTTGTTAATGCCATAAGACGCTCTTTTGGCGTCGATGACCTGCATGTAAAGAATGCCGTCGACTTCAACAGAGATATTGTCCTTGGTGATGCAGACCTGGGGGAGCACATCGACAGCCTGCTCCTTGAGAGTGTGCTTGTAAGCGACCTTATCGAGGAAGGGTATGAGCACATGGAAGCCCGCCTCAAGAGTCGTGGTGTATTTTCCCAGACGCTCGATAATAAAAGCGGATTTCTGGGGGATAATTCTGATGGTCTTGAAGAAGATCATCAAGACCAAAGCCACCAGAGCGAGAAGGACAAAGACTAGGGGTTCAGCAGCCATTAGCATAACAGCACTCCTTTTGGTTAGAGAGGTTTGACTTTAAGGGTTATGTTTTCTCGAGCGACAATTTCAACAATGGTTCCTTCGGGTATTTCCATCTCAGCCTCGGCCTGCCAAGAGGTTCCGTGCAACTCGACACGCCCGCCAGCTTTGGGGGTGATGGCTGTTTTGACCACAACTCTTTCGCCAACGAATTCATTAAAATCCTGCTTGAGGTTCTGCTTTGAAGCTGTGTGCCCGAGGAACACGCCTTTGAGCCATCTGCGCAGAGCCAAGAGTAAGGCCACTGAGGAAATAATGAAGATAAGCAGTTGAACATTTAGATCTATGGGGAAGATCAGGCAGACCAGAGCTACGATGCCAGCTCCGACACCGAAGAAGAAGACGATCAGGCCGGGTATGGCAAACTCCAAGATCAGTAGAGCAATGCATACCAGGATCCAGATGATCTCAGGTCTTAGGAAATCTCTGAGTGTTGCGAGTAACTCATCCATATGACTACCTTTCATTAATTAGACGCTAGTAGCCGCGCTTTATTCTCTCGGTTCGCATAATTTATATTCACAGTCAGCACAACTGGCAAGGTAACTTACTAGATGATAATAACTTATAGCTGTCCTTTTTAGCGTGATTTTAAAGAGCAACCACGTTTTTTCCCTTAGCTAAATTGATGTTTGAATTATAGTGGCCCCCAGTTGGCCCGCAAGTTTATTATGTACGGTTGGGATTCAAGGCACGACGTATCCGCTGGGTTCACCGCCAGAGCCGTCTGAGCCGTCGGTCAAAATGGTTCCTTTGGGATACCAATACTGGGCCCGGTGAGACTGTTCTCGACTAAGATATTCGCAATGCCCATCGTAGAAGGCAGCGGCGATGCCGTCGTTGTGGCGATAAGAGTATTCGGCGGCTGATGAGTTGTCGCCATACTCCCGCGAGCCAACCCACCAGGCGCCAGAGCTGGAATAGCTGCCTGCACCATAACGAAAGTAGCCGATATCATAGGTTAATGGGCTAGCCTCATTGACATAGCGAGCGCCATCCGCTAAGAATATCTTTTTGGCGGGGGGACCGATCTTAGTAATCTTGGGCACAAAGTTTTGGGGAGGAACTTCCGTCCAATTGGCCCTATAAGGCCAATACCAAACGCCTGGTGCAACTTCAGAGCCAGAGTAGCCCCTGCCGACCAGCAGAAAGTTCCAGCAAGTCAAATAGCTGCTCGCTTGGCTGGTGGTAAAGTCGTCTGCATCAGCAATGAAATCAGTACTATTATGCCAGGGTGTCGATTCATAATCGTTGGATGGACATTTGAATACGCCAAGGCGAGTCAGCTCCTGCCTACGCGCCCGGTTAGCTGGAACGGGGGTATTCAAAAATGCCAAAAGGGGCGAGGCGTAATCAAAGGCGTTAGTAGCTACGGTGGTGTCTGGAGGATATTGTCTGGGACCAACGCCGGATGTATTGGGCGAACCGGGCAAGTAGCCTTCAAAGACCTCAACGTACATGCGCATAGCCAAGGCGAGATTCCGCTGGTTGCTCAGACACACAGCAAGATGAGCCTGCTCGCGAGCCGCCTGGACACTTGGCACGAGCAAGGCAGTCAAAATGGCGATAATAGCCATGACCACAAGTAGCTCAATAAGCGTAAACGCTCTGCATCTGCACTTGGGCGCTACAAGCATCTCGGCTGGAGTGCAATTATCAATGGGCTGCGCAGAGCTAGCCCGGGACAGCCCCCCACGGGAGTCCTTCAAAAGAGACTGCAAAACATTGGGTCCAAAGTAGAATTCTAACTCTACGCTTCTCTATTACAGATCAAGCAGACGTTTACGAATGGTACAAATGGGACGGGGGCATTATACAGCAAGGGGAACGATCAATGCCAACGTATTATCGGGGGAAAAGGGCTGAAAAAGGCTTGATTCACTGAGCGGACAGCGGTAAGCTGGGGCTATAGCAGCGAAAGGCTGCTCGTCTTGTTATGGGCTAAGCAAGGGCCCCGTCGTCTAGTTAGGTCTAGGACACAGGGTTTTCAACCCTGCAACACGGGTTCAAATCCCGTCGGGGTCAGTTGACTGCCCAATTTTGGCCAGTCAACTAGAGCAGGAGAGAGGAGAAAGTTGATAGGAGGATACTTTGCGGCTACGCCGCGATTTAGCCGGGATCCGGATACTCAGAAAGACCCTTTTCTCCTGCGGTCTGCTGTTCTACTGATCAACCGTTCACTTGGTTTACCAGCCAAACAGCTCGGTAGCGTTTTGGCTAGTCAGTCGGGCTAATTCAGTCGCAGGCATGTCGAGCAACTGGGCTAGAAAGTTAGCGGTGTGCACCAGAAGGGCGGGCTCGTTGGGCCAAGTCTTTCGGCAAGGCTCGGGGGCAAGGTAAGGAGCGTCGGTTTCGATCAGCAGTCGCTCATGCGGAACCTTTTTAGCAGCGGCTCTGCATAAATCCGCATTGGAAAAAGTAACCACACCAGCAAAAGAAATAAAGAATCCTCGGTGAATCAATTCCGGCACGAGTTCGGGCCCCCCGGTGTAACAATGGAACACCCCTGGAGTGGGGGGTAACTTGGCCTCGTCAAGAATTTCAAAACAATCGTCCCAAGCCTCGCGACAGTGGATGATCAGAGGCAATTTTAGCTCGCCAGCCAAACTCACTTGCTTAGCGAAGACCGAACGTTGGATGTCTCTGGGGGACAGGTCGTGGTGGTAGTCCAGGCCAACTTCGCCCAGAGCGACTACTTCGGGGGCGGCTGCCAGGGCTGTCAATTTTTCAAAGTCCTCGTCAGCTACGCTGGCTGCATCGTGTGGGCCCAGACCTATCGCCGCACTAACTTGCTGATATTGCTGAGCTAACTTGATAGCATTGGCGCAATCTTCCAAGCCCTGACCGATGGTTAGCAAGCGGCTTAGCCCAGCTCGGCTAGCACGCTCTAGCACAGCGGGAGTGTCCTTACTCAATGCGTCAAAGGTGAGATGGCAATGGGAATCAGTTAGGCCAGGTATATGCAAATCAGAATCAGTTGCCACAGAAGTCCTCAACCAAGGGGAAGTTTGTTAGCTCACTTCTGGAGAATAGCGGTTTCCATTGGCGGGGGCTAGGCCAATTATTCTTCAAAATAGGCTTGACTTGATGTTCGGGGTTTGTTAGGGTGCATTGCGGGCAATGCATTTGTGTACTATGAGATGATACTTTGAATTGTGGAATAGTTTACTATTCACTCAAATCCATACCACAGGAAAGACAGAAATGGATAAACAGCAGAAAAAACTTCGGGAAGTTCTCCAGAGTTTTGATGAACGTACCGATCCGTTTTATGAACATAAGATTGAAAACGCCGTAAATCAGTTGCGAATGAAACTAAAAGAAAACGACGAAGAGCCGAATGAAAAGCTCATCGCTGAGATTATGGCTTTCGGGTTTTGTGAGAACTATAGAAATGAAAGTACAGGCTGGGGAACGTATTTTGGGCCAATGACGGTAATGCCTAATGGCGAGGGGCAGATGATGGAATCTCCGAGTATTCAGCGTGTTACAATAAATACGCTTGAGTATTGGTCCTTAAGGGCACAAGAAGCAAATCACCCGATCTTGAAAGCTCGCTATGCAGGATTGGTCTGGGATTTTTCACAAACTGTCACCGGCCAACAGGGCGACCCTGATATCGCTCGTATTTGTGTTGATGCCATAATCCAGGTAGCTTCTCGAAGATTACACAAATTCGAAACAGATACAATCACCAAACTAGAAAGAGCGTTGTCCTTGGCTTTGAGCTTGAACGATACTAAACGGAGCGAAAAAGTCCGGGATGCAATCATTGAATACGAAGAATCTATTGCTGAAGATAATAAGCTCGGATTGTGGGGGTTTTCCTTTGATTTGCTTGTGGAGAATAAGGGTATCGTTCTTCCTAATGATCTAAAAGAGAAGATTATCTCTGAGCTAGAGGAAAGATTGGGGCGAGTTTCTAATGTCTCCGGTAATTCGATTGACCAATTTGCAGCCGAAGCTGTCGCCATCCGATTGGCGCGATATTACCGCCGTCTAGATAAACGCGCTGATGTCAAAAGGGTCCTTCTGAAATACGGTAACGCATTCTTAAAAGTAGCGAAATCGGCCGCAGCTATAGTAGGTTCTGCGTGGTTGCAAAAAGTACATTCAGTGTATCTAGATTTTGGAATGAGAGCAGAAGCTGAAAAAATCGCTGTCCAAATCCGATTGATCGCGGAGAAGTGCAAAGACGAGATGGCCGTCTTCTCCCATGAGACGACAATCAGCAAGAAAGAAATGGATGAACACGTTGAGAGCATTATCGGGAATGGACTCACAACTGCGTTGACTCGTATTGCTTTTAACTATGTTCCTAAACGCGAGACGGTTGTTGATCAGATCAAGGAGCTATCCAAGCAACATCCAATTCTTTACATTATGCCACAAACTCTACAAGATGATAAGGGGAGACCCGTCGCACACATAGGCCCTCTTGCCGAAGACCTCGACGGTCATGTCATACGTCAAATGTCTATGAACATGGGCATGTCAGCGATATTTCTCCATCAGGTTGTCGAAGAACTTCAAAAGAAATATCAACCTTCCGTCGAAGAGACTACGGCTTTTTTGTATAAATCTCCGGTTTTTGAAGAAGGAAAGAGAACCATCATTGAAGCGGGCTTAAGATCATATTTCCAACAAGACTACATTGCTGCAATTCATATGTTGATTCCGCAAATAGAGGCAGCAATACGTGTTCTTCTCGAAATACTTGGCGGATCGACATATAGAAAAGGTCGACACAAAGGCTTGTTTCTGAAGACATTCGACGAACTTCTACGTCAAGAGATGATTGTCCAGTCGTTACAAGAGGACGTATCTCATTATTTGCGAGTTCTATTTACCGACCCACGTGGTTGGAACATACGAAATTCAGTCTGTCACGGGATTACTCCTGCGAACTCTTTTACTCCTGCAGTTGCAGATAGAATATTCCAGTCTTTGTTATTGCTCGGGCACTTACGGAAAGGAGATTCCGATGTCCAAAAGAGTGAGGCCCGCAGAAGATAAACTCAGGATTCGTAAGGTAAGCTGTCAGAGCGTAAAGGCGTCGGGGATATGTCTGATGGCAGGGGGGTTGAGAAAAGCGTCAACAGCTACGACGTCGAATCGCACGGGACGATCCTCCCAACGACGAGACTTTAGAGAAGCTTGAGCGCCGCGAATAATGCGTTGCTGTTTGGTGCGGTTGACGGTCTCTTCGGGCCTAGCGTCGGAATCAGACCAGCGGCTGCGGACTTCAATAAAAACCACCTCTTGGCCATCCCGAGCAATCAAATCAATCTCGGCTGGACCGGTGTTGACGTTGCGAGCCAGAATGCGCAGGCCCTGTTTTTTGAGGAATTTCTCGGCCAGCTTTTGGCCCTGCTGACCCTTGGCGGTGCTATGGGTAAGCCGATTCTTCAAGCTAGGCTTCTTGGCAAAGAGCTAGTCGGACTTGGCCTTTTTCTTAGGCGCCAATCCTCTTTGTTTATCGCGTAAGCGGACGGATTTGCCGATACGGTCTCTGAGATAATAGAGCTTTGCTCGGCGAACGTGTCCAGAGCGGATGACCTTGACAGACAAGACCTGGGGAGAATTGGCGGGAAAGATTCGCTCGACGCCGGCGTTATTAACAATCCGCCGAACGGTGAACATTTCGTTCAAGCCCTTACCCTTGCGAGAGATGACCGTCCCGGTGAAGACCTGGGTGCGTTCTTTCTCGCCCTCGATGATGCGTACGGAGACGTCGACGGTGTCCCCGACGCTAAACTCCAGGCGATCTTTCTTGAGGTAAGCCTGTTCAACTTTTTCCATTATCTTGGAAGTCACTTTACTTCTCCTGTTTACTGTTCGCTGGCTCGATTACTAGATCGGGCCGACGTTGGGCGGTTCGTTCGCGGGCCTGCTGTTTTCGCCATTCTTCTATTTTGGCGTGGTGGCCGGAAAGCAGTATCTCCGGCACAGCTAACTCGCGGAAAACTTCGGGACGCGTGTATTGCGGATACTCCAATAATCCTTCGGAAAAGGACTCTTGATCGATTGAAGTCTTCTCGCCCAGAGCACCGGGCAAGAGCCGAGTTACCGCGTCAATAATAACCATAGCGGGGATTTCCCCGCCGGACAACACATAATCTCCTATGGAAATCTCCAAAGGTTGCAAAGCGATTCTAATTCGTTCATCAAAGCCCTCATATCTTCCCGCGATCAGGATGAGCCTTTCTTCCTGCGCCAACTCACGAGCCAAGTTCTGGCTAAATGGCTGACCTTGGGGGGTCAGCATAATTCTTCGGCCCTTTGTGGGCTCGTCGGCTTCGACCTGCTCCAAACAATCCAAAATTGGCTGGCACATCAGAACCATGCCAGGTCCGCCCCCGTAGGGCTTGTCATCGACGCTATTGTAGTTGTCGATGGCAAAATCTCGGATGTTATTCAGTACAACCTCGATCAAGCCTTTTTCCCGCGCTCGCCGGACTATACTGACCTCTAATATGCTCTCAAAAGCCTCGGGAAAAAGAGTCAGGACATCTATGCGCATCGGTCATCTCTAGCAAGCTAAACTAAAAGCAGCTGCTGCTAACGTCCTACGAGGATGCCAGCGGTTTCCAGCAGATTGGCGACGGTCTCGCTGGGCACGGCCCCGACACTGAGCCAATACTCGATGCGCTCGCGTTTGAAGTTGATCTGCTTGTCGGGATCCTTCTGAAGCGGATCGTACACGCCGAGCTCTTCGATGGCTCGTCCGTCACGCGGGGCACGCGAATCGATAGCGTTTAGCCTGTAACAAGGCAGATGCTTTCTTCCGGTTCGTTTTAATCTTAGTTTCACAGCCACGTTCTATCTCCTATAATCGAACATTGTTTATAAAATCTCATCTTAGCGTCTATGACGTTTTCTCGCTGGTTTTTTTCTCTTACTGCGTTGTTTTCTTTTGAATTGGCCCTGGCTGGAGAACATATCCATGGAACCGAGTTGTTTGGCCATTTTCATTTTACCGAACATTCCCTTACCACCCATCATTCCCTGGCTGGCGAAGGATTTGACCATGTGGCGCATTTGGCCAAAGGTCTTGATCAACCCAGATACATCGGACGGATCAGTTCCGGAACCGCCCGCGATTCGCCGACGACGAGAAGGATCGACAATTTCAGGGTCGTCTCTCTCAGCCCTGGTCATGGACTGAACTATAGCCTGGGTGCGGTCGAGCTCGCCTTCATCGGGCGAGGGCATGTTTTTCATCTGGGCGCCCATACCAGGGATCATTTTCATGATATCCCCAATCGGACCCATTTTTCGAATAGCCTGAAGTTGTTTGAGCAGGTCGTCCATAGTGAAGCGGTCGGAGAGAAGCTTTTCCTGCATTTTTTCAGCTTCTCCGGCATCAAAGTGTTGCTGTGCCTTTTCGACTAGGCCAACGACATCACCCATACCGAGGATTCTGCCAGCCATGCGGTCAGGGTGGAATGCCTCAAGGCGATCGAGCTGTTCACCAACACCAATGAACTTTATGGGCTTGCCGGTAACAGCTTTGATGCTCAGGGCAGCTCCGCCGCGAGCGTCACCGTCCATTTTACTCAAAATAACGCCATCCAGCTCGAGCTGGTCATTAAACTCCTTGGCAGAGTTGACAGCATCTTGGCCGGTCATAGCGTCGCAGACGAGGTAGATTTGCTGAGGATTGACCGCTTTGACGACGTTTCGCAACTCGCCCATGAGGTCCGAGTCGATGTGCAGCCGGCCGGCGGTATCGAGGATAACTACATTCTGGCCAGCGGATGAGGCCCGATTGACCGCTGCTCGGCACACGGCCACGGGATCCTTGCTGTCGCGATCGCAGTAGGTGGGGACGTTTATCTGTTGGGCAAGGATTTCGAGCTGATCGATGGCTGCGGGTCGCTGTAAGTCGGCGGCCACGAGAAGGGGCTTTTTCCCCTGGGCCATTACGAATTTAGCTAACTTGGCGGCAGTGGTAGTTTTACCCGAGCCCTGCAGGCCGGCGAGCATGATGATCGTAGGGCCTGGAGAAACATAATAAATCTTGGAATCGACCGGCCCCATGAGGCTGGTGAGCTCATCATTGACGATTTTGACCACTACCTGGCCGGGATGGAGAGATTCGAGGACGTTAGCACCGATAGCTTTTTCGATGATAGAATCGCAGAAGTCCTTTGCTACCTTATAGTTAACGTCAGCTTCGAGCAGTGCTCTGCGGACATCACCCATAGCGTCGGCGATATTATCGCGGCTTATTCGGCCTCGCCCAGAGAGCCGGCGAATCGCCTTAGAAAACCTGTCTGTCAGAGCCTCGAACAATGTATATCTCCAGCTTTAGAGCTAGACTGGGCCTATCCGGAATAGTAATTCGGAGTAAGCGAACGAACCATTATATAGTTCTGGAGTCTATTTGCAAGTCAAATGGTGGCGGGCCTTGCCCAAAACCGGGACAATCGCTATGATAGCTGGATTATCAGATTGAGGTAGCCCAACAGATGAAAAGCGACAAAAAGCCAAAAACACTGGGCCCAGACAAGGTACCCGACGAGCATGGCCGATTCGGGTCGTTCGGAGGCCAATATGTGCCCGAAACGCTGATGGGCGCTCTGGCAGAGCTCAAAATTGAGTACGATAAGGCTCAGAGCGATCCGAAGTTCAAGGAGCAATTGGCTTGGTACCTGCGCTACTATGCGGGTCGGCCCAGCCCGCTATACTATGCCAAACGGCTCAGCGAGAAGATCGGAGCCAAGGTCTATTTCAAGCGTGAAGACCTGAATCACACGGGGGCTCATAAGATTAATAATACCCTGGGCCAGGGGCTTTTGTGTGTGCGGATGGGCAAGAGGCGGATCATCGCCGAAACCGGAGCGGGCCAACACGGTGTGGCGACGGCCACAGCCGCAGCGGTTCTTGGCCTGGAATGCGACGTGTACATGGGCACCGAAGACATCCGCCGACAGGAGTTGAACGTCTATCGGATGAAGCTGCTGGGCACACGAGTGCTTCCGGTGGACAGTGGTTCGCGGACTCTCAAAGATGCGGTCAACGAGGCTATGCGGGACTGGATGGGCTCGTCAGAATATACCTATTATTGCCTGGGATCGGTGACAGGCCCAGATCCGTATCCGCGGATGGTACGCGATTTTCAAACTGTCATCGGCCAGGAAACTCGCGAGCAAGTGCTCGAAGCTGAAGGGCGTTTGCCGGATGTACTAGTAGCTTGCGTGGGCGGCGGCTCAAACTCCGCTGGTATGTTTGCTCCGATGATCGATGATGAAAAGGTGCGAATGATCGGAGTTGAAGCTGGGGGCTATGGACTTGATACTTTCAAACATGCAGCCGCGATAATGAAAGGTAAGCCCGGCATACTGCACGGGATGGAAAGCTATGTCCTCCAAGACGAAGAAGGGCACACCCAAGAAGTGCACTCGGTAGCTGCGGGGCTGGATTATCCTGGCGTGGGGCCTGAACATAGTTATTGGCATGAAACCGGGCGGGTGGAATACACAGCGGTAACAGACTCCGAAGCCATAGAGGCCTTCGGTATGTTGGCTCAGACCGAGGGGCTTATACCCGCTCTGGAAAGTTCCCACGCCGTAGCCTATGCCCTGAAAATGGCTGGGGAACTGTCGCCGGATACCATTATGGTAATAAACCTTTCCGGCCGAGGCGACAAGGACTGCATGGAAGTAGCTCGGCTACTGGCTGAGCAAACAAGCGGAACAGGGGAAGAGAAGTGAACCGAATCGAAGCTTTGTTTAAAGAGCTCTCCGGAACCGGGGGCAAGGCACTGATGCCCTACATCACCGCGGGGTATCCGGATCTAGCTACGACCGCAGCCCTGATAGAGCAGTTGCCCAAATCCGGGGCCAGCATGCTGGAGTTGGGGATTCCTTTCTCGGATCCGATAGCTGATGGCCCGGTGATACAAGCGTCCTATACGCAAGCTCTGAGCAAGGGAATAAGAAGCGAGGAGATTTTCGAGATGATTACCGAGGTCCGCAAGCGGGTGGAGATACCCATCGCGGCTATGGTGAGTTACTCAATTGTCAACAAGCTGGGTCCGGCCAATTACGTCAAGAGCTGTGTGGACGTCGGGGTGGACGGACTGATTATTCCAGATCTGCCCTTGGAAGAGGCCCAAGCGATGAGAGGATTGATAAGAGAGGCTGGGCTGTCGGGTATTATGCTGGTGGCGCCTTCGACACCGATAGAAAGGCAAAACGAGATCGCCAAGTTGAGTAGCGGGTTTATTTATTACATATCGGTGACGGGGATAACGGGCGAGCGCGATAATTTGCCACCAGAACTTACGGCTAACGTGGCGAGGCTCAAGGAGGTCTCGGGTGGCAAACCGGTGTGCGTCGGTTTTGGCATCAGCAAGCCCGCCCAAGCTGCGATGGTGGGCAAGGTAGCCGACGGAGTAATCGTGGGCTCGGCGATAATCAGGCGAATAAGCGAGGCTAAAGATAAAGGCCTTGGGTCCATAGTAAGCTGCGTGGACGAATACGTATCTTCTCTGGCAGAGGCTTTGAACGGGGTGGGCAGATAATATCCGGAATTAGTCCAAGGGGACAACAACAAGCTCGGACGGCTGGCAAGTGAGGGGGAGGATGAGTTCATGGCCAAAAGCAAACATGAGCGAATAAGAGTTAGTGGAGTCCGAGCGGTGGGGCTGGCGAGCATTGCGATTGCGGTGTTGGCATTGGCTGGCTGCGAGGGCAAGCGCATACAGTCGGGCACTGCTCAAGGAGAACCGGTGATAGGTCCGTTCCGGGGCAAGGAGGAGAATCCTCTACGACATAGAAACGAAGACCAAGCCAACCAGAAGGAAATGGTGCAGCTAGTTATCTGGCGGGTTACAATCCCCAATCAAGATCAGAAGCAGGCCGAGGAGCTTTGGAAGTTGTTCAAGCCTACACGGCTGCTGACGAACAATGCGGAGCTGTTGGGACGCAACGGACTTATGGTAAGATTGGGGAACAAGCAGAGCTGGACGGAGGCGATCAGTAAGTTGGAGATTGCCCTGGACATACCCGGGCCGAGAGTAAATAAAGTAAAACAAATAAAAATTTGGTTGGTTGATGGTTATGGGGCGGAAGTTGCCCTGAGCACTTCCCCGAGCACCACGACGCTTTTCTGGCACGAGGCAGGAGGAGATCTGGTAGGCAAGACTTATGAGGATTGTCAGAGACTGCTGGCGATCACAGCCACAGCCCAACCGGGAAGCCAAGTACAAATAAAGTTGACCCCAGCGCTAAAGGACGAAAGCGCACGGGTGAAATCTTTTCGGAGGCTGGCCTTGCGGGCGGGGATGGATCCGGAAAAGTATGTCGCCAAATTTGAACAGTTGGCCGTTGAGCTTATAGTAAATTCCGACGAGTTTTTGATAATCGGCTCTGCGGCTGAAGCAGATACAGCGTCCTTTGGTCGGGCATTTTTTGACGATACCGACCCGCAGCAGCCGAGCAGAACAGTGTTACTGATGGTCCCCCGGGTGAAATCAACGGGGCAAGTGAAATGAACGATCCGGCAAAAAACTTTTGGCGACTCTTTTGCGAGCAAGCCTACACAGCCATTGTGGGCTTCGACTGCCAGAGCCGAGTCATCTGCTGGAATCGCTCGGCAGAAGAAACTTTCGCCATAAAGTCCAAAGACATGCTAGGCCAACCGGTGGAGGAAATCCTGCCCGAGGAACACAGACAAACTCTGAGCCAAGCCTGCCAAGAGGCGGTGCAGGCCAACACAGCCAATCAATACAGGATGAGGTTGCAAAGAAACGACAGCGAAGCCGTTGAATTGTCGGTGAAAGTCCATCCGCTGTGCGACCCAGACGGCCAAGTGATCGCGGGCGTGGTCTGGGCGGAAGATATGACTCGGCTGAGCAAGTTGGAGCGTGAGTTGGCCGCAGCGGAACGACTAAGCTCACTAGGAACTATGGCGGGAGGAGTAGCCCATCACTTCAATAATATCCTCGGCGGGGTGAGCACCTTTGTGGATTATGCTTTGAGCACCGATGATCCGCGTGCAGCTCGACGGGCTTTGCAGATGACCGCCAAGGCAGCCGAACGTGCAGCCAATATCACCAAGAGCCTGCTAGCCTTTGCCCAAAAGGACGTGGGCTCAGAAGACCTGGCGGACTTGACGGAGGTGGTGCTAACCTTTACCAGCCTGATAGAAAAGAGTCTAGCGGAAAAACATATTGAGCTGGATCTACAGTTGAGCCCAACTCCGGTACTGCCCGTGCGAGTGGACTGGATGCATACGGTGCTGGGCAATTTGCTGGACAATGCCGAAGAGGCCATGCCCAAAGGCGGCCGAGTGGATATCGAAGTCGGAGCCGATGCTAAAACCGTGTGGGTAAAGTTTTCCGACCAGGGGCTGGGGATCAAGCCGGACGAGTGGGAACGCATATTTGAGCCCTTCTATACCACCAAAGGCCTTACCGGCGATGGTCAACAGAATCAGCCGGGCCTGGGCCTGGCAGTGGTGCACGGACTGGTCAAAAAGATGGGCGGGGAGATCGATGTAAGCTCAACGCCCGGACATGGAGCCAGCTTTCGCATACGCTTCGCCAGACAGGATAACAAAGAAAAACCGCAAGCCTAATCGGGCCTTTTGACCGGCTCCGGAGGCCAGAAGACGTAGTCGCCAGATTCGGCTTTCTGTCGAAAAGTTTCCTTGTTGTGTTGACCGCCGTGGTCTTCGAAATTCAAACCCCAACTATAGAGAATAAAATCGTCACCTTGGCGCTTGTACGTCAGCGGACCCGGCCCGAAAGGATCGTCGGGAATGACCTTTAGGTATTGCGGAACAAGCTCATCCAACGTCTGG
>SDBV01005706.1_pt1 | contig 17489 bp, 17 predicted proteins | sample 2277081 | NCBI WGS metagenome assembly SDBV01 (sample SAMN10402039, study PRJNA504765) | marine sediment metagenome | isolation source: marine sediment core GS10_PC15, 223 cmbsf | place: Arctic Ocean: Southern Knipovich Ridge | collected 2010 | reverse complement strand
TTTCATGAGACTGGTTGGCAAAACTGGATTCATTCCCCGGATAGAGGTACAGGGAAAAGATAGTGGGGGCAATATTGTCCTTTATATCGAGTCCAAACAAAAGGGCATTCATCGGGACCTGATTGCTTGCATCCCTGATCTCAAAGTGGAGATGCGGACCGAAAGAGTATCCCGATGTTCCTGAAAAAGCCACCATTTCTCCTTTTTCAACCGGCCATTCGTCCTTCCCCGGAAAAATATTCACTGTATGCTGCTGATTGTCATACTGTTTTTTGCGCACATAGTCTGCAATATCCATACGAAACCTGTCAAGGTGTGCATATACGGTGATGTATCCTCCAGGATGAGTTATATACAGTGTATTTCCGTATCCTGCAGCTTCAATCTTTATTCTTGAAATATAGCCTCCGGCAGTAGAAAATACCCTGTGACCAATAACTCCCTGGGTCTTAATGTCGATCCCTGAATGAAAATGGTTTGACCTTAATTCACCAAAATTTCCGGAAAGATACATCTCTATATCCATGGGTGCACGGAAATATTCCGTATTAAAGTTAGCCTGAGACCTTACCAGTTGCGAGAAGCAGGCTCCTGAAATCAGAAGTATAAATAGTGTAGACCGCATAGTTATTGTTTCATTAAAATACGCTAAACAGCAGAAAATTTCAAGACCTAAATATTTTAATTATTCCTTAACAATCTTATATTTGTATTAATAATTTATCAACATGAATATAGCTCATCCCGACTCATTCGAGCAATTAGAATCAAGAATTCAACAACTTATCGGGATGTACGAGAAGGAAAGATCGGTGAAGGAGAAGTTCAGTAAAGAAAAATCGGAGCTTCAGGAACAGCTCCGGCTGGGTCAGGATAGAGTTAAAATTTTAGAAGAAAAATATAATAAACTAAAAATTTCAAAAGTGCTTATTGCATCGAGTGAAGATGTACACGATGCAAAACTAAAGGTGAACAGGATGGTGCGGGAAATCGATAAATGCATTGCTCTTTTGAACAGGTGAGTTCCGGATGGATGAGAAACTATCAATTAGAATAAATATTGCGGATCGGTACTATCCTTTGAAGATAGACCGAAATGATGAAGAGAAGATCAGAAAAGCAGCCAGGACGATAAATGAAAAAGTCCTACAGTATAAACAGAAATATTCCGATAAGGACACACAGGATTTTCTGGCAATGGCAGCTCTGCAATTTGTTATTAAGGTGATTGATGGAGGGGATTTTAAAAAGGATGACGAGATACACGATAAGATCCGGAAGCTAAATGACGAACTGGAGACTGTCTTAAACAAAGAGTAGTATACGTTCTTTAACATACAATGATTTAACCCGCATTGCTTCTTCAACTATTTTTGAAACTCAACATTAAGTAAATTGGAGCTAAGCTCAAGTTGATCTAGATCAGGCCTCAGCTTTCCGGTTCGCCGGAAAGATCCCATACCGGGACATTGGAAGATCGAAATCGAATGGCAGCTCCACCCATGTTAATCAGGGGTTTTACTAAATCTTGGAGGAGCGTGCGGGTTTTTTTATTTATATAAACCAATATACTATGGATAACAATATATTAACATTAGTACTGGCCCTGGGGGGACTGGTCACAGGGGCCATTGTGACATACCTGGTGAACCAGGCCATACTACGCAGGAAGAGTACAAATATAGTGAAGGAGGCGGAAGCCGAAGCGGAAGTACTCAAGAAGGATAAAATATTACAGGCAAAAGAAAAATTCCTGCAGCTGAAGTCAGAACATGAGAAGTACATAAATGAAAAAAATCAGCGAATACAGTCGTCTGAAAACACATTAAAACAGAGGGAAGGAAGTATATCACAGAAACTTGAAGAAATCCAGCGAAAAAACAAGGATGTTGATACTATCAGGGAAAACCTTACTCAGCAGGTTGAGATCATTGAAAGAAGAAAAGAAGAGCTTGACAAATCACACCAGCAGCAGGTTGAGCATCTGGAGACTATTTCAGGACTCTCTGCCGATGATGCAAAACAGCAACTTATTGAATCACTGAAGGAGGATGCGAAGACTGCTGCCATGGCCTCCATCAATGAGATTATTGATGAGGCAAAGATGACTGCCAATGGTGAAGCTAAGAAGATCGTTGTTGAAACAATCCAGAGAGTTGCTACTGAAACCGCAATCGAAAATTCCGTCACAGTATTTAATATCGATAACGATGAGATCAAAGGCCGTATAATTGGTCGGGAAGGAAGGAACATCAGGGCTCTGGAGGCTGCTACCGGAATTGAGATCATCGTTGATGACACTCCTGAAGCCATCATCCTTTCTGGATTTGATCCCGTAAGACGGGAAATTGCACGTCTTGCCCTGCACCAGCTGGTTACAGACGGCAGGATTCACCCGGCCAGGATTGAGGAGATAGTGAACAAAACCCGGAAGCAGATCGAAGAGGAGATTATCGAGGTCGGCAAGAGGACAGTGATCGATCTGGGCATACATGGCATCCATCCTGAGCTTATCAGGCTTGTCGGGAAAATGAAGTATCGTTCATCCTATGGTCAGAATCTTTTACAGCATTCCCGAGAAGTTGCCAATCTTTGTGCGATCATGGCTACCGAGCTGGGATTGAATGCCAAGCTTGCAAAAAGAGCAGGACTTTTGCATGATTTAGGGAAGGTTCCTGATGACGAACCTGAGATACCCCACGCAGTGCTGGGTATGAAGCTGGCTGAAAAGTATAATGAGAAGTCTGAGGTTTCCAATGCAATTGGTTCACACCACGATGAGGTGGAGATGACAACACTTCTTGCCCCAATTGTCCAGGTGTGTGATGCAATTTCAGGTGCTCGTCCAGGGGCGCGCCGTGAGATTGTTGAATCCTATATCAAGAGACTGAAGGACCTTGAGGCTCTGGCTCTTTCTTATCCGGGAGTTTCCAAGACCTATGCCATTCAGGCAGGACGTGAACTGAGGGTTATTGTTGGAAGTGAAAAGATCTCCGACAAAGAAGCCGAGAGTCTTTCATTCGACATCGCCAAGAAAATCCAGGATGAAATGACCTATCCTGGTCAGGTTAAAATTACCGTGATCAGGGAAACACGCGCAGTCAGCTATGCCAAATAGTCTAAAAGGTAAGAAAATACTTGTGACCGGCACAGCCGGATTTATTGGATATCATCTGGCAAAGGCATTAATCGAAAACGGTGCTGATATCGTCGGACTCGATAATATTAATGATTATTACGAGCAGGAACTCAAGTTCGCCCGCCTGTCTGAAACAGGTATCCCCGTAGAAAAAATTGAGTATAATAAACTAACAGGCAGTCTGAACCATGAGGGGTACAGGTTTATAAAAATGGATCTGGAGGACAAGCCGAACCTGCTGGATCTTTTCGCAAAAGAGAAATTCGAAATGGTAGTCAACCTGGCCGCACAGGCAGGTGTGAGATACAGCTTCACTCATCCGGATGCCTATATCGGGAGCAATATCCAGGGATTTCTGAATATCCTGGAGGCATGCCGCCATCATCCTGTTGAGCACCTTGTCTTTGCCAGTACCTCCAGCGTCTATGGATTGAATGAGAATATGCCATTCTCGGTGCACCAAAATGTCGATCACCCGGCAAGTTTATATGCTGCCAGCAAGAAAAGCAATGAGCTGATGGCTCATTCATACAGCCACCTTTTCCGCATCCCCCTAACCGGCCTCAGGTTTTTCACAGTTTATGGTCCCTGGGGAAGACCGGATATGGCTCTGTTTATTTTCACCAAATCCATTCTATCCGGACAGGCGATGAACGTGCACAATGAGGGAAGGATGGAGAGGGATTTTACCTATGTTTCCGATATCGTGGAAGGAATAGTAAGGATAACCGGCTCCCCTGCCCGGGTGGCAGGAAAGGGAGAATCTACAATTGATCCTGCTTATTCTACGGCTCCCTACAGGATCTACAATATAGGCAACAGCAATCCCGTGAAATTAATGGATTTCATAACAGCCATAGAAGAGGAGCTTGGTATGAAGGCCAATATGAACATGATTCCACTACAACCGGGAGAAGTAGAAAAAACCTGGGCTGATGTATCGGATCTTAGAAGAATGTTCGGGTATTCACCGGATACTCCCATTCATGTAGGGGTTAAGCAATTTATTGAATGGTACAGGAAGTATTACAATGCCTGAGACAGGGTTCCCTGAATTTAATATTTTTCTAGGAGGATTCCCCTCCTGTTATCATTCTTAAGATACCCTCAAACTGCTCTGCCTTTTCACGGTACCCTGATTTATGGTAGGCGTTAATTATATTGTGCAGGATGCGGATGATGATATCCGGATTCGAACAAGGATTGAAATGGGAAGGTTTTGATTTAATATCCTGTTGCTTTAGAAAATAACTGATTTCGCGTCTTCCAAGAACTGCGCCCTTATTATATGGATTTATATAAAAGAGAATATCCTCGGTAATCTCTTCAATACTATCCCCGCTTACCATCTCGTCCTTGTAAGCCAGGATAAAATTTTTAGGCAGGTTCACCCCGAAGACCGGCAGGCCAAGCCTCTGGGCAATAATAGAATATATTACAGCGATGGATATGGGATTTCCTTTTCTTGTTTCCAGCACCTGGTTAATGAAAGAGTTTCGCGGATTGTAAAAATTCTTTGTGTTACGTTTAAATCCGTTGACTTCGAAAAGAATATGATTAAGTATCCTGATTTTTTCGAGAGCGGTAAGATTATTATTCAGTTCAAGCCATACATCACGGATAATCTTGTCCAGGGGTTTTTCTACATCCTGCAACTGTAGGTCAGGGTACTGGTAACGGGCGATGATGTAGGCACCTTTTAAAAGGTCTGATGCCCCTGTTGAAATCCATTCCTTTAGCAGGGTATGTGTACTCTGCATCTGGATTTCCTGCATTATGTTGATTATCCTTTCCTGGTAATCGGAATCCAGGGATTCTTCCCAGGCTGTTTCCAGATCGGGAAGGATATCAGATCCCTGGTCCAGCAGATTCCGGGTGACAGTCTGATTCACCTCCTCGCTGGGATCATCCAGCAGCTGAATCATGGCTAATATTTGTTCTTTACTCATTCCCACATCAGATGGTTTCAGCAGATATGCTCGAGGGTGAATTTAATTAATTTATTGACACTGGCTTTGTAATCATCCGTAAACTCCAGGGATGTACGGTTTGCTATCATAGTACAGAGGGTAACCGCCTGGTGCCCCAGCAATTGAGAAAGACCGAACAATGCCGAACTTTCCATTTCATAATTCATGATCTTCAATCCCTTGTATTGAAAACTTTCCAGCTTGTCATTAAGTCCTGGATCCAGGGGCTGGAGGCGGATTTTTCTTCCCTGTGGACCGTAAAATCCGGGTGCAGAAATCGTGATTCCTGAATGAAGATCATCGGGAAAAAGTTCGAACAGTTCATCGGATGATCGAATAAAATAGGGATCGGGCAGGCAGGTATCCCATCCGGTATGTTCTTTGAATGCTTTTTCCATATCCAGGTCGGCAACCTTATTCCGGTCAGCATAAAAGTTCAACACTGTGTCAAATCCAGCAGCATACCTACTGAGTATAAGGCTGTTAATTGGCACGCCGGACTGGAGTCCCCCTGTGGTTCCAATCCTAATCAGATTAAGAGACCGCCGTTTGGTATTCAGAACACGCTTCTCCAGGTCAATATTTACAAGGGCATCCAGCTCATTCAGGACGATATCGATATTATCCGTACCTATTCCGGATGACATAGCTGTGATCCTTTTGTTTTTGTATATACCGGTATGTGTGACAAATTCCCTGTTGGATGATTGTACCTCAATGGAGTCAAAGAATGCGGAAACTATTTTTACCCGGTTGGGGTCTCCTACAAGGATTATGGTATCTGCAATCTGGCCTGGAAATAACTTCAGATGGAAGATGCTGCCATCGGGATTAAGAATAAGTTCTGAGGGTTTAAATTCCATATGGTAAAAAAACATCTTTATTTCGACCCTGTACAATTAAATTAGTATATTTTTACACATCTATATGTTAAAACAAAACTTTAATCTTATGAAAAACAAACAATCCTTATTAGTTGTCGGCCTCGTTGTTATCGTCCTTGTATTGATTTTTAGCAGCAGAATGTTTTATGTAATCAGACCGGGAGAGAGGGGCTTAATCTTCCACACAATTTCCGGGTATCTGGATAAAGACAATATCCGTGGAACGGGATTGCAAATGATCGCTCCCTGGAATAAAATGTACAGATATAATGTACGTGAGCAGCCCCGGGAGGAAACCATGGACGTACTCGATAAGAACGGCCTTTCCGTAAATGTGGACGTAACCGTTCGGTTTAATCCTGTCTACAACCGGATAGGTGATCTCCATGAGGTGTTCGGAACAGAGTTTGTCAACACCCTTGTTGTTCCGGAAGTTCGCTCTTCTGTAAGACAGGTCATGGGGCGTTATACCGCAGAGGAGATTTATTCTACAAAACGGAATGAAGTGGAATCATCCATTATCGAGGAAACCGCCATTATCCTGAAGGCCAATAATATTGATATGAGAGCACTGCTGATTCGTTCCATCAATCTTCCCGCGGAAATAAAAGGGGCCATTGAGAATAAACTGACCCGGGAACAGGAAGCCCTGTCGATGACATACATCAATGAACGCGAACGCCTGGAAGCTGATCGTAAAGTGATCGAAGCCAAGGGTATTGCAGATTATAACCGGATCGTCAGTGCCAGTCTGACTACCAATATCCTCAAACTAAGAGGAATTGAAGCAACCAATAAACTGGCTGAATCGGCAAATGCCAAGGTAGTAGTTATTGGTAGCGGGAAAGATGGCTTGCCACTGATTCTTGGCGGCAACAATTAGCCGGAGACTAACATGATCCAGAGAATTCAGACATTGTTTCTGCTCGGGGCTGCAGTTTTTCTTGTACTTATGCTTTTCATGCCCATTGCAGAGATACTGACTGAAGATGGAATTACCTACACAGCTTTGAGCAAGGGACTCCAGAAAGCAGACAGGGATGTTGTTGTTGAAACCTGGCCGGTTTTTATACTGGTCCTGGTTTCAGCAGCATTACTATTCCTTAATGTGTTCTTATACAAAAACCGGAAACTTCAGATCCGTTTTTGTGTATATGGAATTATCCTTGGATTCGGAATGATCGGGCTGATGTATTATTTCTGGGTGGTAATATTCCGGCAGCTTGATGTCAACTCCTATTGGCTCAGGATGCCGGTGATATTTCCGGTTGTTGCAATTATATTGACCTACCTGGCATTCCGGGGAATAAGGAAGGACGAGATACTTGTCCGGTCAATGGACAAAATCCGCTAAGATTCCGGACTACCCGGGCTGCTGTCTATTAGAAACAGAGCTTCCTAAATGTCAGCCGGAAGAAATGATCTCCATGCTGTTTGCATCGGTGATCTTCTCACAGTAATAGCATTTAATGCTTACAGGATGCCTTGTGACTAGGTCAAATTTAGTACGTACCTCTTCCTGGTTTGTTATACACATTGGGTTTACGCACTTTACAATGCGTTCAATCCTTTCAGGAATTTCAACGACTTTTTTCTCGACCACTTCGTAATCCCTGATAATATTGACCTTAACATCCGGTGCGACCAGGGCGATCCGGTCGAGGTCTTCCTGCTTGAAGAATACTCCGCTGAGTTTCATAATTCCTTTTTTCTCAAGCTTTTCACTGTCAAGATTGGTTCCGAAGGTAATTTGATTCTCAATATGGTCGAGTCCCAGTATATCGATTACCCTGAAAAGTTCTTTCGCCGGGATATGGTCGATCACTGTTCCGTCTTTAATGGCACTTACAACAAGCTGTTTGCGATCTTTCATCATTTTCTTTATTTATTCAATCCTAAAATGGAAGTTATAATGGCCTGACGCGCATAAACACCGTTTCTTGCCTGGGTGAAATAGTAGGCCTTTTTGTTTTCGTCAACATCTACTGTGATCTCGTTAACGCGAGGCAGTGGGTGAAGAACTTTAAGATTTTTCTTCGTGTTTTCAAGCATCTCGTTTTTCAGGATGTATACGTTCTTAACCCTTTCGTATTCAATAGGATCTGAGAATCTCTCCTTCTGGACTCTGGTCATGTACAGGATATCAGCTTCGGCGATGATATCTGTGAAATCTTTATGCTCATGATACTTTAGTCCCAGGGCATCCAGGTGCTGCTTGTATTCATCCGGCATTTTCAGTTCATCCGGGGAGATAAAATGAAATGTTGTTTTGAATTTTGACATTGCCATAAGAAGGCTGTGTACGGTTCGTCCGTATTTCAGGTCACCAACCATGAAAATTTCGAGTCCCTCAAGGGTTCCCTGGGTCTTTTTGATGGAGTACATGTCAAGCAGAGTCTGGGTAGGGTGCTGGTTTGCACCGTCTCCGGCATTGATTATTGGGACGGTAGCCATTTCGCTCGCCCAGCGTGCACTTCCTTCGACAGGGTGACGCATAACAATCAGATCGCTGTAATTACTGACGATCCTGATAGCATCGCTAAGGGTTTCCCCTTTGGAGGCACTGGTAGTTCCTGAATCGGAGAACCCTATGATCCTTCCTCCAAGCTGGTTAACAGCAGATTCAAAACTTAAACGTGTTCGGGTGGAAGGTTCGAAAAATAAGGTAGCAATTACATAGCCCTGAAGTATATTCTGCTTTGGATTCTTCTCGTATTTTGCAGAAAGCTCCAGGATCTTCAGGTAATCTTCTTTTGAGTAGTCATCAATGGATACAAGGCTTTTACCAACCATAAAAAGAATGTTTAAATATCAATGAACAATATCGTGGAAATAATGAAATGGATAATTGTTTTAAAAATAGCTATGTAGAATATCACTGCAAAGCTATGTTGATAAGAATTAAAAACTTTAGCCCGGGGATGGGCTAGAATCCGGGATCGGATCCTTTAGCTCAGCTTTTGCCCCGGTAAGTTTATTTACGAGTTCCAGAACATGGATTGTCCTGCTTTTCCGCACCTCTGAGACCATCATGCATGTGTCCGTGAAGTTCTGTTCTTTCACAGTCATTTTCTCATCATCGATGATTTTCTTTATCGCGTTAGTCAGGGGGTAGGTATAACTGATTTCAATCAGGTCAGTTTCAACTGCGTCAATAATTGTAGCTTTTTTCAGAGCTTCTGCAGCTGCCGACCGGTAAGCATTTATTAGTCCCCCGACCCCCAGCAAGGTGCCTCCGAAGTATCGTATAACTATGACAAGGACATTGCTTAGATCGTATGCCTGAATCTGCCCGAGTATAGGTTTACCAGCCGAATTTGAAGGTTCGCCGTCATCGTTCGCCCTGACTTCATTCTTAGCCGCACCCAGGCGATAGGCATAGCAGTGGTGCCTGGCATCGTGATATTCTTTTCTGAGTCTTTCCTGAATTGATTTTATCTCTTTGGTTGATGATACAGGAAAAGCGAAGGCAAGAAATTTACTGCCCCGGTCCCGAAACAATCCTTCAGATCGTTTTTCTATTGTGCGGTATGCATCTTCGGTTCTCATTTTCCTATGAAGAATAAGCAAGGACAATGGAAGCGATAATGCAGATAATAATCCCTGTTATGTTAAGCCTTGAGAGCTTCTCACGGAAAAGCAGAACCCCGAGAAGAACAGATAAGGCCACTATTCCTATGTTGTTGATCCCGAATACCACGGAGCTGTCAATTATTCCATGGGAGGGGTGGCTGTAGTTCAGGGTCCGCACCAGAAAAAAGATGGAACCAAAGTTTACAAATCCCAGAAGAACACCCCATCCCAGCACTCTGAAATTAAAGAGTGACAACCAACGGTTTTTACCTGTAAAGCTGACCAGTATCCCGCTTATTGCTGATATGCCGAAAAGAAGGGCTGTAAAAAGGGAGAGGTTGTTGTCCGATACGTATTCATGCTGTGCCAGTTTTACAAGAGAATCCACAATACCCATTCCCACGAAAAGGATCAGGGGCAGATAGAGTAAAGACGGATCCGGCAATTTATTCTTCTTTTTAAAGATGGTAAGCAAAACTCCTGCCAGGGCAATCAGGATACCCAGTGTTTTCAGAAGGCTTATTGTATCCCCCGGGTCATAAAGAATAGAAAAAATAATTGGAAAGATGACAGACATCTTGCCAGCGATGGTGGTCACTGCCATGCCGGCCTTTTGAGAGGATCTTGCAATAATGAAAAACATTACTATAAACAGGATCCCGATAATTACAGCCAGCACAAAAAATGGCGGGGGATAATTCCATGCAGTTCTGACGGTGTCTCCGCTGAAAAAAAAACCTATAGAGGATGCTGTGATGTAATTTATTACGATTACGGGAAATGTTTTTACATCCCGCCTGTCAATTAACCGGAATATCAGAAATATTCCGGTGGAACTTAGGATGCTAAGAAGGAGGTAGGTCAAAACTAGATTTTAAGCTTCTTCTCGATCTCATCAATCTGGATACGGAAACGCTTATCGGTTTCAATCAGGTTGTTGACGGTCTTGCAGGCATGCAGAACAGTAGCGTGATCCTTGCCCCCGATCTGTGTACCAATGGTTGCCAGTGAGGCTTTGGTCATGCTCTTGGAAAAGAACATGGCAACCTGTCTGGCCTGAACGATCTCACGCTTCCTGGTTTTTGACTGGATATGATCCAACGGGATATTGAAATAATTACATACCACTTTCTGAATGTAATCGATGCTGATCTCGCGTTTTGTGTTCTTGATGAGTTTATCGATCATATCCTTGGCCAGGTCGAGAGTGATCTCTTTCTTATTGAGTGTTGACTGGGCCAGCAAGGAGATGAGGGCACCTTCAAGCTCCCTGATGTTATCCGTGATATGAGTTGCAATATATTCTACAACTTCTTCCGGGAGTTCAATACCATCTTTGTAAGTTTTCATTTTCAGGATGGCCATCCTGGTTTCAAAGTCCGGTATCTGGAGATCGGCTGATAGTCCCCACTTAAAACGTGAAAGCAATCTTTGTTCAAGCCCCTGCAATTCAACTGGTGGTTTGTCAGAAGTAAGTATTAGCTGCTTGCCGGACTGATGGAGGTGGTTGAAAATATGAAAGAAAGCATCCTGGGTTTTTTCCTTGCCTGCAAATTCATGCACATCATCAATTACCAGCACATCAATCATCTGGTAAAAATGAATAAAGTCGTTTTTATTATTGTTCCTGATTGAGTCTACAAACTGGGTCTGGAATTTATTGGCATTCACATACAATACTGTCTTATCCTGTGATTGTTCCTTCACCTGTATCCCTATGGCCTGGGCCAGGTGGGTTTTGCCAAGTCCTGATTCACCATAAATGAGAAGTGGATTAAATGCAGTTCCCCCGGGATTGTTAGCAACTGCATATCCTGCAGAGCGGGCTAGTCTGTTGCAGTCACCTTCTACAAAATTGGTGAAGGAATTTTCCGGGTTGAGCATCGGGTCAATGTTCAGTTTCTTGAGCCCGGGAATGATGAAAGGATTCTTGATGGTGGTCGCCTCTGAATCAATAGGAAAGGATACCGGTTTGTTCTTCAACTCCTTCTGGTTCCTGGCCGGAAGCTTGACAGTATAAGGTTTGGAGCTGGAAGAATATCCGTTGTTTTCCATAACAACACTGTATTCAAGCTTTGCGTCAAATCCAAGTTCCTTACGCAATACTTTTCTAAGTATATCAATATACTGTTCTTCCAGATATTCATAAAAGAAGGGGCTGGGAACCTGAATAGTCAGAATACTTTTCTCGAGTTTTACTGGAACAATGGGTTCAAACCAAGTTCGGTAGCTTATCGAGGGTACATTATCCTTAATTATTTTCAGGCATCTGTTCCAAACTGCGTCATGCATCAGGGAGAAAAAATTAATTGGTTACTATACTTTGCTATACTTTTTAACTACCCTCAAAGGATTAGCTAAGTTTGTGAAAAAAAAAGTAAAAAAAAAGCTCTTTATCATTTGACTTTGTTAAATAAATCATATAAGGTTTATTATCAGTCTTTTAAAAAAATAAAAAAATGAAAAAAAATCTAAGTTACTTATAATCAGTCATTTGTAACTAATGAACCTTAATAAATTGTACCTTAATTATTTATAAAATATTAATTGAAGTGAAAGGTTCAATGAAGCCTGCTGCCGAAGTATTTTAATCAAAAAAAAATCATATTTGGTCAAATCATTTTGACCTTTAAAGTCAGATTCCGGACCCAAGATGATTATTTCTTTTCTTTTTTATCCGATTTCCCGAAGACGGATACATTTACATATTTCTTCGGATTTTCCTGCAGGTCTTTTAACAGGAGTTCAAGTTCTTTTGAAAGTGATTCGATGTTCCGGTAAAGTGTATCATTATTAATCAGCATTCCAATAGTGCCTTCGCCATCATTAATCTTCTCCAGAATCTGATGTGTCTGCTCGAGTGTCCTGTTGGTATTATTGATTGTTTCTTTAAGATCTGACTTTGCAATTGAATCAGTAATTGATTCTATATTGCTCATTGCTGCTGCCAGTTCTTCATTATGATTCTTGAGGTTTTCTGTAATTGATTCCATATTGGATATGAGCAGGTTTAACTTGCCATCTTTGGCAAGCATGACTTCCATTCCGTCAACGCTGCTTTCCATTTTTTGAATGGATGATTTGAGAAGGTCTGCGCTTTCCCTGTCAAATACATAGGCCATGGCAGACATCAGGGAGTCAACTGTAACGATAAGGTTTTCAGCCTTATCCTTGACCGGACTCAGCTGCTGTTCCAACTGGTCTGTCAATCCGGCCCTCACAGTTGCCTCCAGTGTATCACCGGAAATATGAATGTCATCAGAGCTGCCAAGTATGATTTCAACAGCCTTGGTTCCCATAAAATCAGCATCATACAAAATTGCTGAAGAGGGTACAGGGAGTTTGTATTGTTTCTCAATTTCAAGGGATACGATCAGTGAGTTGTTTCCTTTCAAATTAAAAACAATATCGCCTACCTGCCCAACATTGTACCCGCTGATGAAAATTTTACTGTTTTTTTCCAGTCCCCCGATATTATTAAAAACTGCATAGTATGTATCAACACGGGTCAGAATATTTCTGCCCTTGAGGAAATTCAATCCCCAGATAGTAGCAGCAATTGCAGTAGTAATAATGATCCCAATTTTGATTTCGCTGGAAAGTCTCATATGGCTTGAAAAGTGAGAATTAAAGTTAATTATTTATTTTGGTTACGGGCTTCTGAGAGGGGAATAATTATGCCGCCCTGTACAGCAATTACAAAGGCTCCGGGAAAAGATTGCTGTACTTCCGGCACCATTCTGGAAACCTGTTCGAAAGAAGTCGATTTTCCGACTGCATATTTGTACAGATTGTTTGTTTTGAACTCTGCTACATGACCATAATCTGAAAAGGAAAAATCATCCAGTGTCCGGCCGCGTGTTGTAGTAAGAACCTGTACCATATAATAAATATTACTATCCTCCTGGAGATCCGGGTCTGTGGCAACGGTCATATATGTCACAGGGCGTTCTTCTCTTTCCGGGAGTTTCAGACTGCCTTTGGCGCTATTGTTCTCAATATTTCGCTTATACTCTTTAAAGGCCCGGTAGATAGCAGAAGCAAGGTATTCCTGTCCCTCTTTAGACATCATATATCTTTGTTCTGAGGCATTTGTAATGAATCCGGTTTCTATAAGCACGGATGGCATTGTGGTCCTCCAGAGTACAAGGAACCTCTCCTGTTTGACTCCCCTGTCATTTCGCATTGCCCTTTCCCTGAACTGGTCCTGAACCAGATCTGCAAACTCAATACTCTGGGAAGTATAGGTTTTCTGCATGAGGTTGAAAATAATATAGGATTCTGCCAGGTCAGGGTCGAATCCCTCGTAATTGGACTCGTAATTTTCCTCCAGTGTTATAACGGAGTTTTCTTTCATGGCAACCTGCAGATTCCTTTCATCATGAGAGGTACCCATAGTAAATGTTTCTGCTCCCCTGGTATTTGGATTTGTCCACCAGTTTGAATGGATGGATATGAAAAGGTCGGCATTGTTCCTGTTAGCAATGTTAGCTCTTTCATGCAATTCAACAAAAACATCCGTTTTGCGGGTATAGATCACCTTTATATCCGGGAGATTTTTTTCAATATAATCTCCGAGTTTAAGTGCCACTGCAAGAACAATATCCTTTTCCTTGCCTCTGGATCCGATTGCGCCCGGATCATGACCACCATGTCCGGCATCAATCACAACAATATCAAGTTTGTCCACTGGCTCATCTGTCGCATGGAGAAATGGTGCCATAAATATTATTACGGCGTATACAAGAATCAGGCATAAATACCGTTTAATCAACAGTGTTTTCAGGCTTGGAATTCCCATCAAATCTCGATTAATTTGATTAGTTTTAGGGGTTTTATTAAAACGCGATCTGTACAAAATTAGCATATATAAATTGTCTACAAAACGGCTACAATTTCTTTTACTTCTCATTCTGTTTCTCGTGGCCGGTTTTCGGTTGTCTGCGCAGGTCTCAGAAGACACCGCCAGCCTTGAAGAGGCAGTTGTGATGCCTCTGATTTCCTTTGATACTCTGATGCAGGAACAAATTGATTCCATTCCTTTTCGGCGAACAACACCCCCTTCTGATACCCTGCATGATTCGGGTGAGAAACAGGCCGTTGATTCTCCGGTTACATATTCAGCAAGTGATTCTCTCATATATTCTATGACAGGACAAAAAGTATTCCTTTATAGCGATGCTCGTATAGAATATAAATCAATTACACTTGTATCAGAGTACATTGAATTTAATATGGGGAATGAGGCCGTATTCGCAAGAGGTATTTATGACAGCCTGGGCAATGAAGTAGGCAAGCCAAATTTTTCGGAAGGGAATGAGAGTTTTGATGCCAGAAAGATCTCCTATAATTTCAGAACCAAAAAGGGAATAATTACAGATATTTTTACAGAGCAGGAGGGAGGCTACCTGCATAGTGAAACCACCAAACGGCATCCGAATGACCAAATTCATATGAAGAAGGGTAAGTATACTACCTGTGATGCTCCTCATCCTCATTTCTATATCGCCCTCACAAAAGCAAAGTCAATCCCGAACGATAAGATAATTTCAGGACCGGCATATATTGTCATTGAGGATGTTCCCATACCGATAGGTATACCCTTCGGTTTCTTCCCTTCGAACCAGATTAACCAGTCTGGTTTCCTGTTGCCTACCTATGGGGAAGAGGAGAGAAGGGGGTTTTACCTGCGGGGTGGTGGTTTTTATTTTGCCCTGAGCCAGTTTTTCGACCTTGCTGTAACGGGAGATATCTATACCAACGGGACCTGGGGTTTTAGTACCCGGTCAAGTTACAAGAAAAACTACAAGTTCGGAGGTAATTTCGGTATCAACTATTATGAAAATGTTTCAGGAGATAAAGGCCTGGAGAATTATACGAAATCCAAAGACTTTGCAATCCGCTGGTCCCATTCCCAGGACAGCAGGGCCAACCCTAACCAGACTTTCAGAGCCTCCGTAGATTTCAGTACAAGATCCTATGATCAGAACCACCAGCGCAACATCAATAATGTTCTGCGAAGCACTAAGAGATCATCTGTGTCATTCTCAAGGATATGGCCGAATTCACCATTCAACTTTTCAGCCAGTATGGATGCGACCCAAAACGCTCAATCCGGGACCCTTGACATGAATCTGCCTTCTGCCAATTTCAATATGAACCGTCTATATCCACTTAAAAGAAAAAATCCAATAGGAAGCCCAAGATGGTACGAGAAACTAACAGTAAGTTATTCAGCAACTCTTGCAAATAAGATTCATGCTGATGAGACAGGCTTTTTGAATGAAACTCAAGTATCGGATTTTGACAACGGGTACCAGCATTCAATTCCCGTCAGTCTGCCTTTAAATTTCCTTAACTATTTCACGCTCTCTCCAAGTATGAGATATAGCGGGGTAGTCTTCACAAAGTCGGTTCATCCATCTTATTTTGATGGGAATGACAATCCCAGCGGGAGCGGTTTAGACACCCTTGTACTTGATACCATTTCCGGTTTTAACTATGCACATGCGATTGTTCCCAGCATTGGACTTTCTCTCACTCCAAAGATCTATGGAATGTACCAGTTTAAGGAAAAATCCCGCATCGTAGCTATCCGGCACGTAATGTCACCAAGTGCCAGTTTCAGTTTTGTACCCGACTTGTCCAGCATGTCTGCGCAATATTACCAGGAGATCCCGACGGATACACTCGGGAACACCCGGACAATCTCTAAGTTTGATGAATCGATATACCGTACCCCAGTTCCTTCGGGCCGGTCAGGTTCACTGGGACTAAACCTTAAGAACAACATCGAGATGAAACTGAGATCCAGATCCGACACCTCGGTTGAAACTACCAAGGTTAAAATCCTGGATAACCTGAATTTCAGTTCAAGTTACAATATGTTCAAGGATTCCCTTAAGTGGACGCCAGTGCGCATGTCGGCCAATACATCCTTGTTTAAACGTAAAGTAAGTTTTCGTTTCGGGGGAACATTCAACCCTTATGCATATACTACGGATGAGAATGGAAGAACTCATATTATTGACAAATCCTATCTGAGCACAGACAACAGGCTATTTCGTCTCACGAACCTGGATTTCAGCTTGGGATTTAATTTTCGTTCCAACCAGGGCAAACAGGGTGGACGTGAAGGGGAAATGGAACTGGCAAATGATCCTACTGCCCGGATAATTGACCCTACCGGTTATGATCAGATGGTATTTAACAACTATGTAGATTTTGAAATTCCCTGGTCCATTAATCTTAATTATAATTTCAGGTATCAGAAGCCTTTTGATGAGTACTCAATAATCCAGTCCTTTAGAGTAAGGGGAGACTTCAGTCTTACACCCAAATGGAAGATCGGTTACAATACAGGGTTTGATTTCAAATCCAAAGAAATAACAACGACGAATTTAAGTATCCACCGTGATCTGCATTGCTGGGAAATGAATGTCTCGGTGGTACCATTTGGAAGATACCGAAGTTATTCTTTTCAGATAAATATCAAATCTGCCATCCTTCGGGATCTGATGTATGAAAAAGGTGATGCATGGTATGATAATTTCTAAATTTATTCAATTATGAAAAAAGTAATTTTTACCGGAAATGCACCAAATGCTGTTGGCCCTTATAGCCAGGCTATTGAAAAGGGAGATATGCTTTTTATTTCCGGACAGATCTGCATTGATCCTGCAACCGGGAAGACGGTTGACGGGGGCATACGTGATCAGACAGCTCAGGTAATGAAAAACATTGACAATATCCTCAAAGCTGCAGGTTATTCAAAGGCAGATGTTGTGAAATGTACCTGTCTTTTGGTAACTACTCAGGTCTAAAAACAAGGCGGTTATTAACAATTTGAGCTGGTTTTTGCATAGTATTTCAAAAATTTCCGGTTGTATTTTCAAAAAGCAAAGTCTTATTAACAGTTGTCAG
>SDBV01005705.1_pt1 | contig 17493 bp, 15 predicted proteins | sample 2277081 | NCBI WGS metagenome assembly SDBV01 (sample SAMN10402039, study PRJNA504765) | marine sediment metagenome | isolation source: marine sediment core GS10_PC15, 223 cmbsf | place: Arctic Ocean: Southern Knipovich Ridge | collected 2010 | reverse complement strand
ATAGAACCCGACGGTCGATTATTATTCGTTGTTTAATCCAATTATAAATTCTTAGCGAACTGTCAGACTGTGCGAGAAATTTTTATTCACTATGATTCAGAAAAAGTAAATAGTTTTTAGCTCTTAACGAGAAATTTAATCACACAGTATATTTAGACCTTTTATGGTATTGTAATAGTACCTGCTTTTCTAGTAGTTTATAGCTGCTTATGGAAAAAATATTAGAAATACACTCCGATGGAGGCTGTTCCGGCAACCCGGGGCCGGGCGGATGGTGCTTTATATTACGTATTGGAGATGAACAGATAAAAGGTTCCGGAAATGCAGAATTAACAACTAATAATAAAATGGAACTTCTTGCTGTAATTAATGCATTAAAATTTATAGAAAATAATGAACAATACCAGAATATACATGTGGATTTTTATACAGACTCTAAATATGTAAAAAACGGAATTACAGACTGGATTAAGCGCTGGATAGTAAACGGCTGGAAAACTGCTTCTAAAAAGTCCGTTAAAAATAAGGAACTCTGGATTCAGCTCAAAAAATTATCCGATACAAAGGATATAACCTGGAACTGGGTAAAGGGCCATAGCGATAATGAATTAAATAATTTATGTGACACTGGTGTTCAGGAAGAAATTAAAAAAGTAAAGAACTCTTAAAAAACTGTTGTAACCGGTCTGGAATTATATTCAACTTTTTAGTATATTAAAAGCTTAAGAGTTGGAGATTAAAAATGAGGCTTTACAGCAGAAAACAATTATTTATATATGCCGGGATTACTGTGCTAACGGTTTTAATTCTTACAGGCATATTCGGATTTCTAAAAATTCCCTGGGAAACAAAAATTACATTTGAGGATCTGGATGCTTCAAATGGAACAGAAATCCAGTACGAAGATATTCCGGAAACAGTAGTATATTCAAATGATGAAATAGAAAACATTAGAGTATATAAAGAACTTAACAGCGGAGTTGTTAATGTAACTACAATTACTATGTCCTACAACTGGTTTTTAGAACCCGTTCCAACCGAAGGAACAGGTTCCGGTTCAATAATTGATGATGAGGGGTATGTTCTTACTAATTATCATGTAATTAAGAATGCAGAAGAGCTATTTATAACTTTAGCAGACGGTTCCAATTTTGAAGGAGAAATAATAGGAGTAGACCCGGAAAATGACCTTGCAGTGTTGAAGTTTGATCCGGAAGGCAGTGAGCTGGTTATAATCCCTTTTGGATCGTCAAGCAATCTTCAGATAGGGCAGAAAGTTCTTGCAATAGGTAATCCATTTGCTCTGGAACGCACCTTAACTACAGGAATTGTTTCCGGACTTGGAAGGCCTATTCAGGTTTCTGAACAGTATATAATAAGGGAGATGATACAGACAGATGCTTCTATAAATCCGGGCAATTCGGGCGGCCCTTTATTAAACTCGCATGGAGAAATGATAGGAATTAATACAGTGATCTTTTCAACTTCCGGCGGATCTATTGGCATAGGATTTGCTGTTCCTATAGATACGGCAAAAAGAATTATTCCCGATCTTTTGGAATACGGAGTTGTTCGCAGGGGATGGATTGATATGACGCCTGTCCAGTTGTTTCCTCAGCTTGTAAGGTATGCAAACCTGCAAGTAGAACAGGGGATCCTGATTTCTGAAGTGCCGCCGGGAAGCCCGGCAGATAAAGCAGGCCTTAAAGGCGGTAATCAGAAAGAATGGGTACGATCAGGCAGAAGCATAATATATCTTGGAGGAGACATTATAATAGAAATTGACGGAATGGAAATAAAGGGGCTTGCTGATATGTATGGCGCTTTAGAAGATAATAAACCCGGAGAGGTGGTGCCCGTAAAAGTAATCCGCGGAAATAATATAGTAACTCTTGATGTAGAGTTATCCAACCGCTATTAAAGGACAATAATTGAAGTTTAAAGTTGTTTCTGAATATGAGCCTGCTGGTGACCAGATGCAGGCAATTGAAAAATTATCCAATGGAATTAAAAACCACCTGCCTTACCAGACTTTAAAAGGTGTGACTGCATCCGGAAAAACATTCACAATGGCAAAGATAATAGAGCAGGTGCAGGCGCCGGCGCTTGTTATTTCTCATAATAAAACCCTTGCTGCTCAATTATACAGGGAGTTTAAAGATTTTTTTCCTGATAATGCAGTCGAATACTTTGTGTCGTATTATGATTATTATCAGCCGGAAGCTTATGTTGCGGGAAAAGACCTCTATATAGCAAAAGACGCTTCTATAAATGAGGAGATAGACAGGTTAAGATTATCAACAACTATGTCCTTGATGGAAAGGCAGGATGTTCTTGTTGTTGCATCTGTTTCATGCATATATGGCATTGGAAATCCGGGTGATTTTAAACAGATGCGCGTAGAAATAAGTAAGGAAAAAAAAATAAGTTTAAACAGTTTAATTAAGAAACTTATTCCTCTTCAATATGAAAGAAATGATGCGGTTTTAGAAAGATCAAAGTTTAGGGTTAAGGGTGATACTATCGATATATACCCTTCTTACTCGAACTATGCTTTAAGAATTGAATTTGAATGGGATGAAATAGGAAGAATAAGGCGTATAGATCCAATAACCGCGAAAACATTAGAGGAGCTCGATTATTATTCTTTGTATCCCGCAAAGTATTTTGTTATGCCGGAAGAGAGAATACATAAAGCAAAGAGCGAAATAAGAATAGAACTTGAACAGCGGTATAAAGAATTGCAGGAACAGGGTAATGCATTGGAAGCAGAACGTTTAAGATCGAGGACGGAATATGATCTTGAAATGCTCGATACAGTCGGCTATTGCTCCGGAATAGAGAATTATTCCAGGTATTTAAGCGGAAGAAAAAAGGGTGAGAGGCCGGCAGTATTAATAGATTTTTTTCCGGACAATTTTATATGTTTTATTGATGAATCACATGTTTCAATTCCTCAGATTGGAGGAATGTACGAAGGCGACAGGTCGAGAAAACAATCCCTTGTACAGTACGGTTTCAGACTGCCTTCCGCGCTGGATAACAGGCCCCTTATTTTTAGTGAATTTGAAAGCCTTTTTAAGCAGACTATTTATGTATCTGCCACACCCGGGACTAAAGAGCTTGAGTGTTCACATGCGGTTGTAGAGCAGATAATCCGTCCCACAGGGCTCCTGGATCCGGAGCTGGAAGTAAGGAGTTCCGAGGGACAGATTGAGGACCTTTATAGTGAAATTAATGAAAGAATTAAGCAGGGAGAAAGAACACTTGTTACAACGCTTACAAAGAAAATGGCGGAAGACCTTTCGGATTATTTTTTAGATTTAGGTTTAAAAGTGAATTACCTTCATTCGGAAATTAACACTTTTGAAAGGGTGGAAATCTTAAAAAGTTTTCGCGAAGGCGAGTATGATGTAATTGTAGGAATTAACCTGTTAAGGGAGGGACTCGACTTACCGGAGGTATCTCTTATTGCTATTTTAGACGCGGATAAAGTGGGATTCTTACGTTCTACTACATCTTTAATTCAGATAATAGGCAGGGCCGCGCGTAATGTAAACGGTAAAGTAATAATGTACGCGGACAGGATTTCTAATGCTATGGAAGAAGCAACAACAGAAACAAACAGAAGACGAAAACTTCAGTTAGAATATAATAAAAAACATGGAATTACACCTAAAACTATATCAAAATCAATAAAGGCTATGTTGATAAGAAAAAGAGAAGAGAAACAGGAAACAGGAAAATTAAATATTGAATTATTAAAGAAAAAGTATAATACACTCATACCGAAACAGAAAAATATGCTTATCAGGGAAATGGAAAGAGAAATGCTGGAACTTGCTAAAAACCTTGAATTTGAGAGAGCCGCAATTTTAAGAGATGAAATTATAAAGATAAAGGATAATAAATGAAAAAAGTTCTGTTTGTTCTAATGATCTTATTAAGCTTTGCTTGTTCTAAAAAGATTGAGCATAAAGAAATACAGCTTCCGTATACACCGATTTTGTCTTCCGGCTCATCCTGGGGAGTAGTTATTAGTAATTATGTTCGTGTAAAGGAGGATCCTTCTGATTCGTCCACTATGTTAACCAGTTTGACAAAAGGTTCAATTGTCGAAGTTCTTTTTCTGTCAAGGACAATTGAACTTGGAGTAACAGTCAGCTGGTACCATATAAATATAGAAGGCTTAAGAGGCTGGATTTTAAAAGACGATTTAGACGTATTTGAATCAAAAGAACAGGCAGTAAATTTCGCGGGGGATATCGAGTGACCCTGCAATTCTGGATAAACCTTTTTTTCTGGAGCCTGCCGATTCTTCTTGGTGCGGTTATCGGGTATGTAACAAATGCAATAGCAATCAAAATGCTGTTCCGGCCGCTTACCAAAAAAACAGTATTCGGTATTACTATACCTTTTACGCCTGGTATAATACCAAAGCAGCGCAACAGCCTGGCGGAAAATATAGGCAGAATGGTTTCTGAAAGGCTTTTAACAGAATCTGCTATCAAGAAGCAGTTAGAATCCAGAAAATTCCAGGGCGGCTTTGAGAAAAGTATTAATGATTCACTCAGTAATTTAATAAATAAGCCATTATCTTTATTAAAAAAGGACAATCTTGAATTCTTTTATAATTCTTTAGATGACTTCTTTTCCGGTGCAATTAATCGTTTTTTAAATTCAAAGCAGTTTTTTTTAAGTCTTGAAGAATTATTAAGTTTTTTTATTGATTCAATTTCAAAAAAACAGCTTAAGGACGTATTTAACAGCAGCAATTTAAAACAGTTCTTTGTAACTGTAATTATTCCTGTTCTTACAGGCGAAAAAACCAAAAAGCAGGCAATTATATTAATAAATGATTGGCTTAAAGAACATATAAAAAACAATACTCAAATTCGGAAAATTATACCTGTTGAATTTACAAATCTCGTTATTTCTTCATTAAAATATATATTACCCGGCTTTTTTAAATACTTCTTTACCTGGCTTAAAAGCCCGGAAATGCACACGGAACTGGAAGAGAATGGGATTTTAATTTTAAAGAACATTATTGATAAATTAAATATCTTTCAGAAGTTTTTTATTTCTATGGGCCAGTACGATAAAACGCTGGAAGAAGAAATGCCTGGTATTATAGATGATATTATAAGAAATCTTTCCAAAAGTATGGAGCATGAGGATAAACTTGAAGGCCTATTAAATGTACTTACAAAAACCTTAAATGATTTTTTGAACTCTGGAATTGCAGATATTTTAGATATCCTTGAACTGGAAGTTGCAGAGTTTATAGAGCCCGCTCTTAATAAAATTATCAATATTTTTAAGAGGGAAGTATTAAATAGCAAACTAAACGATGTGCTTAATGAGTTCTACGCTAATAATGAGGATAAAACTTTAGCTCTGCTTATTGAAACTATGTTTTTAACGCAGGTAGAAGATATAAAGAATTATATAATTGAGCACTTATTTGTTTTTATTCGTAATAATAATATTGCCTCCAGCATTTCTAGTAAGATAATAATTTTTGTATCTGAGTTCTTAAACAGTCAGAATACAGTTTCTATTAGAGAATTTCTTAATATAAATTCACAAAAGCAGAAAAAGATCGTTGTATTTATTAAAGACAGACTTATTCAGATACTCAATGAAAAACTGCCCGATTTGATAGAAAGCATAGATGTTAATGAACTTGTAGTAAAAAAGATAAATCAGCTCGAAATGATCCAGGTAGAGAAATTATTATTGATGGTGATTCAGAAGCATTTAAAATGGATTAATCTTTTTGGGGGATTAATAGGCGCGTTTATTGGATTCTCACAAATTTTAATACGAAATATTATTGTATAAAGTGTATTTTTAAGCCTGAGATCTTAATTTTCTTTAACATCGCAAATTGCTTATAAATATCTCTTGCTTTATTTGAAAAATTCATTAGAATTTAGCTATGATTATTGACTCGAGTAAACTTTCCAACAGGGATTTTAAGCGCTTAAGCAGTTTTATTGGTAATGAACTGGGTATACGGATGCCGCCCGCGAAAAAAATAATGCTGGAATCAAGGCTTGCGAAACGGTTAAGGGCATTGAATTTTGAAACATTTAAAGATTACTGTGAATATTTCTTTACAGAATCCGGAAAAAAAGAGGAGCTGCAATATCTAATTAATGAAGTTACAACAAATAAAACAGATTTTTTTAGAGAACCGGATCATTTTGAGTTTTTAAAAAATTATGTGCTTCCGGACCTGGCTAATGATCCTTATTCTATAAAAGGAGGCATTATTAATATTTGGAGTGCAGGCTGTTCTTCAGGAGAAGAACCGTATACTCTTGCAATAATTTTAAATGAATTTATATCTACTCATCCTGAAATCAAATATTATATCCAGGCTTCGGATATAAGCACTAAAGTTCTGGATAAGGCAAAGCTTGCTATATTTAAAGAAGAGACTATAGATAATATTCCTTATTCTCTTAAAAGTAAGTATTTTAATAAAAGTAGAAAAAGGGATGAAAAAGTTGTCCGGCTTAAACCGTTTATTAGATCCCGGGTAGACTTTAAAAGTATTAATTTGATGAATGCTAATGTTTTTAGGGGAAGAAAATTTCATGTTATATTTTGTAGAAATGTAATTATATATTTTGCAAAGAAAATACAGGAGGAATTGATAAGAAATTTCACAAATATGCTCTATCCGTCCGGATATCTTTTTTTAGGACATTCTGAAAATATCTGTTCGCTTGATGTGCCGCTTGTGTTAAGCTCTCCAACTGTTTATAGGAAAAAGTAATGACTTATTATAATAGTAGAACCAGTAATAAAAAGAATAAAATAAAAGTATTTATTGTAGATGACTCAGCAGTCGTTAGGCAGACATTAACGGATCTTCTTTCGTCAGACAGGGAAATTGATGTAATTGGTGTTGCTTCAAATCCGATAATAGCAACTAAAAAGCTTCAGGATCAATTTCCGGATGTTATGATTTTAGATCTTGAAATGCCCGAAATGGACGGTATTACATTTTTAAGAAAGATAATGAAAGAAAGCCCCATGCCTGTTGTTATCTGTTCCAGTAAAGCAGAAGAGGGTTCAGGTAATGCACTGCAGGTGCTTGAGTATGGCGCTGTGGAAATTATTCGTAAACCGAATGTAGGGACAAAATTATTCTTAGAAGAATCTAAAGTTTTAATTTGTGATGTAGTAAAGGCTGCTCACCTTTCCGGAATGAAGTCAAAAGGACAAATACAGAAACTACAAGTTTTTAATAAGGAGGATAATCAATTTAAAATAAATCCAAAACTAAGTGCGGATGTAATACTTTCAAAACCAAAAAAATTTATGAGTCTGGAAACAACAGAAAAAATCATAGTTTTAGGCGCATCTACAGGAGGAACAGAAGCAATAAGAATCTTTTTGGAGGCCATGCCTGTTGATGCTCCTGGTATAGTAATTGTTCAGCATATGCCGGAGAAGTTCACAACAGCTTTTTCAAAAAGGCTGGATAGTATCTGCGGTATTTCTGTTAAAGAAGCAGAAAACAATGATACCGTATTACGAGGGAGGGCGTTAATTGCTCCAGGTAATTTCCATACACTTTTAAAAAGGAGCGGAGCAAGATACTATGTAGAAGTACGTGAAGGCCCTCTTGTTTGCAGGCATAGGCCTTCTGTAGATGTGCTTTTTCGTTCTGCTGCAAGGTATGCAGGAAAGAATGCAGTCGGCGTTATTATGACAGGTATGGGAGATGACGGTGCAAGAGCTATGAGGGAAATGAAGGATGCAGGTTCATTTAATGTCGCGCAGGATGAAAAATCTTGTATTGTATTTGGTATGCCAAAGGAAGCAATAAAAAGGGGTGGTGCAGATGAAGTTCTACCCTTAAAACAAATAGCAGATTTAGTATTAAGAAAGAGCAACAGGTAGAATATTATGATGAGTAGGAATATATTAAATGGATGATAATAAGTCATACAAGGTTCTTGCAGTAGAAGATAATGATCTGATTTTAGATATTTTTACGGAATATTTAGAAGCTGACGGATTTAATGTTTATACGGCAAGAGACGGAGTAGAGGGGTATAATTCTTTTAAAGAGAAAAAACCGCATATTGTTCTTTTAGATCTTAATATACCTAAAATGCACGGCTTTGATGTGTTAAAAAAAATAATGATAGAATCTCCGGATACACCTGTGATAGTTGTATCTGCTACTGCGGATATAAATGATGCAATTAAAGCAATCCGTCTTGGCGCATGGGATTTTATCACAAAGCCGATTGTAGACCTGCGCGTTTTAGGGCATGCAATAAAAAAAGCTTTAGACAGGTTTAAGCTTTTAATTGAAAATAATATCTACAGGGAGCATTTAGAGGAACTTGTTAAAGAACGTACAAAAGAACTTGAAAATGCACTTGGGTTGCAGCAGGAAGCAGAAAAGAAAGTAAAAATATCATTAAATGAAAAGGAAATACTATTAAGAGAAATTCATCACCGTGTAAAAAATAATCTGCAGGTTATTTCGAGTTTATTGAATCTTCAGTCCGGCTATATTCAAAATCCAAAAGCACTTGATATTCTTAAAGAAAGCCAGAATAGAGTAAAATCGATGGCTTTAATTCATGAAAAAATGTATCAGTCCAAAGATCTTGCAAAAATAGATTTTTCAGAATATATTGAAAATCTTACAAATTATTTATTTAATACTTATAAAATAGATACAAATAAGATTACCTGTAAAATGAATATTAATACAATTTTCTTTGGAGTTGATGTCGCAATTCCATGCGGATTGATTATTAATGAACTTGTATCCAATTCTATTAAATATGCTTTCCCGGAAAATAATAAGAATGCGTTTATAGAAATTAAATTCTACAATCCTGAAAATGTTAAAAATAATTATACCTTAATAGTTAAAGACAATGGTGTGGGATTTCCGGAGAATATAGATTTTAAAAAACCGGGTTCTTTGGGACTAGAACTTGTTTCTACATTGGTGGAACAATTAGGCGGTACCATTAAAAAACTACCTGTAACAGGGACTGAATTTAAGATAGATTTTAAACTAGGAGCTTAGAAAAATGGAAGAAAATATTTTAAAATTAAATGGAAATCTTAGTATATCTGCTGCTCATAAAATTCATAAGAATATCCTCGATGCTTTAGCTCATCCCGGAGATATTATTGTTGATATTAAAGAGAGTAAGAAGATGGACATTAGTTTTTTGCAGCTACTCTGTTCTCTGAATACTTCATGTTTAGAGAATAAGAAAAAAATGAAAATTAAAGCAGATGATAATTTCCGGATGCTGCTTGAAAATGCCGGATACCTAAGAGGGGAATTATTGAATTTTAAAAATTGAATAAGTAATTTAAGGATAAAGCTATGGAACAGTATAAAGAATTATTTTTAGAAGAGGCATATGAACTTTTAGAAGATCTCGAAAATTTATTACTCGAACTGGAGAAGGATCAGAAAAATAAGGAATTAATAAACAACATTTTTAGAGTTATGCATACTATAAAAGGCTCGTCCGGTATGTTTGGTTTTACAGAAGTAGCTAAATTTACACATAACATAGAAAGTGTTTATGATAATGTAAGAAACGGTAAACTTGATATGACAAAGGAAATTATTGATTTAACCTTGCAGGCAAGGGATCAGATCCGTTTTATGATTGGCGAAGATGAAGTTTCCGGTGAGGATTCCGACAGTTTAGTAAAAAAGTTATCCGAGTCATTTGAAAAGTACCTTCCTGAAAAAGAAGTGGATGCAGGCCAAAAACCGGAGAAAATAGAGCAAAAAGAAAAGAAAGAAGGTGATATTTTTACTTACCGGATAAGATTTAAACCTAACAAAGAAATATTTCTTCATGGCACGAATCCGTTGATGCTCTTAAAAGAATTACGCAGTATGGGAGAATCAGCAGTTATTGCCCACCTTTCAGATATCCCGGACATTAAAGATATTAATCCTGAACTATGTTACATATGGTGGGATATATTACTTACAACAAAAACGGATTTAAATGTTATAAAAGATGTTTTTATTTTTGTAGAAGAATCTTCAGAAATAAAGATTGATATAATAGATTACGGTGAAGGATTTGATATTGATTATAAACGCTTAGGCGAGATACTTATTGAGCGGGGTGATATTTCGGATAAAGAGTTAGATGATATTCTAGATAAGAAGAAATTAATAGGGAAGCTTTTAACTGAGTCTAAACTTGTAGATACAGAAGAAGTGGAATCTGCGCTTATAGAGCAGGACCATTTGAAAAAGCTTAAACAAAAGCGTATGCAGGATATAAAAACTTCAAGTTTAAGGGTAAAGTCGGTGAAGCTCGATAGTTTAGTTAATCTTGTTGGTGAACTTGTATCTGCTCAGGCGCAATTAAGCGAAAGTGTTAAAGAAGCGCATGATGCCAACTTGTTTGTAATTGCAGAAGTAATTGAAAGAATTACAGCAGAGTTACGAGAAAATACAATGAATATCCGTATGATGCCTATTGGTGCAACATTTGGTAAATTTGCGAGGCTTGTTAGGGATCTTTCTAGTGACCTTGGGAAAAAGGTTGTATTATTAACCGAAGGTGCGGAAACAGAACTGGATAAAACTGTTTTAGAAAAATTAAATGATCCATTAATACATATTATAAGGAACTGTATTGATCATGGAATAGAAATGCCTGCAATCAGAAAAAAGAAAAATAAGCCAATTCAGGGAAGTATAAAGCTTGCTGCAAGTCATGAAGGAACAAATGTTGTCATAAGAATTTCTGATAACGGGAGTGGTATAAATAAACAGAGAGTCCAGGAAAAGGCGGAAAAACTGGGCCTTTTAAAAAAAGAAGAGCAGGTAGAAGATTCGGAACTTTATTCTATGCTTTTTCATCCGGGCTTTACTACCAGTAAAAAGGTTACAGAGGTCTCCGGACGTGGCGTTGGAATGGATGTTGTAAAAAGGGCAATAGATAACCTTAAAGGCCATATAGCAGTAGAAAGTGAAGAAAACGTTGGAACTACTATTGTATTAAAACTTCCGTTAACACTTGCAATAATTGAGGGACTTCTTGTAAAACTCGGTAATCAGCTGTTTGTTATTCCTTTGGTCAGTGTTGAGGAATGTATCGAATATATACAGGATGAGAAGAATAGGGAGCAGCAGGAAGCCTGCATTAATGTCCGTGGCGAATATCTTCCATTTATAAAACTGCGCAAGAAATTTATGATTAAAGGCGAAATACCCTACATACAGCAGATAGTTGTTATAAAAACAGGAGAAAACCGGATCGGGCTGCTTGTAGATAAGGTTATTGGAAGTAATCAGACTGTTATAAAACCTTTAAGCAAGATAATGAATAATATTGATGTGATATCCGGCGCAACTATATTAGGTGACGGCAGTGTTGCATTTATTATGGATATACACAAGATTACAAAAATAGCTGTGAAAAATAGTTTGGATGAGCTTAATACAGAAGCGTAAAATGCACAGCAGAAAAAAGATATTAATCGTGGAAGATGAAAATATTGTTGCTCTTGATATGAGAAAACGTCTGGATCATCTTGGGTATGAAATAGTTGATATTCTTTCTTCTGGCGAAAAGGCAGTAGAGAAAGTCCGGGAAAATAAGCCGGATCTTATTCTAATGGACATTATGCTTAAAGGTGAAATGGACGGAATAGAGACTGCCCATGAAATTAAAAAAATTCTCGACATTCCAATTATTTATCTAACAGCTTATTCAGATTCAATAACAATAAAAAGAGCAAAAATAACAACACCTTTCGGATATATATCTAAACCGTTTAGTGAAAATGATCTTCATGCTGCAATAGAGTTGGCATTTTATAAGCATGATGTTGAATTGTCTCTCCATGAAAGCGAAGAATGGTTTAGAAAGGTCTTTAATACAAGTATAGATGCTATTGTTGCAATAGATTTAAATGGAAATGTTATACTTTCCAATCCAGCTGCAGAAAAAATGTTTAAAATCCAGGGAGAGGAATTCAAACAAATACAGCTTCAATCCTTTATATGTGATGAAAGTAAAGCTCTTTTTGAAAAGATTATTAATTCTATTTTAAATGAAGATAACTTAAGCGAAAGCGGTAAAACTGTAGAACTTGTATGTCTTAAAAAGGATTCTATGCCCTTCCCTGTTGAGTTGTCCCTTTCTACCGGAAATGCGGGAGGAAAAGATTTCATTTTAATTATATTCAGAGATGTAACAAAAAGAAAGAAAACAGAAGAATCGTTGCAGAAAGCCTTGAAGGATGCTGAAGTGGCAAGTAAAGCAAAAAGCGATTTTCTATCGATAATAAGCCATGAAATACGAACACCTATGAACAGTATATTAGGGATGTCGGAGCTTGCATTAAAAACTAAGATGACAGATGAGCAAGAAGAAATTATAAGTGTAATAAGGCAGTCTTCAAACTCGCTTCTTTTCCTTCTTAATTCGATATTAGATTTTTCAAAAATCAAATCGGGCAAGATTAAATTAGAGATGTATAAATTTAATTTGAGAAAACTTTTAGAAGATATTGTTGACAGTTTTTATTCGCAAGCTATATTTAAAGGCCTGGAAGTATATTTAAAGATAAATCCTGATATTCCGGAAAATCTTATTGGTGATAGTAAACGGATAAGACAGATATTTGTAAATATAATAAGTAATGCAATCAAATTTACAGAAGAAGGCGAGGTAATAATTAGAGTAGATATATCTTATGAAAAAAGTCTCGCGCATTATTTGAATAAAGACAAAAAAATTTGGCTTCATTTTTCTATTAAGGATACTGGTGTTGGTATACCAAAGAATAAAAGTGATGAAATATTTGAAGATTTTACACAGATAGAAAGTTCTTATAACAGAACATATAGCGGTACAGGATTAGGGCTTGCTATAACTAAAACACTAATAAAACTCATGGGCGCAGAAATATGGGTAGACAGCGAAATTGGTAAAGGAAGTACATTCCATTTTAGAATTCCATTTGAAATTACAACCATTCTCCGGAAAAGTAAAAAATTAGCAGTGTTTAAAGACTTAAACTCCCTGGTAGTAGATAATAATGAGACTAACCGTAAAATCTTGACGGAAATACTTGGATCCCTTGGTTTTGAAATATTTGAAATAGAAAGAATTAGAGATAGTATAGATATTGTTGAGCAGAATGAAATTTCTCTTGTAGTTATTAATGAACTGGATGATTGGGAAATTGATTTTGTTACTGAAATAAAGAAAAAGTCAAAATTTAAAAATATCATTATTTTACTTTTACTCCCTATTGCTGCAATATACAATGAAACAAAATTAAAGGATCTTGGAGTATTCAGTATAGTTAGAAAACCAGTAAAAGCTACGGAATTGTTAAACGTATTAATGCTGGCATATGGTTATAAGATTGATAAAAAACGGAGAAAAATAGAAACGCAGAAAGAAGAAAAGGGGATAAATATATTATTGGCAGAAGATGATGCAGGCAATCAAAAAGTAATAAAAAGATTATTAGAACATGAAGGATATTCTGTTTATTGTGCTGATAATGGAAATGAAGCATTGTCTGTTTTGTCTGAACGCAAAATAGATCTTATACTGATGGACCTGCGTATGCCGGAACTAGATGGAATTGAGGCAACTAAAATAATAAGGAAATCGAATGATAATAATATTAATTCCAGTATCCCAATAATTGCCATTTCCGCACGGGCTCTGCAGCAGGATATAGAAAACTGTCTTAATATTGGATTTAATGATTATATAGTTAAACCTATTAATTTAAAGGAGTTTTTAAAGAAAATAGAAGATATACTGGGTGAAGAAAATAAAAAAAGAACAAATAAATTAAGAAAAAAGAATAAATTGAAAAAGCTTTCCATACATTTGGATGATTTAAAAAGGTCTTTATCTGGAGAGGAATATAATTTTGCAGAGAAGTATGCAAAATATGTACAAAGTATTGCAAAATCTATAAATAATAATATAATAAAGACAGAAGCTTTTAAGATCATCCTTTCAATTAGAAAAGGGGATGTGGATTATGCTCTTTCCCGCTTTTCTGTTTTAGAAGATGAAGCCGTTAAAGTCTTGAAGGAGAAATAAATATGAAAATACTTATTGTTGAAGATGATTTCGGAAGTAGGAAAGTAATGCAGAAATATTTAGCATTGTATGGTGACTGCGATATTGCTGTTGATGGTGAAGAAGCCATTGAGGCTTTTAATCTCGCGTGGGAAGAAGGTGAGGCTTATGATCTTATTTTTCTTGATATAATGATGCCAAAAATTGACGGCCAGCAGGTATTAAAAATGATCCGCTCAAAAGAAAATGAGATGGGAATAAAGGGCACTGAAGAAGTCAAAGTTATAATGACTACTGTTCTTGGAGATCCTAAGAACGTAATGGAGGCTTTTCATAAGGGCGGGGCAAATTCCTATCTTGTAAAACCGTTTAGTCAGAAAAAGCTCTTAGATGAAATTAAATCAATCTTTTCTAAAAATGAGTAAAATGCTGAATGACTATTTCACAGTTTAATGCTAATAATTATGATTTAGAAATTACATCACTTTGTTAAACATAAAGGAGTTATAAATACTTTTTTAAATAAATATCATGCAGGACAGGATGTTCTTTTACTATCCTGTTCTTTTTTTATCAATTTTTTCCCTATGTTCATCACACAGTCTGTAAAGCTTTTTAGTTCGAGGATTTTTTTTGACTACTTTAGTTCCGCAAACAACGCACATTCCTTTGTTTCGTCTTTTGTGGTATAATCTGGAAAAACGTTCGGAGCCTGTAGCTTTGTATTTGCTTATCTGTACTCTAAGTCCTTTATAAAGATAAGTTCCGATTGATTCTTCATCCGCTGTTTTTAATAAATTAAAAATTTTTTCAACGGATTTTACTGTGATTTTCTTTGGTTCCATATTTAATGAGCCCCTTTTAATTATTAATTAATATATATAATATTAACTTCTATTAACATTATAAGATAAAACCAGGTTAAAAAACAAATTTTTAGACAATTTTTTTCCATAAATTATTATTTTTTATATAATGATTTATTTTGATGTTGACATATCAATATGCTTATATGTAATATTAATTTAATATGGCTTATATGAAAATATTAACGTTAGGTGACCCTAAATTACGTTTAAAATCGGAACCTGTAATAGAATTTGATAGTAATCTAAAAAGTTTGATTTCTACAATGTTTGATATAATGTATTCAGGCAATGGTATTGGCCTTGCAGCAGTACAGTTGGGTATTTTAAAGCAGATATTTGTAATGCATATAACAAATGATGAGCCGAGAGTATTTGTTAATCCGGATATACTGGAAACTTCTATAGAATTATCCAAATATGAAGAAGGCTGTTTAAGCGTGCCTGGAGTTACATCGGATGTAGAAAGGCCTTATGCTGTAAAAGTTCAGGCTTATAATGCAGATGGAAAGCCGTTTATAATAAATGCGGAAGATTTAGCAGCAACAGCTATACAGCATGAAATAGACCATTTAAATGGTAAATTATTTATTGATTATTTAAATGATGAAAAACGGGAAAAATTGATTAAAGAATATAATAAAAAAGTAGTTATTTAATGCAGATATTATTTGCCGGTACTCCTCAGTTTAGTGTTTTGCCGCTAAAAAAAATAACAGAAAAATATCCTGTATGCGGTGTCCTTACCGGGCCTGATAAATTGGGCGGCAGGGGTAAGAAAAATATTGTTTCTCCTGTTAAAGCTGCTGCACTTGAGCTTGGCCTTAAAATTTATCAGCCTGAGAAAATTAATAGAGAATTTATAGAGCTTGTAAGCAGTTTAAAACCGGATATACTTGTTGTTGCTGCATATAGTAAAATATTTAAAGAGGATTTCTTAAACTTATTTAAGTATAATGGGATCAATCTGCATCCTTCTTTACTTCCAAAATTCAGGGGGCCCTCCCCTATTCAGGCTGCAATACTGGGAGGAGATGAAAAAACAGGTATAACAATTCAGAAACTCGCATTAAAAATGGATGCAGGGAATATTCTAGAACAGAAGAAATTCAGCTTAAAAGGGGATGAAACCACAGAAGGTTTGATGAATTATACATCAAATATTGGTGCAGAGATGCTAGTAGGCGTACTGGATTCAATAATAGCCGGAAACTGCAGAGAAATAGAGCAGGCTCATGATAAAGCAACGTACTGCAGGCTTATAAAAAAGGAAGACGGTTGTATAATATGGGAAAATAATGCTATACATATTGGAAGAATGATACGTGCATATAAACCATGGCCCGGAACATTCACAAGTTTTAATGATTTAAAATTATCAATATTAAAGGGCGGCGCATTATCAAAAGACAGTGAAATATCTATTAAACTGGTAAATAATTCAGAAAATAGTAATAAATCGCCGGGGTATGTATTGGGTATGGACAAAAATTATGGTATTTTGGTAAAAACAGGAAATGATATATTATATATAGAGGAACTACAATTACAGACAAAAAAAGCTATGAATTGGAGAACATTTCTTAATGGTAATAAACATATAATTGGTGCACAGCTTGGAGGATAATTATGCGGTTTGATATATTCGGGAAAATATTACCCCGGAAAAGAGACAGTGCAAAGAAAAAAAGTATAAAAGTAACTACCTGGATTGTTATTGGTGCAATTCTTTTTATGATATTTGTGGCTTTTATTACATTCTCGCTTGCAATAAAAGGTGATGATGAAGTTCTGGTACCGAATGTGCTTGTATGCGACGGCGGCGAAAATTGTGATATTTTGACTGCGATGGAAAGGTTAAAGACCAAGCGTTTATATGCAATTGTTAATATTAAACTTTCATCTGAGTATAAGAAATATACAGTAATAGACCAGTACCCGGAACCAGGTGCAGTTGTTAAACCGGGAAGGCATATAGAATTAACTGTTAGTAATGGCGCAATTTTGAACAGTTTAGGGAATTATATAGGCATGACTCTTAATGAAGTAAAATTAGAGCTTGAGGAAATATATGCCGCTGGATTTACAGCATCGATAATAATAAATGATATAAATTATATATACAGCAGCAAACCGGAAGGAATAATTATTGAACAGAGTCCAAAACCTGATTCAAAAATTATAGAAGGCGAAATAGTGTATCTGGATTTTATTATTAGCAAAGGGCAGCAGCCTGTTCAATATCATATTGGAAATTATCTTGGAAGAAATTATCTGGATGTAATTAATCAATTAAATACACTCGGTTATCCGTTCTCATTTAAAACAAGACCTGCTCAGAATAATGAAAAATATGCTGTAATAGTCGGACAGGAACCGGAACCGGACAGTTATGTGCCGGAAAAAACAGTTGTAGAACTTATGATGACAGAGCCTGCAAATATAGAGCAGGGAAAAATATTCAGTATTTATCTTGCGGAAATTCCAGTATATCCGGTTTTAATGAATTTAGAGCTGATGGAAAATTTAAATGG
>SDBV01005704.1_pt1 | contig 17494 bp, 12 predicted proteins | sample 2277081 | NCBI WGS metagenome assembly SDBV01 (sample SAMN10402039, study PRJNA504765) | marine sediment metagenome | isolation source: marine sediment core GS10_PC15, 223 cmbsf | place: Arctic Ocean: Southern Knipovich Ridge | collected 2010 | reverse complement strand
TGGCGTTTAAAGGTCTCGATGATTTGGACAGCGGTCTCCTCCTCGTAATCCCTCGCTATCTGGCTGTCCCGGATCACCTCCGTGCAGGGGACTTCGCCGTAGAAGTAATCGGCGTGGGTTGTTCCGAAACAAACCAGGGGCTGTTTGGCCTGGGCCCAGGCAGTGGCGTACTTGGAGTGAGTGTGAACGATTCCGCTGATCTCTTCGAAGGCCCGGTAGAGCATCACGTGGGTCTTGGTATCGGAAGAGGGGTTGAGGTCGCCCTCGACCACGTTGTACTCCAGATCCACAGCCACCATGTTCGCGGGAGAGAGATCCTTGTAATCGACTCCGCTGGGTTTGATGATAACGGTGCCGCTCTCCCTGTCGATACCCGAGGCGTTGCCGAAGGTGTGGACCACGAGACCGGTATGGACGATCTCCATATTGGTCTCATAGACCTCTTCCCGCAGCTTGGTGAGACGCCCTTTTTTTTTCATCTACAGGCTTCGAAGCTGGTTTTCCAGAATTTTTCCAAGTCCCAGGTACAACCGATAAGTCCCGTCATACTTGGCCGCGTTCTCAGGGTCGGGGGTGTAGGTCTCGCTGAATCCGCTTCCCATGTGCTTCTGAGCCGTCTCCACATCGGGATAGAGCCCGGCGGCCACCGCCCCGAACATGGCCGCCCCGAGGGCGCAGGTCTGCTCACTGGCGGCAACCTTGATGGGCTGGTTCATCACGTCAGCTGTCACCTGCATCACAAAAGGCGAGCTCTTGGTGATCCCCCCGACAGCCACGACCTGGTCGATATTTACCCCCTCGGTGATGAAGCGATCCATGGTAGCCCGGGATCCGAAGGCGGTGGATTCCACGAGGGCCCTGTAGATCCTGGGCGCGGTGGATCCAAGGGTAAGCCCGATAACCGCCCCCTTGAGGTTCTGATCGGCGTCAGGGGTGCGTCGGCCGTTGAGCCAGTCCAGGGCCAGGAGACCGGTTTGCTCGAGAGGAATCTTGTCGGCCTCCTGGTCAAGGCGGGCCAGTATCTTCTTTTTAATCTCCTCTCTCAGTTTCTGTGAGCCCTTGCTGTCCACCGAGCTGGTCTCTACGGCGTCCAGAGGCCATGCCAGCAGCCCTGCAAACCAGGCAAAAACGTCTCCAAATCCGGACTGACCGGCTTCGAGGCCCACCATTCCCGGAATGATCGATCCGTCCACCTGGCCGCAGATCCCGGCCACCTGGCCGCAGATCCCGGCCACCTGGCCGCAGATCCCGGCCACCTGGTTATCCCCCACCACCTTCTCTGGAGCCACGAGCATGTCACACGTGGAGGTTCCCATGATCTTGGTGAGGGCTCCTGCAGCAATACCGCCGCCCACGGCTCCCATGTGGGCGTCGAAGGCGCCGACCGCCACCGCCACGTCGGTTGTCAGACCCAGCCGGCGGGCCCACTCATCGCTGAGTTTGCCTGCGGAGACATCGGAGGTGAAGGTCTCTGTGTAGAGCTGCTTCCTCCAACCCTTGAGCAGAGGGTCAACCTTGGCGAGGAACTGCTCATCCGGTAGTCCACTCCAGGAGGCGTGCCACATGGCCTTGTGCCCAGCGGCGCACCGGCTTCGCTTGAGCTCGAGGGGATCGGTGTTACCGGTCAGAAGGGCGGGCATCCAGTCGCAGTGCTCGACAAGGCTGAAGGCCCCTTTGCGCACCGCCTGGTCTTCGCGAAGCACGTGAAGAAGCTTGGCCCAGAACCACTCCGAAGAGTAGATTCCGCCCTCGAACTTGGTGAAGTCGGTTCCGCCCCAGCTTCGGGCCACGTCGTTGATCTGACCGGCCTCGCCCACCGCGGTGTGGTCCTTCCAGAGCACGAACATGGCGTTGGGGTTTTCCTTGAACTCCTCCTTGAGAGCCAGCGGAGTACCCTCTCGGTCCGCCAGACAGGGTGTGGAACCGGTGGTGTCGATCCCTATGGCGATCACTTCGTTTCCGATGGCGATCACATCTCTTCCTGAATCTGAGCCGAGCTTGGAAAGGGCCCCCTTTACCGTCTCTTCCAGTCCCTCGATATAATCCAAGGGATGCTGGCGGAACTGATTTTTAGCCGGATCGCAGTACAGGCCTTGAGACCAACGTTTGTAGTAGACCACCTCACTGGCCTCCTCCTTACCGGTCTCGGCGTTGACGACCACGGTTCTTACAGAATCGGTCCCGAAGTCCAGTCCCAGTACGTATTTAGCCATAATCCCTCTCTCCTATGCTCCGTGATGATAGACACTCCAGCCGAGGTATTTGCTGAAGGCCTCGTCCACGGCGTCCGCAACCTGGCTCGGGTTCATGGCCACGTGGTGTTCGTATCCGTACTCGCAGATATGGGCGAGCAGGCTCTGAAAGTCGCCTATGTGTACGACTCCGTATCCCCCGAAGGAGTTCACCGGATCGTCGGTGATTTCGCCCTCACCCAGATAAGCCTGGACGGTTCCCCTGCAATCGTTGGTCGAGACCCTGCAGTAGGTGACAGGAGTGGGCTGAAGCTTTCCAACAACGGTTCCGTAAGTATTTTCTTTTCCCACCGCACCCGCGATGATCTCCTGGTAGTCCATGTCCGCCTTTCCGCCAAAGAACTCCTGGGGAATGTTGCTGCAGTGGAATACCACACCCTTATCGGGATCGTCTCCGTAGTTGTTGTTCCAATCCAGAAGGGCGCTGGGTCTGCCCGATGCCTGCACCATGGCGTACATGCCAATAAGCCCGGTGATGTCGGTTTCACAGGCACTGGGCTTGAGGGTGTTCGACAGCATGCTCATAATGCTGCAGGGTACGACACCAAAGTACTCTTCCATGGAGGTCCAGCATTGGACCGCTGTGCCGTCCAGCTCGTGCTCCTCGATAAAGCGATCCATCACCACGCCGAACTTGGCCATCTTCATCAGAAACTCTTCGCCGATGCCCTTGGTGGAGACATAGCTCTTGAGGGAATCCAACTTGCCCCGGACCGTGCTGTCATTGTCTTCCAACTTCCAGGCCTGGCCGAAAATCTCGGAGAGATCGATGGTCTCGACGGAGATACCTGTCTCCTCCAGGAGCTTCTCGCTGTAGCGTACGGTTATGAAAGAGGCGGGTCTAGCTCCCACCTGTGCGAATCTTGCGTGCTTGAGCCCCTTCACGACCCGGCAGGTGCCGCCGAACTTCTCCAGATCGTTTTTGAAATTCTCAGAGGTCGGATCTACCGTGTGCAGACCTGTCAGGGTGAAGGGAATACCATACTGGGAAAGATTGTTGCAGACAGACATCTTGCCGCAGAAGCTGTCCCTGCGGGAGGCGATGCTCATCTGCTTTTTGTCGTCCGGAAAGGCGTGTACGAGGATCGGAACGTCGAGGCCGGAGAGTCGAATGGTGTCCGCCACAGCTCTCTCGTCACCGAAATTGGGCAGGGTAACGAGAATCCCCTCGATTTTTTCGGCGTTTTTTTTGAACAGATCGGCGCACTTCTTTGCGTCCTGGTAGGTCTCCACTGAGCCATGGGGAGTGTCCGCAGGTGTCAGGGCGACGGCCTTGAAACCCTGCTTCTCCAGAACTTCCAGGATGGTTTTCCGTCCTTCTTCGCACAGCTCTGTTGGAAAAAAGCCGCGGTTTCCAACTATCACACCAAGGGTCGTCATTGTGTCACCTCCTATTGCCGGGTTGCTGTATCGATGAGAATGTCCGTCTATAATATCATCATAACTCGGATGGTGTCATCCGCTTGAAGGTCGAGATTTATAGCCGGCGTCGGTGAGGAGAGGCCCATGACCCCGTACCACGACGAGAAAGTAGATCACAGCGGCGAGCAGGATCGCGCCGTCGATTCCCATGAGCCAGCGACTGCCCAGGTGTTTTATGACAAATGAAGCAAACAGACCGCTGAAAGCGTATCCCAAGGTGAAGATCAAATGGTAGAGATTCTGATAGGTTGCCCTTAAGTCTTCGTGAGCCCTGCGGTCAATAAGGTTGACGACGCCGCTGATCATGAGAGCGAATCCGACTCCTCCCAGCGCTATCTGGGCGATGACGATGGCGGCTATAGCGTTCCTGCCCGCCAGCGCTGCGAAGAGAGCCAATTTGGCAGTGCTGATCAGCAGCCCCCCCGCGATCATCCATCGGTTGCCTATTCGCTCGAGCAACTGCCTGTTGTAAAACATCACGGGTATCTCGAGTATGGCCCCCAGCCCCAGGGAGAGCCCGATCAGAAGATAGCCTATACGCGCGTCGTCCATGAAATAACCTGTGAACATAAACGAGCTCGAAAGCGCAACTGATATGACCAGAGCAAAAAGCAGGAATCTTTTAAACATGACGTCGTTTTTGAGATGGTCCCACGGTATGCGGACGGCGTGGATCTTGGCCCGGACGCCGCTCGCCGCCAGGATGGCCAGAACCCCGAAGAGCCCGCCGTATCCCAGGATAGCCACGCTGAGCAGGTTACTCGCAGAGAGAATCCATCCGAAGAGGCATGCCGAGACCATCCATCCGAGAGTCCCGAACAGGCGTATTTTCCCGTATCCGGTGGGATCTCCGAAGCGAAGGTGAAGGTAGTTGAGGGATTCTGTGTCGATCAGCGGAAGGATGGGGCGAATAAAGAGCCCGTTGAGTATGACACCTGGCAGAATAAAGAGAACCCTGCGGCTGAGAGACCAGTGGGAAAAGCCGCCGAAGCCGGGCAGCGCAATCAGCAGGGCCCCCAACAGAACAGAGAAGGCGCACAAAGTGAGGATCCTGTTTTCGATCTTGAACTTGTCGGCAAGATACCCGGCAACGGGAGTAGACACAACGCCCATGATTGCCTGGAGGAAGAATACAGTGCCGATAAGGCCAAAGGCCGGGCTTCCATCCGGCATGAGAAGGACCTTCTTGTAGTAGACGCTGAAGAAGGGAATGGCGGCGCCGAAAGCCATAAAGTAGAAACACTGAAGGAGGCGCACCCTCCGATGCATCGTTCGGACATCAGACGATGAGTGCATCGATCTAAGAGACGTTGGACAGGTTGCCCTTGTCGCCCTTTTGGTCCGCCAAGGCGGTATCCTCGGGCAGGGCGGTATCCTCCGAGCCCGTATCCTCGTGCAGGGCGGGGCGTTTGTCCTGTTTTTCGGCGATCCTGGCTGCCTGAAGGCAGAAGCTCTCGAACCGCGCCTCCAACAGCTGCGGATAGGGATTGCCGTCGGCTTCGATCGTGAGGAAGGGAATACGCTCGTCCTCCGAGAATTGGTCGAAATCGAACTTCTTTTTGGCCTTCCGATAGGCTTCCCTCTTAGCCCTGACATCGGCGATGGGAAGCAGCACGGACTCGGTGTACCGTACGGGCATGCAGCCGAAGGGTCCGATGTTGATGACCCCGGCGTATTTGGTGAGGGCGTCCCGCATGGTGACGCCTGCTATCAGGCCGGGCTCTCCCTTGAGTGCGGGCGGAATGATGTGTTGGGAGTAGCGGATGATGTCCTCGATGTCGATGATCTCCGGATCGAGGAGCCCCGAGGCATCGAGGATTCTCTTGATTTTTTTCTCGATGTGCTGCTGGGTTTGATCGGAAATGAAGAACTCCAGCCATCCGAGGAAGCCGCTGAAATCCGGCTTTTGAAGTCCCCGCTTGGTCATGAAGTTCAGGTAGTAAATCCAGTCTGAGACCGGAGATATTCTGGTTATGAAACCTTTCTCCGCCGCCCGTTTGGCTATACCCAAGTTGGAGAAGGGATCCTTGCGCACAAAGATCTCCCCAAGGATAATGATCTGGGGTGTCTTGTCGAAGGGCTGTTTTAAAGGGATGTTCCGCAGCCGCGCGGCTGTTTCTTTCAGCTGCCTGTAAACGGCGATGCTTCCCTCTCCCCGGATCACTTCCACGATTTTATCGAACTCCTCGTTGAAGATCTTCATGGCCGAGTCCGTGTCCTCGGCCAGGGTCCAGATGGCGCTCTGGATGTCATCCATGGCGTCGGCGATCACGATTCCCTTCCAGGCCCAGAGTGAAAAGGCCGTGCCCAGGCCGGCGTAGTGTTCCTCGTTGGCCAGGGAGATAAGGGCCACATCCTCGAGCCTCTTCTCCCGGATCAGGAGGTTCATGAAAGTGTGGTACTGGCCGAGCCTGCAGTAACCCGCGGCTTTGGGTTGGAAAACGACGAGTTTCTCCGTTGGATCCTTTCTGTACTTCAGATACTTGAGCATGGAACCCACGCAGACGAGCATCGGAAGGCACTCCTTGCACGTTGTGACGCCTCGGCCGAGACGCAGGACTTCGCTGTCTCCTATCGGAAGAGCCTCCGTACGCAGCCCCAGTCGGTTGAATACGGCTGCTATCATTCTGTTACCGAAAACGTTCATGGACGGCAGGATCATCTTGATCCGTGGATCCTTCAGGCCGATGCGCTGGCGTTTGGAGTCGATGAAAAAGGCTCCACCTTTTTCGATCACCACCATAGCCTGCCGATATTTGCCTTTGGGGGTATCCGTAATATCCTTCTGGACCTCTCTGTAGTTATTGACAATGTCGAAAAATGCCTCGATCCTGGTATCGATGCCGGCATCGGCCGTGTGACCGTCCAGCTCCAGGGTGAGGGAGGGCTTTGTACCCATCGTTTTTCTGAAGTAGGTGATGAGGAAGGAATCGATGGCGCAGAGAAAGTTGGTGATATACACACTGTATAGCTGACTGTCCCGTTTTATGATCTGTGACGCCCTCAGGACACGTTGACCGATCTCCCAGTGCATGTAGTGCCTGTAGGGCAGCCTCAGATGCTCCTCATCGTAGGGCAGCATGTCGAAGGGAATGACCAGGTGTCCCCTGGAGGCCAGTTTCTTCGGGATGCCCTTGTTCGCCTCCGGGGCGAACGCGTTGTAGGGCCTTCCCAGCAGGACAACAGCGAATTTATCCGGATCGGCGTGCAACTCCTCGAGAGCTTTCTTTCCCAGTGATTTGCACTCCCCCTCAAAGGCTCTCTGAATCTCGAGGGCCCTTTGGAACGACTCTTTGGCCTGATGGCGGCTGAAGCCCAGGTCCGCCGCCACCTTGATGAATGCCTCGCGGCCCTTTTCCCATCCACCGGCAAAGTTGATCGTGGGAGCGATGATTCTTGCATCCAGGTGTTTCTCTTGAAAGGCTCTCTGCAGCCAGAAGGCCTCTCCCTGGATGAAGATGCAGGTGGAGGAGAACTCTTTTCTTGTGTTCCCATCTGGTACGTAGAGCTCCTCGACATGGGGCATGAAGTAATAGTCAGGATTTTTTTTGGTCAGGCTTTCAAAGAGGCCCAGCCCGATTTGGGCCGGAAAGCAGAGAGAAGAGGTCTGTCGGTCAAAGGCCGCCTGCACAACCTCATCCGGCGTTACGATCTCGCACCCCAACTGGGTGAAGAAGTTGTAGTAGAGGGGAAAGATCCAGTGGGTCGCAAAGGTTGTGTTGATGCCGATACGGGGCGCGCCGGGATCGATTTTAGCGGCGGGCACGTACTTTTCAAAAAGCAGCTGCCTTCGAACCTTGATCAGATCAAGATGATCCGTTTCGATCTCCGTCTTCAGACGTATGTTGTAGTAGCGATTGCAGGCGCCGCCAAAGGGGTAGAGGTCTCCCTCGATGCGGACCCGCTGGATCTGACACTTCAGGTCACACTTCTCCTTACCTCCTGCACAGGTGAAGGATTTTTCGTAGTCGATCTTTCGATCAACCAGGCCCCGTAGATCGAAGCGCTTCTCCTGGATCAGGCCGAGGGAAATTCGTTTTTTCAGCTCCAGTGCGACACCAAAGGCTCCCATCAGTCCCGGTTCCGGGGGGACGACGATCGGTTTTTTCAGAATGCTGGCCATGGCGAGGGGTACGGCTCGATTGTAGCAGACGCCTCCCTGCATGAAGACCTTCTTGCCCACAGGTCGGTGTCCCTTTACGCGGTTGGCATAGTTGAAGCATATCGAGTAAACCAATCCGGCCAGGATGTTCTCTTTCGAAATGCCTTCGTGAGTAGCGTTCTTGATATCTGAAGAGATAAACGCGGCACACTGATCGTTGAAGTTTGGGGGTTTGTCCCCCTCCAGAGCGAGGTCTGCGATTTGTGTGACAGGGATTCCGAGGGATTCATAGGCCGACTCCTCCAGGAAGGAACCCGTACCGGCCGAGCAGGCTTCGTTCATAGCGTAATCGGAGGCCACGGAGTTGGTGAGATGGGTGTATTTGGCGTCCTGCCCTCCGATCTCGAAGATCGTATCCACCTCGGGATCAAAATAGACGGCGGCGGCTGCATGGGCGATGATCTCGTTGATGATCCCGTCGGTCAGCGAGTAGAGCCCGGCGATCTGGCGACCCGAACCTGTCACACCGATGCCGACGATGTTGATCTCGGTCCCCGCCAGATGCTCGAGCAGACTGCTGTAACAGGCCCTCGAAGCCTTGACCGGATTTCCGTTGGTCCTGAGGTAGATGGAACCCAGCATCCGGTCGTCATCCGTTCTGAGAAGTATGGCCTTGGTCGTTGTCGAGCCGACATCGAGCCCCAGGATACACCGATCACCGGATTTGGCACGATCGAACTCGGTCCGGTTGAAGGTTACCAGGGATTCGACGTCCTTAAGGGGTGGGAGAAAACTGAAATTGGAGTGCTCCTTTCGAAAGAGCTGTTCCGGCCTCGATCTTCCCTTTTCAAATGCGGCTATCGCTGCGCCGAGAGCTTCGAAATAGGGAGCCTCTTGCGGAACGTGCACCCCCGGAATCTCCTGTTTGAGTTTGTCGATCACGACGCTGTTTCGAGCCGTGCCGCCTACCGCGAGGACCCGTTTGTGAGGTACCTTGGCTAAGAGCTCGATGATCTTCTGAGCGATCATCTGACAGAGGCCGCTGGTGACATCGGCTATAGCTACACCCTTGTTGAGGGCGTGTGTGCAGTCGGACTTGCAGAAGACACTGCATCGGCCGCTCACCGCATAGGAGGTTCCGGAACCTGCCAGCTCAATGGCTTTCTCGATGCCCACGTCCATGCGCCTGATTTGCTGAAGGAAGAACTCCCCCGTTCCGCTGGCGCATTTGTTCCCTGTGGAGATCCCGACGATGCGTTGGTTTTGATCGAGGCGGTAGACCATGAAGGTCTCTCCGCCGGCTGAGATCAGGGCGTCAAACCCCTCGCCGTCACGCTTGACGTGTTCGAGGGCGTATTCCACGGCCTCCGGTTCGGTTATTGTAGGATAACGGATGAAGTGTCTGAACTTCCTGCCCGTCACCAGGGTGGGAACGGTGTCGCAGTTCAACTCGTCGAGGATCTGTTTAACGGTATCCCTGGGATTGCCCTCGTGGGTTCTTAGTATGACCTGGCCAACCTCGATCTTGCCGTTACTCTTAACAGCCTCCACGACGCTGACGGTGGATGCGCCGAGGCATATTCCAAGTGATTTACTAGTGTGCTTCATAATTGGAGCGCCCCCGCTCAAAGTTGTTACATGATCGAATTGATAAGTAAAAAACAAGGGTTTACTATACTATTCCTTATAAAAATGTTCAACAACGTTTTTCAATAAAATTCCTGTTACCAAACCGATAACGGCTGGCCTTGCAAACCTGCAAAGCTGGTGAATGCTCGCAAAAAAGCACACAACGCACTCTGCACAATACTGCTGGCGACGCGCCATCCTATGCCGAGCCCCCTGTCGGTGTCAAGGCTGGTTCGATTGCTTCAGGAGGCGAGTTGACTCTGTGCGCCAGAAGAAGCGGAACGAACAGACCAAGAATTACAGCAAGATCGAGTTCTCGTTCTTCAGACCTCGGCGGATACGTCTCGATTCGCGCCCCTGCCGGATGCCAGCGCAGCTCAGCCGCCCAAACCTCGGCCGGCCACGACTCCCCTCGGCCGGGCTCAGCCGGGCACACAATTCTAGCCCCTCGGGGGGAGCTTTTTAGGTTGAACACTCTACTTCCGTCGGCCATGCTCTTCCAGTGAACGATAGCAGGCGTGTGTTCTCGCAGAGCCCCCCGAAGCACGTTGCCTTCATGGAGAAGCGTGAAGACAGCGGCGCTGCTAATCTGACCGATCTTCACGCAGCACCGGTTTCCATTCAGAGCGATAGATACCAGGCGACGGGAGGGATCGTACAAGATAGTGCCCCGGATCTGTCGGTTCCGAGGATTTCTAACCACCCAGCGATTATCGCACCTGGAGACATTCAAGGTCATGGACATTCCTGTGTCAGGGAAGGGGAGGACTGATGGCATAATCCTTCCCCCACTTCACCTTGATCCTTTCGGATCGGGCAAAGGGAATAACGTCCTTGACCGTCATTACCGATGCCTCCTTCCTGAAGTTCTTTACGGAGAGACGGTGCTCGTATCCAGCCGAACTGCTTCTCAGTCGGAAGATCAAAGGTGACCAGTGCTACTGGATGCGTGTTGCCGTCCGATGGGATGGTCCATCGTCCCGGGATCTCAAAGCTCTGGACACCAGAGGGACTCTCCTGAAGAGTCGCTTCCGGCTCGGCCAATTCCTCTTCATACTCCTTTTCGTATTCCGCCCCCCCCTCGTCGGCCATCGCCTCCTCCGGCGCTTCGGCAGCCACATCAGCAGCCTTCATTTTCTTGGCTACCGAACGGGCCAATCTACGGGATTCGTACAGCTCAGGCTGATAAACATCGACGTAGTAGGGTTCGGGCTCTGCTATCCGGACCGGTCTGAACACAGCCGTTGAGATGGTGAGCTCTACGTCCTTCCAGTTCTCTAGAGTGTCGTTGTAGAGTTCGGCAAAACCCTTCAAGCTTGCCGTCTCTGCTCCGAGATCTACGTCATAAATGGGCTTCCAGTTGACCCCTTGGGTCTGGTAGGAGAGCCCGACGAAAAAAGGCCCGGCTGCATCAGCCTCGATGCTCACCACAACCTCGGTCGTCTGCTCGATACTCCCCTGGTTCTGGTATCCGTTGATTTGAGCCTGGAGGGTCTCGAGCTTCCTGGTACGCTCCTCGATCTCATCGTTCAGCTGGCTGCGCTCAGTGAGGTTATCCGCACTGCGCTTCTTCTCGAACTCCAGGAAATCCGTCAGTGCGGAAAGGTTGGTGTCCCCCGATGCAAACCAGGTTGGAAACTCCGTTGCGAACCGGCTGCCCAAGGACTCCAACACTTCCTTCTGATGTGTGGCAAAAGACAACCTCTCCTGCAGGACCCCAAGCTCCTTTCGAAGCCCCACCTCTCGCCCTCTGAGATCTTTCAGGACATCGTGACTCACTTCTTCCTGATACCGGGTCTCCACGTCGACGGCTCCCAGCGTTCCTTTTCCACGACCTGAAAGACGAACACTGTCTTTCATGAGCATCTTTGTCAGTCCGGTTATCCGCAGTTTTTGAGAACCCTTCACCAGATCGATTTTGCCCGACCGAAAGACCCGGGCGCCGTCACGGGAAACATCAACCCGATCGATTACGGTTTCCAGGGGACTTTCTCTTATCTCATCCATGATCTCCTGCCTCTAATCTTTGGCTACTATAGTCGGAGAGGGGGTGATTGATAAACAGGATGCATCTGTTTGATCGATTCTTTTCGCGAAGCATGTCAGAGCTGTTGTTCCACACCGATTCCTATATCGAGGAATTCGAGACCGGGGTTGTGGCGGTGTTGCCCAAAACCAATGGTGTCGTCTCAGATCGCACAGCCTTTTCCCCCGATGGCGGTACCCACGTGGCCAATACTCGGAAGGTGAGTACCATCCGAATTACCGGACATAAGAGCACGGGAAACATCAACAAGAGAATCCAGCTGGAAATCGGCACGTAGAGGTTGCGCCTATGCTGTTTCTCTGTGAATCCACGGCGCTGAGAGCCTGATTGACCTGCGGCCAATTCTGACTTTCGGTCAATTTTGACCTGCGTGTCAATTCGACGTGACCGCCTGTACGAGGGCCTTCATATACCCGATGGCAAAGGCCTCTGCAGTGGCATGACCGCCCACCATCTCCGGAAGGTGATCGGATATAATGGCTCCGTCGAACCCTACATCCTTCAGAGCCCGGACGATACGGGTCATATCCATGTATCCGTGATCCAGATAGGTCTCGGTGAAACCCCCGGGCATGGGGGCCGTCACGTTGCGGAAGTGTATCTTGAAGAGCTTCTTTCGCTCTCCGAAGTAGCGAATGGTTTCGAGCACATCGTTACCCATCTGCGACCCGCCTTCGAGCCAGCAGCCTGCACACAGGCAAACGCCGATGTGGGGGCTGTCGGCGATCTCGATGGCTTTCTGGTATCCCTCGAAGCTGCCGAAGAGGCAACGGGGGATGCCCCCCAGCGGGTAGACAGGCGGATCGTCGGGATGGATGCCGATATAGACCTCAGCCTCTTTGGCTACAGGCACCACCTGTTCGATGAAGTAACGGTAGTTCTCCCAGAGTTCCTCCTCGGTGTAGAGTCTGCCGTGGGTCAGCTCACCCCGATGGGACTGACCGGCAAACCCCCCCTCTATCTCCGATTGGATGTGAAAGCTTCTTCCCGTGGCACCGCCTCGTATGGCCTCTCGTCCCGAGCTCCAGATTCCGTTGGCCATATGGGCGTATGTAGAGTAGTGGATTCCCGCCTCTCCCAGGTTCCGGATATAATGCAGGTACTCGGCGAGCTTCTCGTCCCGCCCCTTTAGATTGAGTGTGATCTCCTCCATATTGTGGCAGCGGTTATTGCCGAGACGGTATATCTTCAGACCCCTCGATTCGAATCTCTCACGGATTGCCCGGTAGGATTCCTTCGAATGGGCGAAGGGCTCCTTCGGCGTCACCATGACCCACTGCACACCGAGTTGTCTGGCAAACCGCATCTCTTCGTCGGTTGCATCGGCTCTGAGTTGAATGCCGATCTGGATTCCCTTCTTACCGGAGTGATACCCGGGAATCACAGACAGAGGATAGCTCGCCTCTTCTGGTAACATGTCGCCTCCAGATAGACTCTTCCTGATCGGCTCTTCCTAATCAAACAAAACTCCGGGATTGAGGGAGAGGCCGGGATCCCAGAAAGCCCTTACAGCCTTCATCTTCTCGATCTCTGCGTCGGCATACTGAATCTTCATGAACTTTTTCTTGAGCCTGCCGATTCCGTGTTCACCCGCAACGCTGCCGTTAACGGCAACCGCCCTTTCGGCAAAGAGATTGTAGAGCCCGAGACCCCTCTGCCGTTCCTCCTCGGTGCGAGGAAGGATGTTGATATGGACGTGTCCATTGCCGATGTGGCCGAAGAGGCAGTACTCGAGATCCGCAGCCTCCAGCGAGGTGCGGTAGAGTCGTAAGATCTCGGCCAGAGACTCGTCGGGTACAGCCATATCGGTGCCAATCTTGGTGAGGCTGGAGATCTCCCTCTTTCTCGATCCGATGATGCTGTTGATTCGTTCCGGAAGGGCGTGGCGAAACCGTTTCATCGCCTCGAGATCCTGCTGGGAGAATCCCGCCCAGGTGGATTCGATGTCGATACCGTGGCGACCGAGAAGCTCGGTCAGGGCCTCGTAGAGTGTCTCCAGCTCGTCCTCCCCGTTGTATCGCAACTCTAGATACAGAACCCCCTGGATATCCGGAGGCAGATCGGGAACACCGCTGGAATCGCCCTGCTCTGTCTTGTACTCCCTCAGGAGATCCAGGGATCGGCTGTCCATGTACTCGAGAGCCACGGGTTGAAAGGCCGCTGATTGCTTCATATCCCGTATCAGCTCCGTGCAGTCGTCGTCGGGCAGGAAAATCGTAAGGTAGAGATTGCTCTTCGGCAGAACGTCCAGAATGAGCTCGATCTCCGTGATGATTCCCAATGTTCCCTCCGCCCCGATGAAGAAATCAATGGGATCCATGTTCCTGGTGAGGTGGTATCCGGCCGTGTGTTTTGTGGGTGGTATGGCGATTTCCGGAACGCACAGGGTCTGAGGATCGCCGTTTGCCATCGTGAGAACGATTTCGCCTTCTATCGCCTGTTTTTCTCCGCGCTTGAGATGAAGAATCCTCCCGTCGGCGAGCACCACCTTAAGAGCCGCGATCCACTGGCGGGTGGGGCCATAGAAGAGGGTCCGGGCTCCGCTTGCGTTCGTGGCTGCCGTTCCACCTATGCTGGCGGTTGTTTCTGTCGGATCGACGGGGTAGAAGAGTCCCGATGGTGGTGTTTCAGCGCTACCGTTACTCGTACTCTTTGGGCTGCTGCTCGTACTCTTTGGGCGATCCTGGTACTCATGGTGCCTGAGTACCTTTTGCAGCTCCTCGAGGGTCGTCCCCGCTGCTGCTGTAACGGTCCATCTCCCGAATGGGGCATCGTAATTGACCAGTGGATCGAAGAGCAGGTTTTCCAGACACAGGAGATTGGCCGAATCCTGAGGGGCGGCTCCCCCTACGATCCCGGTCCTGGCTCCCGAGATCGTTACCTTTTCTTTCCTCCCAGCGATCTCCGCCACGGCGGAGCAGACTTCCAACGTTGTCCTGGGAAAGTAGATCCGCTGCGGGAAGGTACCCTGGAGACGCGACTCATCGGTCGTGTACTGACTGTAGCCCTCCCTGATCATCCGGGCATCGTCCACCTTTGGACACGTTACACCTTCGAGGTTGGGTTGCTCTGGTGTTAGTCTGTTGTCCATGGATACGCTACTTGGGAGGGTACGTCAAAATCAGCTGCATGCCCTCAACGGATGAGTATGAGAGGGCATCGGTCTGCGCAGGTACGAGAAAACGATCACCGAACTCTAGAGGCAGAGAATCACTCCCCCCGCTCTCCACCTTTCCCGAGCCCTGGGTTACGATGGCGATGTAGTAACCTTGCACACTCTTTTTGATGGAGCCTTTCACGGAGAGTCGGCTTACCGAAAAACATCGTGTCATCCGATGGTCGATCAGGCTCTCCTCCGAGCTCTCGGAGTTGAAGCGAGCAACTTCCTGCGGACGCGCAAAAAACCGTTCATGCACATCCTTTACCGTTGTGCGGCTGTAGTCGAACATGGACAGGGCAAAGTCCACGTCGCGGCCCATGAAGCGAGCCTCCTCCGGCAGCATATATCCTCCGCGTTCGAACTCGATGCGGACGACCAGATCGGTGGGCTCCATGATCTCGATCATGAAGACTCCCTCTCCAATGGCATGAGGAAAGCCTCCAGGGACCAGAAAAACATCGCCCGGCTTCACCGGGATCCTTTCGAAGCAGCTCTGAATGACCTCCATATCCTGGTTTACAACAGCCTCCCTCAGCTTCAACTTGTCAGGGGGATTCTGAAAGCCCATCAGAATGTAGGGTTGCTCGACCTCTCTCCTGGTATTGAGAATCACATAGGTTTCGGTTTTCCCGGCGTTGCTTCCCAAGTGCTCTTTGGCAAAAGCCACCGTTGGGTGGCACTGGATGTGAAGTCTGATCGATGAGTCGAGGAACTTCAGGAGGAATCCCGCCTGGGCGCCAAATTTCCGGTAGTGCTCGTCGCCCGTGATCTGATCGTGACACTTCTCGAGAAGATCGGTTAGAAAGTACCGCTCCCCATCGATCTGTATGCTCGAGAGGCCTTCGTTTTCAAGATGCTCACGACCCTTGTTGTTGGCTCTTGTGGTCGAGCCGATCCAGTCCTCGGGAAAGTGGGAATCCTCGGGATTCTGCTTGCCTTCGAGGATATCAAGGCTCTTACCGCCCAGGTAGGTGCGCCAGACCCGGTTTACCTCAAGGGGGATAACACTGGGAATCTTCATGGGGACCATCCTAACTTGCCCTGGTGGGGGCGTCAAGGTAAAATCGAAGTGTGTGTCAAAGCAAAATGTGTCGATGATGCAATCAGTGTCGGAGGTATCCATGGATTCTCGCATCGAAGTTGGTCCGGGTAGAAACGGGATGCAAAAGTTGCAGCTCATCCGCGACGACAGGAACACCGCCGAGATTTACCTAAACGGTGCTCATGTGACGTCCTGGCGAAGCGCGGGAGAGGAAATCCTCTTTCTGAGTGAGCAGTCCCGTTTTGCCGACGGAAAGTCGATTCGAGGCGGAATCCCCCTGGTTTTCCCTCAGTTTGGCTCAGGCAATCTACCCCAGCACGGTTTTGCCCGCACCAGCCTGTGGGAGATCGCATCCACTCGAGTTGTGGATTCAGGTGAGGTCGAGGTGGTTTTAGCGCTGAACGACAGCGATGCAACCAGAGAGGTGTGGAATCACGCCTTCAGCGCGGAGTTCGTGGTTTCGCTGACCGACAGACTACGAACGGAGCTGCGGGTCACGAACAGTGACACCGAGGCCTTTGAATTCACCGCTGCCCTGCACACCTATTTCGCCCTCTCCGACATAGGGGCGGCTCATATCGCCGGGCTGAAGGGTTCGAAATACCTGGATAGCCTGAAGGAGGGACAGAAGTTTAAAGAATCCGGAGAAAGGGTAATTTTTGAGGGCGAGGTGGATCGGATCTATCTGTCGACTCCTGATGAGGTGTCTGTGGTCGACGAGGTGAGCGGAAGATGCATAAGGATTCAGAAGAGCGGATTTCCCGATGCTGTCGTCTGGAATCCCTGGGTCGACAAGGCGCGGCGAATGCAGGACTTCGGAGACGAGGAGTTTCAGGGAATGGTATGTGTGGAGGCCGGCGCGGTCGCCTCTCCCGTTCGTCTTGAGCCAGGCCGAACCTGGCACGGTACCCAGACTCTCACCGCGGATCACGGATCAGCGAACCTATCGGACGCTTCGTGATAGGAGCAGGAAGAGGGCGCCTGCAGCACCACCCGGGGCGGCCATGGCTGCGATCACCCATCCGTAATGCAGGGGTTTGACGTCCCGGTTTATTGGGTTTTTCAAAGTAAGTCGAATAGACAGAATTGTGGGGTGTCAACACAGAGTGTAAAATGTACTAATATCGAAGATGTTAAAGTATCGATGATAAAATTATCCAACATCACAGGAGGCAGCGGCGCATGAATAGTCTCATGGAGGCAGCGGTTCTTCATGCTCCGGGAGATCTGCGTCTAGAGCGGGTTCCCATACCGGATATCGGAAAGGACGAGGCTCTCGTTCGAGTGAAGGCTGTGGGGATTTGCGGATCCGATCCGGATCGAATCATGAAAAAGGGTACCTACACTTTCCCCATGATTCCGGGTCACGAGTTCTGCGGCGTTGTAGAAAAGGTGGGCCACGGCGGGGATGCGACAAGTTACTGGGCCAAAGGGGATCGTGTCGTTGTGAGTCCGCTCTTGCCTTGTTTTCGATGTGAATCGTGCCAGGGGGGTCACTTCGGTCAGTGCGACAGCTACAGTTACCTCGGCTCGCGAACCGATGGAGCCTTTGCCGAGTTCGTGAAAGTTCCCATCAGAAATCTCATTGCCTTGCCGGATAGTGTTCCCTTTGCACAGGGAGCCGTTGTGGAACCCGCGGCTGTTGTCTTTCACGGAATCCGACGAGTCGGGATCGAAGCAGGTGATTCTGTCGCCGTGTTAGGATGCGGTACCCTGGTTCTTCTGGCTCTGCAATTTGCCAGAATTCAGGGGGCCACAGAGGTGATAGCCGCCGATATCGATGAGAAGAAACTCACCCTGGCCCGACGGTTGGGTGCAGATGAGCAGGTTGCTGCTTAGC
>SDBV01005703.1_pt1 | contig 17497 bp, 9 predicted proteins | sample 2277081 | NCBI WGS metagenome assembly SDBV01 (sample SAMN10402039, study PRJNA504765) | marine sediment metagenome | isolation source: marine sediment core GS10_PC15, 223 cmbsf | place: Arctic Ocean: Southern Knipovich Ridge | collected 2010 | reverse complement strand
GTTCGAGCCGTTCCTCATTTGTCAATTGGATGTGAATAGAAGATTTGCGTGCCATTCCCTTATGAGGGGCTTCCCCGGGTCAAAAGGCAATTTTTTGGACACTTTGTTCCGGGGAGCTGTACTTAGAGGTCGTAGAGGTCATTTCGGTCCCATGTCTTGCCGCGAGAATCGGCGTCGAGGGAGTCCATGAACGCGTAGCACTCATCAATCCAGTGGGTGCTCGAGCGGGAAACCGTTCTGGATAACATTTCGCGGATGAGGGCGTTCAGGGAGAGACCGTGTTCTTTCGCGTAGGCCCGGCTGGCCTTCAATATCTTTTCTTCAATTGAAATGGTCACGTTAGGCATGATACCTCCTCACATATTACACATAATAAGTGCGCACGGGTCATGTGTCAAGTGGCGGGCTCCAGGTGGACTCCAGGGCTTGCCAACCGATGACTGCGTGGTTAACTCCCCAGAGGGCTGGCGCGACGTCACTTGCAATGGACCACGGGAATTCGTATGCAGGACACCGTGAAGTAGATGGGGACCACATGAGCGAGAATGAGAAAAACGAAAAAGGATTCAAGGTTGTCGACCGGCGTTTCTCCAACCTGGACGAGTCGGAGATCGGAGTCGCCTCACCGCAAACGGAGCAAAAACCAGAGTACGTGGCGCAGCTGGAACGCGACCTTGCGGACAGGGAGCACAGGTTACAAGAGATCACCGCATCTCATGAAAGCTCTGTAACCGACTTTCGAAGCGCCCGTGACAGGATCAAGGGAGAGGCCCTCAAGGACGTGGAGCGCGGTCGTCGATCTCTCATAGTCGACTTTCTGGATATCATCGACAACCTGGACCGGGCCATAGAAGCTACCGAGCAGACCGGAGATCTGAACACCCTCCTCGACGGGGTGAAGATGGTCCGCGACATGTTCCTGGGAAAGCTCGGGGCCCTCGGGATCCAGCGGGTGGACGCCATGGGACACCACTTCGATCCGTCGATACACAAGGCCGTCACCATGGTCCCGGCCGACGATCCCTCACATGACGGTCAGATTGTCAAAGTGATCCAGGAGGGATATTCCATGGGCGAGGAAATCATCCGACCCGCCTCCGTCGCCGTCGCCAGGAGCGACCGCTGATCCGTCTTTAATTCACACCGGGATGGGGTCCTTAAAGCCGGCCGCCATCATCTTCCCCTTCCCCTCGCAGGGGAAGGCCGGGATGGGGTCTACGTGGTTTCTCCGGGTTCGATTTGCGAGATTTGCCGGTCGATGGTGAACTTCTTCCCATCCCAGGTGATGGTGAACAATTTGAACTGCACGGCGCGTCGCAGGGGCGCTCCCTTGAGCTTGACCGAGATCTTCACGTCGGCGGGCGCCTTCCTGCCCAGGTCCATCATCTGCAAGCCCACGTTGTCGGCGGAGATCCTCTCCGAGACCGGGAACACCTCATCTTCACGCATTGCCTCAAGATCCATCTTGACGTGCAGATCCTCCCACACCAGCACAACAATGCTCGCGGACGATCCGAACACCTGGGTTCGCTTGAGATTGCGCGAGAGGGCTTTAAGGGTGTTTTTATCGTTTGATGCCTTGGCGTCGAGAATCATCCCGGCGAGCCTTGCCGCCGAGTGCAACCTCGCCCATCGCCTGGGATCCATGGGCCCCGGCTCACCGTCCCCTGACGCTACCTTCCTCTCGATGCGAAGCGCCTCGTCAACCTTGCCCATGCCGGCCGCCGCGGCGGCGAGCCTCAACATGGCCAGCGGATTCTCTTTCGCGGTCTCCACCAGGGTCTTGAACTGCCTGTACGCGGCGTCGTACCAGCCGTGTCGCAAGAAGAGATTGCCCAGCTGTTCTCGTGCGGCCGGATCATCCGGGTTGAACTCCACCAGCTCGGAGCAGCTTCGTTGAGCCTCTTCTTCGAGCCCCGCCTCCGCCTGGAGATCGCACATGATCCGCAGCACGGAAGGGCCGGCCAGCCCGTCCCTTCGCAGACGATACGCCACGGCCAGCGCCTCCTCGATCTCACCGGCATCCAGAAGGGTCTGGGCCAGCAAGCTGCGACCGGCCGGATCGTCCGGATATTCCTCCAGGAGCCCCCGGATCTTCTTCAGCCTGGCCTCGTCGGTCTTCATGGCCGCGAGCCCGCGCCGCACGGCGCTCCAGTTGACGCCTTCGCTGAAGTAGAGATTGTAGACCATCTCCGTATCGAGCGATCGCCGCAGGATCCTGCGACGCAAATATCTCTGAAAGCCGGGATAGCCGGAAAAAGCTGTCAGCAGACCGCGAACATCCTCGGGCGTGCCGACACGGATTTCGAGCATATCGAGCAACACCCTTCTGTCGCGCCACATATCAAGCTCGCAGCGCTTGCCCGCCTCGAAGAAGATCCTCGCCATCTGGTCCGGCCCCGACGCCCTCGAAAGGCGCCTCGACCACAGGATCCGCCGCTGCCGAAGAGGCCTCTTGGAGGCGTCCGAACATACCTCCTTCTTGAACGGAGATCGCCGCTCCGCCGTCTCGTAGGGATTTCCCGTGGCGATCTGAACCACCGACGCAGGCTCGGCCTTCGGCTTGCTTTCATTTACCTCTTCATCGGAGTCCCGGCCGGCTTGGCCTCCCGAGCCTCTCCCGTAGCCGGTGCCGATTCCGCCGCCGCCCCCGATATACCCGAGGATCTTTAAAGTCGACGCCTGCTCAAGGGTGATCTCCGGCGCCGTTTCGGAATCCGGGCTGCCGGACGGTCCCCTGATTCCGTGTTGATTTTCGCTGATACTCCGGGCGGAATCTCGCGTGTCCATCCGGCCTTCTTCCCCCTTGTAGCGATTGTCCTTCCCACCTTGTTCATCAACTTTCCTGTCGTTCTCAAGCCATTTTGAAAGGCGATAAGGCAACCCAACGTCCGTCTGCTCACCAGAGGAGGGCTTCGAATCCTCCGGTCCCGCTGAAAAACAACCGGTAAGGGTCAGGGGAAAACCGAGGACCCCGACGGTCAAATCCGCGAGTCCGACGCCGTCGTCGCCATTGCAGCGCCCCGTCCAGGCCCGATGTCGCGATCGACGCTCGATCCCCTGCTCCTCGTAGGCTGCGTCGCTCTCCAGCACCAGGAACGATGTGAACGGCGTCATGAGAGCGTAGTTCAACCCCAGGGAGATGATGGTGCCGCGGCTCTCCTCGAGCCCCTCGCCCATCAGGCGTTCGAGATAGAGTCTCCCCCACATGCCCGGGATGTAACCGTACTCCTCGCCCTCTTCCTCGCTGACCTCGTATTTCCGCTCGAAAGGCTTTCCCTCCAATCGTCCGGTCACCTTGATCTCGTCCGGCAGGGCGTGATGGGTCCTGGCGAGAATGATCATCTCCTGACCCTGGGATATCTTTCCGGAGACCATGGAGAATACCTGATCGAGTCCGGCGCCCGCATCGATCTGAAGGTTGGTGATGGTAGGAGTCTTGACCGAACCGGCAAAGCGAAGCGCCTCCTGAACGGTCTGATCGGGCACGTCTATCCTGAACGCTTTCCCCCCTCCCACTCTGGCGAGCCTCTCTAGCAGGGAGTAATTCGCGTCATCGCCAACCGCGATGGTGAATAACCTGGCGCGGGAGTCTCCCATGGAACGACGCAGGCGCTCAGCCAACTCGTCGTGGGTCGTCTCCCCGACGGTCGCCCTTCCGTCGCCCACGTACACGACCGCCGGCTGCTCCGAATCGTGAACCAGCTTGAGCGCGGTATTGAACATGGCCCCAAGATCGGTCGCCCCGGCGGACACGATCTCCGCCAGGCTTTCGATGGCAGCGGACACCTCCTCTTCACGCGCGGGCGCAAGACCTTTTGCAGGATAAACGATCCGCGGTTTCAGATCGGCGGCGATCACTGCGAAACGATCTGTGGACGACAGCGCCCTCAACACGGCCTCCACCGCGTTCGCGCGGACCTGACGATCGGACTCGTCTCCGCCCGCAGAAGTGTCGAGCACCACCACCACATCGCCCGGCACCTCCTTGATCTTCTCCCACTCCACCTCAGGGGAGTACCTGATCATCACGTAGTCGGCCTCCTCCTCTCCCGTCTCGAAACGCATGACCTTCAGCGGGTCAACCTCCTCAGTTCTCTTCAACTCAAGGAGGAAGTCCGACCGGGGAACATACCCGGAGCGCCTCATGGATATCAGCGAACGATCCTCCTCGATCCTCGCGTCTTGAAGGGTGGCGATCTCGTAGTCCTCACCCTCATCGCCCAGATCCACCTCGAGGGAGAACTCCTGTATCTCGACCTCCTCGTCGCCGCCCATCGGGTAGACGTAGCGATATACATCGCCGTCCAGGGGCAGCAACTCCGTATAGGAGAGCACCACGCGACGCTCGCCCACGGCCGGGATGGGAAAGATCCTCGCGCGGAAGGTGCGCCCGTCGACCCACTCGAGCAGCGCCGGATCGAAGGCTTTTCGCACCGCCTCCTCGTACGCCGCCGCGGCCTGTTTTCTCTCGGTCATCTCGCCGTCCACGAGTTGACCGTTCACCTCGAGGGCAAAACGCTCGACTGCGGCTCCCTGCGGAACCGTGAACCAGTACCACCCTTCCAGGGGTGTGCTCGACGGGTTGAAGAACCTCTGATCCACGGTAGTGTGGGCGAGGCCGTCGCGGATGAATATCTTGACCTTCTGCGAAACTATCTGCAGCTCCTGCGGTGCTTTACCCGGGTGCTGCCGATCTATGCCGTAAATCCTGCCCGTTCCTTTTCCGCCCGATCCGGAATCGAGCATTTTGTCCGCCATTCCACCCGTCCAGTCGTCCCAGAAGGCCACCGGCTCGACGGTCGGTGTTGCCCCGGCCTTTGCGACGGCCCGCTGCCCACTTTGCACCTCGACTCTCCCGCCCTTCGACGCGAACACCGCCAGGCCGCGCGCCACGTAGATAGTGACCGAATCTCCGTCAACCCTCAGATCGAAACCCGCTCCGGACGCTGTCACGGTCACATCCCCGATCACGAATCGCCCGAGACCGTCCCCCTCGCCCGTCACGTCGGCCCAGAGCTCGCCCTTGCTCATCTTGACTCCGCCGTCCACCAGCTCAACCTCCGTCCCCCCCTTGAGGAACGCTCGTGTCCCGGTGCTGAGCCTTATCAGCGCACGACTTCCTTCCCCGACCTTCAGCACGGAATCCTTCTTGAGCATCACCCCCGTGATGAGCCTCTTCTTTTCGCCGTCGCCGATCAGCCAGACATCGCCCGCGGTCAGTTCCACCCGCGATTCCAGAGGCGAGACAGCATCCGGAGGCGGCGGATCGCCACAACCGGATACCAGGTACGCCGCGATCAATCCCAGCACGTGGATGCGTTTCATATTCTTCCTCCATTTATCTTGGAACGATTCGACAGTGTACGCTCTTTCAAACGCGATGCACACCTCGCTCACCCTTGCCTGTTGACACCGACACCGTTCTTATTGTTCTAAGAAAAGCGTGCCTGCGAGTTGTTGACGCATGGGGGAGACAAAGGACCTATTCGCTAAATGATCGACTTTGCCGGGAAAGAGCCGTGCGGTGTTTCTGTACTGTTTCGCGACGAGTACTTGCTGGCCGTGGACAAGCCCTCGGGGCTGCTGGTGCACCGCGGGTGGGGCAGGGACAGTGTCGTGCTCGTAGACTTGGTAAAGGAGATGCTCGACGTTGAAGTTGTGCACCCCCTCCATCGCCTCGATAGAGGTACCAGCGGAGTAGTCCTTTTTGCGCTCGATGCGCGCACGGCGAAGCGGATGAGGCCCGGATTCGAAGATGGGTCGGTAGAAAAACACTACCTGGCCCTGGTGAGGGGAGAGACGCCGACAGAGGGTGTCATCGATCATCCGATTCCTCGGCGGGAGGGTGGCCCGAGGGTTGAAGCAAAGACGAACTATCGCCGCCTTGCTATCGTAAAGACCGAGCCGAGACACGTCTCATGGGTGGAAGCCATCCCGATGACCGGTCGCCTGCATCAGGTGCGCAGGCACCTCAAGCACATCAATCATCCCGTGATCGGTGACGCGAACTACGGAAAGGGCGCCATAAACCGGGAGATGGGGGAGCGATGGGGGTTGAAACGTCTGGCGCTCCACGCCCGGTCACTGGCGCTGACCCATCCCGAGACGGGAGAAGCGATCGTTTGTACGTCGCCCGTTCCGCCCGACCTCGATGAGCCGCTTCGACGAATGGGCCTGTGTGTTCCCGGCGTTTGATATCTTCCCTGGATATACGTATAATACGTATTGTTACGTATAGGGAATACATAGATGGAAGCATACAAAAAACTCACGATAACAGTGGAACGGTCTGTTTATGAAGGTTTGCATAGACTTATCGGCCGTGGGCGCATCAGCGCCTTCCTCAATAACCTCGCACGACCCCACGTAGTCGAAGAGGATCTCGAGCATGCCTACGCCGAAATGGCGCAGGACGAGGAACGTGAAACCAAGGCCCTTGAGTGGTCTGAAAATCTCGTAACAGAGCCTGGTGACAAGCGATGAAACGGGGTGAAGTCTGGTGGGTGAACTTCGACTCCGCTATAGGCGGTGAAATAAAGAAGACACGACCGGCGGTCATAGTCAGCGTAAACGCCTCAAACAAGGCGCTCAACCGCGTACAGGTTGTGCCGCTCACTACAAACGTCTCCAAACTCTATCCCTGTGAAGCATTTATAACGGTCAAGAAAAAGCGACACAAGGCGATGGCTGACCAGATTATGACTGTCAGCAAACAACGTCTTACAAAACGCTTTGGAATTATCTCTGACAAAGACATGGATTCTGTTGCGGGGGCTATCAAGATCCAGCTCGGACTACGTTAAAGCCGGCCGCCATCATCTTCCCCTTCCCCTGTCAGGGGAAGGCCGGGATGGGGTTTAAAGAAAGAACCTCAGCGGTTCTCGTAAGGCAATCGTCCGGTACGCCGGCCAGGCGCTTCAATTCAATGTCCATCTGCAAAGGGTTTTTCAATTTCGAGATGCGCCGTCGCTTTGCGCGATTCGTGCGGCCGATGAAAGCGAAGGGCGTGATGGGAATGGGGTAGTCCGACCCATGTATGAAACGACTAAAAGGATCCTCGATCTCCACCCCGTACACGCGCTCGAGCAACACCGGATCGAGCAGCTCGAACAGGTACTTCGTTCGCCAAAAATTCGCCAGAGCGGAAGTATCGCACCAGCAGTTGGGATAATCGTTGAGCAACCCGAGGGTATCGCCGAACGTCTCATGGAAATGAAACTTTCCCGATGATCCGGCGTGTGCGACGATGACCTTGACACCCTCCTCCAGCACCGGCCGGACACGGACAGGATCACCCAGCTTTTGATCGATCGGGGGAATAGTGTGCTCGAAGCCACAGTGAATGAGCAGCGGAAGATCCAGATCGACGAGCTTGCGCCAGTATCCGACGAGCCGGGGATCCGCGGGATCGAAACCGTGGGAGTTGGGCAACAACTTCACGAGGCAGGCGCCCTGCTCTGCGACACGTTCCAGCTCGTCCAGAGCATCGTTCCTCGAGGGATGCACGGACGCACCGAACGTAAAGACATCCGGTCGATCGTCACAGACCTTGCGCACGTAATCGTTGGACACGTGCAGGTACGTGCGATCACGGTCGACTTTGCCTTTCCCATCGTAGATCTCATCAAACGCCAGCAGCACCACCCGATCCAGCTCGGATTTCTTCACCAGCGCCGCCAACCGCTCAACGTACAACCGATCCTGCTCGGCCGGATCTGAAACGAGATGCAGACCCATTTTTCTTTTTAAAAACTTGAACGAGATGGATCTTCGCATTCGCAAAGATGCGTACCCTCCGCTTGCAGGGGAGATACCAATGAGGTGTGTATGGCAGTCGACCTTCACGGGCTGTTCAATCGCAGGATATCACCCACGCGTCCAGATCCCACTCCTTGATCAGGGTGGAGAAGCCGGCAATCGAGGGATCGCCGCAAACCTCGGCGGCCAGATCCAGACCATCGGCCTTGTCATCCACGTACTCCACGTGAAAGACCGCCTTGCCAGCGCTGACGAACGGCTCGTATCGGTGGCATTCGTCGTAGGCAAAGCACTCCTCGTTGAGCGCCCAGTCATAACAGGGCTCGAGCTCGACTAGCTGGTCCACGTCGTTCTTGAGTCCGACGGACAGGTCGCGATCATGGGCTTGCTCTGCAATGAACTGATTGTAGTCGAGCTGATCGAACCCGTCGAAATCGAACCCGGAGTTATTGTCGGAAAGATAGCCGTCCATGTTGTCCGGCTCAACGCCGTCGCAATCTTTTGACACCGCCACATCGAGCCGCGCCTCCATTATGTCCCTGATCTCGGTCGAGCGGACATCCACCCACTTCTCGTCGTCCCACTCCTCCATGGTGTTGCCGACGGCTTGCGCCGGAAAGTCGTCCGCGTCGTCCCTCCACTCCTCCCATGTGCCGGCGGAGAAATAGCAGATGACAAAACGCCCATTGTCATGGAGCTGGTCTATTACATCCTGGGGTACCTCGAACAGATCCACATCGTACATCTCCACATCCACGCTCGTGTCTATGGCGCCCGTGAGCTGCCACTGCCAGGTGGTTCCGGTGCTTAGATCGCCAAAATCGTCGCCCTCGCAACCCCCGGTCCAATCGCTCCAGTCCGTGGGATCATCGTTCCCGTCATCGTCGTCGCCACATGCGCAAAAAACCAGCGTGGCGACAAATCCGACAATCAACCACATCTTGTGATATCGCATGGTATTCCTTTCTTGTTTCTTTCAGGATCCGGTGAACGTGACCGTTGATCCCGTCGCGCATCCCGTCGTCAGCCACAACACAGACATCAGGCTGAACAAGAAGATTGGGGATACGTTTCTAACAATGTTCATTCAGAAATTGTACTTGAATTTATCAATTTTGGAAAACGAACCAAACGAACCCAAGCTACATATTCCGCCGATACTGTCCGCCCACCTCGTACAGCGCCTCGGAGATCTGCCCGAGAGAAGCGTACCTCGCGGTCTCCATCATCTGGACGAAGATGTTCTCACCCTCCAAAGCCACCTTCTTGAGCTTGCCGAGGGTCTTCTCGATCTTGGCGCTGTTGCGTTTTTGAAGAGCGAGACAGTTGTCGATCTGTTCGGCCTTTTCCTCCGGCGTTGCGCGGCGCAACTCGATATCTTTTGGAATCAACTCCTCCGCGTTCTCGTTCAGATAGGTATTGACGCCGATGATCGGCAGCTCACCCGTGTGCTTCATTTGCTCGTACAGCATCGACTCGTCCTGGATCTTGCTGCGCTGATACTGGGTCTCCATTGCGCCGAGCACTCCGCCGCGCTCGGAGATACGCTCGAACTCGGCCAAAATAGCCTCCTCCACCAGCTCGGTGAGCTCCTGGATAATGTACGACCCCTGCTGGGGGTGCTCGTTCTTGGAGAGGCCGAACTCCTTCAGCGTGATCATCTGAATGGCCATGGCCCGTCGCACAGACTCCTCGGTGGGCGTGGTTATCGCCTCGTCGTAGGAGTTTGTGTGCAGAGAGTTGCAATTGTCGTAGAACGCCAGCAACGCCTGGAGCGTGGTCCGAATATCGTTGAACTGCATATCCTGGGCGTGGAGTGAGCGGCCCGATGTCTGAATGTGATACTTGAGCTTCTGGCTGCGCGCGTCCGCCCCGTACATCTCGCGCATGGCCACCGACCAGATGCGCCGCGCCACCCTGCCGATCACGGCGTACTCCGCATCCATGCCGTTGGAGAAGAAGTAGGAGAGATTGGGCGCGAAGGAGTCGATGGGAAGCCCGCGAGACAGGTAGTATTCCACGTAGGTGAAACCGTTGGCCAGGGTCAACGCCGTCTGCGTGATCGGGTTCGCGCCGGCCTCCGCGATGTGGTAGCCGGAGATGGAGACAGAGTAGAAGTTACGGACGTCGTTCTCGATGAAGAATTCCTGGATGTCTCCCATCATCTTGAGCGCGAAATCGGTGGAGAAGATGCAGGTGTTCTGCGCCTGATCCTCCTTGAGAATATCCGCCTGAACGGTTCCCCGCACTGTGCGAAGTGTGTTTCTGCGGATTTCGGCCAGCTTCTGCCCGGATGGAGATCTGCCGTTCTTTGCGGTGAACTCGTCCACCTGCCCGTCGATGGCGGCGTTCAGGAAGAAGGCGAGCATCATTGGCGCGGGGCCGTTGACCGTCATGGAAACCGAGGTCGCCGGCGCGCAGAGGTCAAAGCCCGCGTACAGCTTTTTTATGTCGTCGAGGGAACAGATCGAGACTCCCGAGTCGCCCACTTTCCCGTAGATATCCGGGCGCCTGTCAGGATCCCGGCCGTACAGGGTGACCGAATCGAAGGCGGTGGAGAGCCGTTTGGCGTCGTCGTCCCTGCAAAGGTAGTGAAACCGCGTATTGGTCTTCACCGGGCCGCCCTCCCCCGCGAACTGCCGCTTGGGATCCTCTCCTGTTCGTTTGAAGGGGAACACGCCGCAGGTATAGGGAAAAGTGCCCGGCACGTTTTCCAACATCAGGTACTCGAGCCTGTCTCCCTCGTCCTTCAGGTCGGGAACCACGACCTTCGGGATCTTGACACCGGACAGGGTCTCGGAGGTCAGCGCGACGGTGAATTCCTTGTCGCGCACCTTGTAGGTGAAGGTGTCCCCCTCGTAACGAGCGCGAAGTTCCTCCCACCCGGCAAGGAGCTTTTGAGGACCCTCACCGAGCTTCTCGGTCAAATCTCTTATCCTCTCGTCTGCACCCGAAGCGTCCCCGAGCTCCTCCCTTGCGGTCCGAAGGTGCTGAATCTTCCGCGCGATGAGGGCCTTGTCCCTCGCCGTCTTTTTGTACGAACGCACTGTGGCGGCGATCTCGCCGAGGTACTGTATCCTGTCGATGGGAATGATCGAAGTCGTGCTCGAGTCACGGACGATCCGATCGGATGGAATCTTGCATTCGAAATCGCTGTTCAGCCTCTCCTTGAGGATTTCCACCATCCCCGCGTAGAGCCCGTTCACGCCCTCGTCGTTGAACTTGGAGGCGATGGTCCCGTAGACCGGCAGCTCCTCCAGGGGGGTGCTAAAATCGTTCTTCGCGCGCTGAAGTTGACGGCGCACATCCCGCAGGGCGTCCTGTGAGCCCTTGCGCTCGAATTTGTTGATGACGATCAGATCGGCATAATCGATCATATCGATCTTCTCGAGCTGCGTGGGCGCTCCGAAATCGGAGGTCATCACGTACATGGACACGTCGGATACGTCGATCACCTCGGTGTCCCCCTGCCCGATCCCCGATGTTTCGATGAAGACGATTTCGAAACCTGCCGCCTTTACCACATCGATGGCGTCACGAATTGTCACCGGCAGCTCCGTCTTGGAACCGCGCGTTGCCAGGGAGCGCATGTACACGCCCGGTCCGTCTATGGCGTTCATGCGAATTCGATCCCCGAGCAATGCACCCCCCGTCCGCCGCTTGGAGGGATCCGCGGTAAGCAACGCCACGGTCTTGCCGGGGTTGTCGTGCAGAAAGCGTCTGACAATCTCGTCGAGGAGCGAGCTCTTCCCGCTGCCGCCTGTTCCGGTGATGCCGACCACCGGGGCGTTGTTCCCTGAGGCACGCTCCTTGACAATCCTGGACACTTGGTCCCATGCTCCCTCACCCATCTCCGCAATGGTAATGAGCCTCGCCACACCGGCCGGATCATCCACCGCCACCGTCGCCGGATCCGGGACCTCCACCCCTCTTTTGGAGTCGTCGTCACCACCGGGCACATTGATCGTATGAAAATCGCTGCGCTCGAGGAGATCGCCGATGATGCCCGTCAACCCCATCTTTCGTCCGTGCTCCGGATCGTAGATCCGCTCGATCCCGTACTCCTCAAGCTCTTCGATCTCCTCGGGCCTGATAACCCCGCCGCCGCCGCCGAAGATGCGGATATGGCCGCAGCCCAGCTCCACGAGCTTGTCGCGCATGTACTTGAAGAACTCGTTGTGTCCTCCCTGGTAGGAAGACACGGCAACCGCCTGCACGTCCTCCTCGACCGCCGCCTCCACTATCTGCGCCACCGAGCGGTTATGCCCGAGGTGAATGACCTCGGCGCCGCCGAGCTGGATCATCCGTCGCATGATGTTGATGGCCGCGTCATGCCCGTCGAAAAGGCTGGTGGCGGTTACTATCCTGACCTGATGCTTCAGTTCGTATCCTTCGCGTCGATGGTCGGTCATGACTCGTTCGCCTCCTTAGGGCTCGCGCAAAAACCGTTGGGCTTAACTTCCCACAGGAGCCCATTTTTTTCCATGGGTAAGATCAGATTTCAGAAGTGAACGCGGGTTTCCATCAACTTCCCCTTCCCCTCGCAGGGGAAGGCCGGGATGGGGTTTTGGTTGAAGAGGAGTCGGCTGTTAGAGCCTATCGATGGGAGTGCTTACTGAGATAGGCTCTTAGCCGTAGATGCCGGTCATGTCGTCCCAGCCGGTGGTGTCGTAGTCGGCAACGCCGGACCAGATCGCCAACCAGTCGAGGACCGCGATGTAACTCTCGAGCTTTATACACGCGGCGTTCATCTCGCAGGTACAGCCGGAGTTGTCGCCGGCGTCGCAGTTCATGCCCACGAGGGGTTGACCGAAGACATCCTCCATGAAGGGATCGTAGAGCACTACCGGCTCGCTGTCGCTGTTGACCACCGCCTGGTAGGCGTCATCCGTACCGTCCTCGTTGAGATCCACGAGTTGAGTTTCGTAAGCCTGCATCAACAACGAGTTGGCGTATTCGACCACGCGCGCCGCGATGCCTTTCTCGACAATCTTGCCGAAGATCTCCTCGGTACCGAACTTCTTGGCGGCATAGAACCTGCCGGTCGGGTTGAAGAAGAACAGGTACGGATCGGGATCTACATCTTGATAGTACTCCGACCCGGCGGTCATCCTCATCATATCGCGCCACCAGTGATGGTCGTTCTCGGGCAGGTAGGTGTATGTCCAGGTGATGAGATACTTCTGAACCTCCCAGCCCAGCTGAGACTCCAGCGGCCTCACGTGATCCGGCGCCTTGTTGAGGTTCCACACGCTGCTTTCTTCCCATCCGTCCACACCGTAAGCGGAGCAGATGGTCACTCCATCCACCGGAAAACATACCTCCGGCGGGTTCGACCACCACTGGGTGGTGCCGATGCCGCCCTCGATATACTTCTCTTCGCCGGGGAGCACCAAGGGGGTGCCGGAATCGGTCGTTTCCACTCTCGCACCCTTGACGAACTCGTCGCCCGTGAGGTTGTTGGCGAGCCACCTGCGGTATCCGTCCGGGAGCAGATCGGCCAGCGAACATGCGCGATACCGGGCATCGACAAAATCGACGCGTGAAGCGGAAATGAAATTGTCCACCGATTCGGTCATCATCATGGCGGACCAGATCTTGTCGTAGTAAGAGCCCGCATTGACTGTGTAGGACGACGAATATTCGCCCTGATCATCATCCAGCCGATTTTCCACAAGCTTGCCGCCCGGTGAGAAGGTTCCGAACGCACCGTCAATACCGTATGCGCCGTTGGGAATCGTTATTGAATGAATGGTCATGGGGTTGTCCCAGGCGGAATTCGTTATGGCGTATAGAGCATCTCTGCCTTGGGGCATGAAGTGCCTACCGGCCTGGGGACGTTGAGCAAGCCTCACGAAGTGATCGAAAACCATGGTGGCCGCGATGATGCTGTCCGACCAATAGGTTTCCGTGTAGTAGTCCCACAAGGATTTGGTAGCGACACCCAGATCGGCGCTCAGCTTCTTCATGTAATTCCGTTGCAGGGCAAGGCCCTTGGCGCCGTCACGGACCTTTCCGTTGTAGCGTCCGTTGATACGACCGGAGGCGCCGCTCACCGAGAAGGTCATCCTGCCCCGGCGATAGGTGTCGAAGATCTGGAACAGCTCCTGCTGGGTCATGATCCAGTTGAAGATCTCGTAGGAGTCCGCGCCGTTGTCGTGACGGTACACCGCCGCGTTGCCGACGTCGACCCAACTGTCCGTGGCGAAGCCGTACGGCACACGCATTCGACCCTGCCGGCCGATCATGCCGCCCAGGGTGTGGTCGTCGTTCGTCGCCCGCAGATATCCGCCGCTATCCTCGTTGTCGATCGGCGGACGCATGGTCCTCCAGGGCACGTAATCGACCTCCGGCTGACGGCATCGGGTGTACACGCCATCGCCCTTCGGCGCGACTAAGAAGGCGTCGAGGACCGGATTCCATCTACCGTCTTCGGCCTCGCTGTAGCGTCCCAGACGGAATGCATCGGTGTCGACCGGCACGCAGTCCTTGATGAGTTCGAAATATGTGTTCAACTGCGAGTAATGAAGGTCGCGGGCGCCGTATTCGTACTGGAACCCGATGATCCCGCCGAAGTTGTCCATATGATTCATGAGGCCGATAGCCCTGGAACGAGGATCGTCAATAGAGTACCCCATGCTCGCGCCCGGATTGGCGTAGGACTTGGGATACACGGGCGCCGTGTCGCCGTAGAACATGCGCAGGGCCGCGAAGTCCCACGGGCCGATGGTCAGGAAGTCCTGGGTGGCCTCGCCGGGGTAGTCCATGACCGAAAAGCTGGACCACATCCACAAGAGGTTGTCCTCCTCGGTCGGGGTTATCGGGTCGAAGTACCGCGGACCCAAAGTGGATTCACCGGAGGGATCGACCAGGTCGCCGAGCTTCACGGTGGCATCGATCGTGCCGTCTTTTGTGCGAAGCTGCCAGTATTGCGGCCTGTAGCTTATGGCGTCGGAGGAGGCGACGAAGTTGTGGCGGTGCGCCATGACGTGCCCCATCTCGTGAACGATGACACATGTGTGCGCCTTGCGGGCGATGTAGTCGACCATTCTGTCGGCGCGTACCCGCTGCTGCTCCTTGGTGTCATCGGGGTTGAACTCGTCGAACTTCGCCTCCATGATCTTGGACAAGCCGTTGATTGCCACCGGAGCCGCGGCCGCCTCCAGCTCGCACATGCCTCGCCTGGCCAGGGCGCTCTGCTTCAGACGCTCCATGTCGCGCCGCACGCCGATGTTGCCGCCGCGGAGGGGAGAGAACATGTCCATGAGGCCGTTCGACATGTACATGTTCTCCACGCCGTAAAGCTCCTGCATCTGTTTGTTCATGAGCTCCGCCTCGATCTCCGTTCCGCGTACTCTGTTCATGCGCGCCGTGTAGAGGGAAGCCGTCGTGGAGGCCCGCTCCGCGTCGGCCATTACGCCGGTGAACTCCTGCTTGACCTTCCTCAGCATCTTGATTGTGCTGCCGTCCAGCGCCTGAGTCTTCTCCGGAAGGGCCATTTGGGCCTTCTTTGGAAGAAGCGTTTGGGCCAATGGATCATCCGATAATTGGGGATCCACCATGTTGGAATACTGTGCGTTAACGTCCTTGGCTTCTCTTCCAAGGAAGGCGTCAATGCGGCTGTCGAGTTCGCCCCGGGTGATCGTCTGACCGACACCGCCCCGGCCCGCGGCCTCGGCCGCCTTGGACCAGTCTTTGATGTACTCGGCCTCGGTGACATCCTCGGAAGTCAACTCGCCCGCCGCGTAACGCATGTAGTCCACAAGGCGCTGGGCCCAGTAGCCGTTGACCCAGGACCACACGTTGGAGCAGGACTGGATGGTCTGCCCGTTGACCGGGTCGACCGCGCTTGTCATGATTCCCCAGGGAGACGGCGTGGCCGGCTCCTCGATCACGTTGACCAGGTGGTAGCGAAGATCGCCGCGCCTCACGTTGCGCGCCGCCAGGCACGTCTCCAAAAGTTCGGCATTGCCCTCCGCGCGGGCCGTGGCGCACATCTCCGCGGAAATGCCATCGGGCAACCGCTGGTCCGCCGGAGCACACGCCGCATCGTCGTTGAACTCCACCGGGCTGTGGCACATGACGATGGTCTCATCCATCTTGGCGATGCTCTTGACCTCTTCGTGAACCAACCGCGCGTCGCCGATGGACTCGGCAAGGTTTTCACAACACTTCAGCTCTTCCTCGCGGTTGTCGTTCCGGCAAATTTCGTACGCGCGGTGGTTGCGGCAGTCGTCCACTTCCATGGCCAGCGCAATAGCGTCGTCGTTGTCGTCCTGCTGACCGAAGTAGATGGGCCAATCCCGCTTGCAGTTATCCTTGTTTCCGCCGTCGGCCGAAACCATGCACTCGGAGTACTGGGCGGCCCGGATGGCCGTTCTCAAGCCCACGTCCCACTGGTGCACGGCGAGGTCGGATGCATCGTAATACATCGGATCGCTATTGTTGGTATAGTACCAAGTCAACCTCTTGGGTGTCCGGGCGCGGAAGGGCAACGTGCACTTCTGAGTGAACGTGTCGCACTGGGAGCCATGGTACCCGGTCTTAGCGGTGACGGCCTCGCACTCGTCGGCGGTGCCGTTGCCGTCCTCGTCCCTGTTGGCGTCCACGTCCCCTGCGGTGCCTGTCGTGTTGGGAGTGTAGCACTCCACCGGCCCTTCCATCACGCCGTCCTCGGCCTTGGTCCAGACAAGGTCGCTCCACTCGTTGCCGTAGTAGTGGGAACGCTCCCAGATCTGGAGCCGGTACAGGAACCTGTGATGCAGCGCGTCCGTCATGCCGTAGTTGCGCGCGTAACCCATGCGCTCGGTTGTGAAACCGCCGAACGCCTGGAAACGCCATCCGTCCCACTCGACGGGTTGGAAGTCGTTGTCAACAACGCGGCGGAAGGAGTGACGGAGGGTCAGTTCCACCGGGCTGCACGTACCGGACGGCGCCGAGCCGCCGAAGAAATCCGCGTCCATCCAGCATGCGGGGACGTCCGTGATACTCCCCCAGCCCAGGGAGCTCAGGTCGACCATGCCGGGCTTGGCAAAAGCCTTGGTGGTCACGTCGAAGTAACCGCCCTCGAAATCGAAGTAAGGCGCGTCTTCGTCGCTGGGGTCCTCGACATAGTAAGATAGCGGCTCGTAAGTAACGCCCCATATGCCCAGTATTGAAAGAGTGTCGAAATCGTAGTTGTTCGTGTTCATGTTCTTGGACCAATTCACCCGGATGTACTCACGCTCGTACCATGGTCGGTCGTAAGTATTTTCCTCTATCACGTTCAGCTTCTCGCCCGTGGTGGGGTTGTAGCTGTTCACGATGTCGAAATGGCTCACGATAGGGAACACGGCTGCAATTATGCCGTCCTGCGTCTCGAGGCCGGTCGCGTAGCCCTTGCCGTCCGAGTAATCGATGCGTTCATACGACGCGCGACCTATGAGCAGGTCCTCGGTGATCTGCCACTTGAGGCGCGACATGGGATGTACGTAGGTGGACGTGAACAACCCGCTCTGCGCCGCTCCGTAGCCCACGTCGATCATGGTGTTCTGGCTCCAGAACTCGGGATCGTCGTCGGCGCTCTGGAAGTCTTCGCCGATGAAGAACGTCTTGGGCAGCGCGTAAGGCTGTACCCGATCGATGGGATCTCGCTCATCCGCGCACGCGCCGAACAATACGGCCGCGATCAGAAGAAGAAGCCCGCTCATGGTTAAATTTCTCATATTGACACCCATTTCCTTTTCCTTACTCCTCG
>SDBV01005702.1_pt1 | contig 17500 bp, 9 predicted proteins | sample 2277081 | NCBI WGS metagenome assembly SDBV01 (sample SAMN10402039, study PRJNA504765) | marine sediment metagenome | isolation source: marine sediment core GS10_PC15, 223 cmbsf | place: Arctic Ocean: Southern Knipovich Ridge | collected 2010 | reverse complement strand
CGTGTCCGCCGGGAGGTTCGCGTTCACGCCCACGGTCATCGTGCCGACCCAAGCTCCCACGTAGTCGTTCTCGGGCACGCCGGCGTAGGCCTGCAACGTATTGTCACCGAAGTCCAAGGGCTGTAGCAGCGTCCTCTGCCAATCCGGCGAACCGAGGAAGACGCCGACGCCGTCGTCGATCGGCTCAATCGTATCGGGCTGACCGTTGGCGACGTCGTAGAACTGTCCGGCCAAGGTGTTGGGGGTTACGGCCACCTCCCCCGAGACGGAAAACGTGCCGCCGTCGAGTACAAGCTCGTTGGCGAAGGCGATCACCTCCGCCGCCGCCGCGCGGAAAGTCCCGCCGCCTTGCTTGGTCAGCGAACCGGGGGCGGCGTTGCTCATACTGCCCGCCGACAGGATGCCCAAGGTGGCGCCGATGGTGGCGTCTCCGTTGCCGGTGAGCGTGTCGATCGAGCCGCTGCCGGCGCTGAAGGTGGCCCCGGACGCCAGCGAGAGCGTGCTGCCGGCTCCAAAGACCGCGTTTCTGTCCACGGTCAGCGTCTGGGCGGCTTGGACGGAGAGCGTGGCCCCGTCGCCGACGGTGAGGCTACGCGCCGTAGCGGCGCTGGCCACGGTAACCGTGTAGGGCCCGGCGGGAGTCATGTCGATCCCGTCCGGCAAGATCGCCGGGGTGTCGACGTCGGGAACGTCCGGATCGCGGTCCCAGTTGTTGCCCGTGTTCCACAGGCCGGTGGCGGCGCCGTTGTCCCAGGTCAGTGGAGCCCCGATGGCCGAATACGACAGGTCGTCGATGAAGACGTTGGACAAATCGCGGCGATCGGAATTGTCGAAGGTAAACAGGCCGAAGGCGTCCAACGGCCGGGCGGCTGCGGCCCTGGTTGCGTCGGTCTCGGTTGAGGTCCACGTAGTGGCAGTGACTGGGTCGGTGACTTCAATCGTGATCGTGCTGCTCGGCGCGTCCCAATCGATCGAGAAGTCGAGCACCGTGCCATCAAAGGCGGCCTGCTGGTTATCATTGCCGCTGTTGTCGTCGCCGCCGGGTCCCCGGATCTGGGAGCGGATCCTCCATTCGGGCGGCGCGTTGCGCGGCTCCCGGACGTTGATCCCCACAAAGCTGGGCACGCTGGAGGACGCGGGGTCGACGCCGACTTCGTCCGCACTGAAAAAGCCGACCATGAACTCGCCGTCATAGTTGACGTTCGTCATGAGGATCTTGCCGGTGGCTCTCAGCGAATCGAGGGTCAGGTCGAACGCCCCGTTGAGTTCGAGGTCGGCGTAATACGTGACCCGGTCGGTGCGGGCGATGATTCCACCGGCCTCGCCGGTGACGCCCGCATTAATGTTGTCGGTGGCGCTGTAGCCATAGTTCTGGAACGTGGCGACCCCGTCGCCGCGACTGCCGAACTCCGTCCAGCCGGCTGCGATCGCGCCGGCTTCGGTGGCGAAGTCCTGGGATTCGAGAATCAGGGCCTGTGCTGCCGAACTCAGGGCCAACAAGAGCCCCACCGCCACGAGTACTGTGAACTTTCTCATCGCGCGCTACTCCATTTCATTCAGTGAAAACGTGAGCAAGATTGGAAACACCGCAGGTGAAGAATCCGCAAAGCCAACTGCGGAGATCGAAGCGCCCCCCGCCGGACAGAGCATGAAGCGTCGACCCGAAGTTTCTTCGCGAAAGACTGCCCGGATTTCCCTGAAACGCTGCCTCAAGGAAAGGGTATAAGTACAGCTTCATTCCCGAGGGAATTGCCTCGCCCTGCTCTTCCGTAACGAGCCTCTAAGCATCAGGGCAGTCAATCGAGAAAAGACACAAGACCACCCAACGCTATTTTTTGAGCTTACCATAAAGTGTAAATCCCTACAAGCGTTTTGAACGTCACTTTCGCGAAAAACCTCCTGGCCCCTTTTTCTGTCTTCCCTAAGTAACGTCCTCACAAGAGGTTGCGGCTTCCAGTAGTCTAGGGAAAAAACAAGAAAAAGGGCCCCTCGGCAGAATTCGCGGGCGGATTCACTTCCGACATGCCACCACGGAGTACCGGTGCCTCTTCTTTGGTCCCGGCTTTCAAGGCGAATCGATCAAAGTAGCCTCGCAATAGAGAATTAGGGTAGCTGCACTCGCCAGAGTGCGGAAATTCCACGGTCTGGCGACCGTGGCTACCCTAACATTAAGGTTTGACAAAGCACTACTTCGATTTCGTAGTCTTCTTCTTAGCAGCCTTCTTCTTGGCGGTTTTCTTCTTAACGGCCTTCTTCTTGGCGGGTTTTTTCTTGGTGGTCTTTTTCTTGGCGACTTTCTTGCGTGTTTTCTTTCCGGCCGGTCCCTTCTCGGCTCGGGCGCGGAGCAGATCCAAAGCGTACTCGAAGGAAACCTCTTCGATCGACGCCCCCCGCGGCAGCGAGGCGTTGGTCTGGCCGTCGGTCACGTACGGCCCGTAGCGGCCCTCCAACAAACGCACCGGCTCCTCGGTGACCGGCGAAGGATCGAAGACCTTGATCGGTTCGAGGCTGCGGCGAGCGCGGCCGCGGGTCTTCGGCTGGGCCAACAAAGCCAGGGCCTGTTGGAGCGTCACGTCCAGCGGCGAAAGGTCCTCCGTTAGCGAACGGGTCTCGTTGCCGCACTTCACGTACGGTCCATAGCGGCCGTTATGCGCCACCACCGGCTCGCCCTTTTCCGGATCGTCTCCCAGGGTGCGCGGAAGCGACAACAACTTCAGCGCCATCGCCAGGTCAACTCCTTCCGGCGTCATGCCTCGCAGCAGCGAGGCGTTTTCCACCTTCTCGTCGTCTTCGGGCGTGCCGCGCTGCACATAGGGCCCGAAACGGCCGACCTTCAGGAAAACCGGCTTGTGCGTGTCGGGACAGACGCCCATCGGCTCGTCGCCCAGGGAGGCCTTTTCGAGCATGGCCAAGGCGGACTCGATGGTCACCTCGTCCGGCGGCAGGTCCTCCGGCAGGCTGGCCCGGCGATCGCCCTGCTGCAAGAACGGACCGTAACGTCCCACGCGGACGTAGATCTCTTGGGCCGCCTCACCGTCGCCGTCCGGCTTGCCGATGAGCACCTGGCAAACCGTGCGGGCGTCGATCTCGTCGATCTTGTTCTTCAACTGCTCCTTGAGCCCGGGATGGCTGTTGCCGAAGTAGAACGCCTTGAGATACTCCAGATGGCCCAACTCCCCGCGGCTGATGGCGTCCAGTTCGTCCTCCATCTCGGCGGTGAACTGGTAGTCGACCAGGTCGGGCAAATGGGCCTCCAACAACTGCGAGACTGCGAACGCCGTCCAGGTGGGTACCAGCACGTTGCCCCGCTTGAACTTGAAAACGTACTGACGCGCCAAGATCGTGTCGATGATCGAAGCGTAGGTGCTCGGACGGCCGATCCCCATTTCCTCCAGCGCGCGGGTCAGCGAGGCCTCGCTGTACCGGTTGGGCGGCTTGGTGGTATGGCTCTTCGGCTGCAAATGCCGGCAGCGGAGTTGCTCGCCGACGGCCACCGAAGGCAACACGTCGTCCTGGTCTGCCAGTCTCGCCTCCGGATCGTCCGACCCCTCGACGTACGCCCGCAGATATCCGGGAAAGTCGATCGTCCGGCCGCTGACCTGAAAGATGGCCTCCTCGGCCTGAACTGTAATCGTGATCCGATGCCCCCGGGCGTCGGCCATCTGGCTGGCGATGGTCCGCTTCCAGATCAGGTCGAAGAGCTTGAACTCGTCGCCTTGGAGCTGCCCGCGGATCGCCTCGGGAACCTCGAACGGGTGACCCGCCGGCCGAATCGCCTCGTGGGCCTCCTGGGCGTTCTTGACCTTGGCTCGGAACGTGCGGGGCTGCGGCGGCAAATACTCCGGACCATATTGCGAGGCGACCAGGTCGCGGGCAGCCTGCACGGCGACCGCGGCCAGGTTCGTCGAGTCGGTCCGCATGTAGGTGATGTGCCCGTTCTCGTACAGGCTCTGGGCGACCCGCATCGTGTGCTTGGCGGTGAAGCCGTGCTTGCGGTTGCTTTCCTGCTGCAACGTGCTGGTAGTAAAGGGCGGCGACGGGCTGCTGGTGTACGGTTTGTCTTCCAGGCCAGCCACACGGCACGGGGCCTGCCGTTTTGATAAAAGCCTTTCGAGAAGCTCGGCGGCCTGCTGCTCACTGAGCAACAACAAGCGGTCGTCCTTCAGTTTGCCGGTAGCCGAGTCGAAATCGCGGCTGGAGGGGATCTTGCGGCCTTCGACCGAGATCAGCGTCGCCTCGAAGCTCTCTCCGCTGGCCTCCTTGGCGAAGGTTCCCAGCAGGTCCCAGTAGGTGGCCGAAACAAAGGCCATCCGTTGCCGCTCCCGCTGGACGATCAACCTCACGGCGACACTCTGGACCCGGCCGGCCGAAAGCCGCGGACGAATCTTGCGCCACAACAGGGGGGATACGTCGTAGCCGTAGAGCCGGTCGACGATCCGCCGGACCTCTTGAGCCCGAACCAGGTCGTTGTCGATCTCGCGAGGTTCGGCCAAGGCCGCGCGGATCGCTTCCTCGGTAATCTCGTGGAACACCAACCGCCTGACCGGCACCTTGGGCTTGAGCACTTGGCAGAGGTGCCAACTGATGGCCTCCCCCTCGCGATCTTCGTCGGTGGCCAGGTAGAGGTCGGTGGCCTCTTTCAGCATGTCCTTGAGCTTGCGGACATGCTGCACCTTTTCGCGGGGAATGACATAGACGGGCTCGAAATTCTGGTGGACATTCACCCCCAGGTAGGCCCAATCCTCGCCCTTGTAGCGTTCGGGCAACTCTTTGGCGCCCTGGGGTAGATCGCGGATGTGGCCGATGCTGGCCTCGACGATGAAATCGCGGCCAAGAAACTTGCTGATTGTCCGCGCCTTGGCGGGCGACTCGACAATTACCAAGGACTTTCCGCTGGTGGCTGGTTTTTTCTTGGCTGGTTTTTTCTTGGCCATGTCAGGTTCATAAATCCAGGTAATCTACAAAGGGATTGTCGTTGTTTATCAGCGATTCAGACGTCTATTCCTGAATCGACCGCCGACGCGCCCGATCATCGCTTCATTCGTCCCCACCATCCGCACTGGGCCCGGCTGGAATTGTAGCAATCCACGCCATCCGCACAATTGCCATTTCCCCGGGCGTGTCTCCGGGGGTGGGCCCGCGGTCGCCCAGACACCGCCTTTTGGCATTGCATTTGCGCTAATCTGCCTTAGAATTGGAAGATTCGGGGTCCTGTGATGGCCCGAATTCAGCTACGTTTGGTTTTCCGGGAAGTCCTTCCGGACCCCGTCGACTTGTGTAACTGCCCCCCCTTTTATAGATTGGTGCGCGTCCCATGGCCAGCCCATTTCAGGTATTTCGCAAACATCAGAAAATCCTCATCGCCACCCTTTGCTTCGCGGCGATGATCGCCTTCGTGTTCTTGGGAGTCATATCTCAAAGCCTCGATAGTGCTGGGCCCGGGAGCAACCGGGTGGTCGTCACCACGACCAAGTATGGAGATCTCAAAGAGAACAAGCTCCGTTCGTTGCGTGCCGGCCGGAGCAAGGTGCTGAGTTTCTTCGATGCGTTGCAGCGGGCGGTGCACCGAAACGGCGGCATGGGCTATGCGATCCAAATGGCCAAGCTCCGGTTGGGGCAGGGACAGGACCCCCGAACCGAGCAGGCCGTAGTGGACACCTGGCTGCGAACCCAATACGCCCGGCAACTCGGCATGGTCGTCAGCGACAAATCGATCTACAGATTTATTAAGGAGGAGTTGTCTGAAGGGGTTGTTCCCCAGGTCGAGTGGACCGGCACGGGGGAACCTGGCCCCCAGGAAAAAGGGATCTTCGCCCAGGTCGACGCCACCAAGGTGCAGATCTTCGCGCTGCTCAAACGCGAGCTGTTGGCGTTGCACGTCCGAGAGATGTTCTTCCGCAGCACGCAGGCCATTGCCCCCAAACAACGGTTTGATCATTACCTCCGGGTGAATCGCATGGCGGCCATCGAGGCGATTGAAGTTCGGGTGGCCGATTATTTGGAAACAGTGGCGGCAGAGCCCGGCGAAGCCCGATTACGCGAACTCTTCGAGGAGTACAAGGAAACGGAGCCGAGGGCGAACTCTCCCCAGCCCGGCTTCCGCCGACCCCACCAGATCGTGCTGAACTACTTCAAGGCGGAACAGGAAAAGGTGATGGCCTTGGTAACCGCGGATGAGGTCAAGAAGTATTACGAAGAACACAAGGAGGAATTCGATCAGCGGGCAGCCTTCCAAGCGGCAGCCGCCGAATCGGCCGATTCGACTGAGGAGAAAGCCGAACCCACCGGCGAGGCCACGGAACCCGTCGGCGAGGAAGACGAATCGGGCGAAGAGGAATCACCACCGGTGGAAGAAGAGGGATCGACCGAAGAGGAATCGCCACCGGTGAAAGAAGGCGAATCGACCGAGGAGGAATCGCCACCAACGGCGGAAGGGGTATCGCCATCAGCCGAAGAGGAAGAATCGGCCGAAGAGGAATCGCCCCCGGTGGAGGAGGAAAAGGAAGAGGAGTCGGCCGAAGAGGCCTCCGGCGAGCCGGCTGAAGACGCCGACCGGTCGGCCCCCGAGCCCAACGGTTCCGAGGACACGTCGTCTACCATGTCCGCCTCGCCGTTCATGCTGGCCTCGCGGCGGCAAGAGGAGGCCGACGATCAGAAGACGCCCGAGTCTGCGGAGCCGGCCGCCGAAGAGGAGCCGGCCGCCGAAGAGGAGCCGGCCGCCGAAGAGGAGCCGGCTCCGTCAGGTCCCGAGTTGCCGGCGGCCGATGCCAGCTCGGACGACGAATCGGCAGACGCGCCGGACGAGCCGAAGGGCGAACTGAAGGAGCCGGTGGCCGAACCTGCCGCGACCCCGCCGGTTGAGCCGGAAGCTCCGGACGCCGAACCGCCGAAGACCGAGGAAGAAACCGAGGAAAAGGCCCCGGAAGAAGCCGGCCGGGAGGAAGTTCCCCAAGCGCCGTGGGAGGGCAAGGTCGGCGAAGAAATTCGCGCCACCTTGGCGGGTCAGAAGATCGACGAGGCGTTTGGCCGTATCCAAGCCGCGATAAGCGAGTACCGCAACTTGAAGACGCTTCACGAGGCGGTGCCCGAGAAGACCCCTCTTCCCCAAGAGCCCGACCTCGCCAAGCTGGCCGGCAAGGACCTCTTGATGCTGCTGGACGAGCAAGGCAAGGAAGTCACCGCGGCGACGCCCCCGGACCCGAAGCACGTCGGCTGGCTGATTGGCCGAAAGACCGGGCTGATTTCCGTGCCCGAAGCGATGGATTTGGACATCGGAAGTTCAGCGGTCGCCGGTAGCATTCAGTTTGGACGCTACGTGTTGCAGAGAAAGGTGCTCTTCCTCCCCAAGAGGGCCTATGACCAACCGGGAAACGCTTACCTGTTTTGGAAAGTCAAAGACGAGGCGGACAAGGTCCTCAAGTTCGACGACCCCGGTGTCCGCAACCGGGTCCTTCGGGCATGGAAGCTGACGGAAGCCCGGAAGCTGGCCATCGCCGAGGCCGAGCATCTGGCCGAAGAGGCCCGCAAGGAACCGCTGTCGCTGAAGGAAACCTTCCGGGACCGTTTTGACGTCCCGGTCACCGTCACGGCCCCGTTCAGTTGGATGACCTACGGCAGGCTACAGCCGCAAGACCCGCGCGGCGCGACGCCCAAGATCAGCGAAGTCACGGGCGTTCAGTCGCCGGGACCGGCTTTCATGTCCGCGGTGTTCGGCCTGAAGAAAGGTGAAATCGGCGTGGCCTGGAATCAGCCCGAGTCGATCGCTTACGTGGTCCGGGTGACGGAGTTCAATAAACAGGACACGGTGTTGTGGGAGGGGTTCACGGTCGATCCCTACTTCGGCTACGCGGCGGTGGGCCAAGAAGATCAATGGAAAATGTTCGAGGCCTGGCAGAAGGGATTGGAGACCGACGCCGGATTGAAATGGAATCGCAAGGCCGACCATCGGTGGCCGACGCAGCAGGACGAGTAGCAAGAAACGGGGGACGGGAACCGTTTTCGTTGGGTGGCCCGGACACTCTTGCGCAGAAGGCCTGGCCACTGGGGGAGACTGGTTCGCAAGAGTGTCCGGGTGGCGGAGCCACGGGAGGCCTTGCACGTGTCCCAGGACCTCTTGTTGCTGCGCAACCCCGGCACTTTTCCGAAGAAGCGTAAGAAGTCGCAACTCCCCTAGCGGAAAAGTGTCGGGGCCACCCAAGCGATCAAGGTAAGCCTCCCACAACTTGTTTGTCCCCGGCCGCCGGGTCACCATCGGCCTGCCGCTTCGCCGGGCATTACCTCCGCGGCTTCAACACTACGGTGGCCAGGGGCGGTAGCGTGATCTGGATCGAAGCCGGGCGGCCGTGCGACTCGGTCGGTTCGGCCATCACGCCGGCCCCGTTGCCCAGGTTGCTGCCGCCGTAGTACACCGAGTCACTATTGAACACCTCTTCGTACCAGCCGGCTTCGGGCACGCCGAGGTGGTGCGACGGGCGGGGCACCGGCGTAAAGTTCGAGCAGACGACCAGAAAATCACGGGGGTCCTTCGCCTTGCGGATGAAGCTGAAAGTGGAGTTCTCCCAGTTGTGGCAGTCGATCCACTCGAAGCCGTGTCCGTCGAAGTCGAGTTCGTAAAGCGCCTTCTCGCGGCGGTAAAGGTGGTTCAGGTCGGCCAGGCACTTGCCCAGTCCCTGGTGCGACTGCCACTGCATCAGGTCCCACTGCAGGCTATTGTCGAAGTCCCACTCGTTCCACTGGCCGAAATCACTGCCCATGAAGATCAACTTCTTGCCCGGGTGCGTCCACATGTAACTGAACAGCACCCGCAGATTGGCGAACTTCTGCCACAGATCGCCGGGCATCTGGTCCAGCAGCGATCCCTTCAAGTGGACGACTTCGTCGTGCGAGAGCGGGAGCACGAAGTTCTCGTGGAAGGCGTAGATCAGGCTGAAGGTGAGCTGATCGTGGTGGTACTTGCGGTGGATCGGCTCGTGGGCGATGTAACCGACCGTGTCGTTCATCCAGCCCATGTTCCACTTCAGGCTGAACCCCAGTCCGCCCAGGTGGGTCGGCTGGGAAACGCCCGGCCAGGCGGTCGACTCCTCGGCAATGGTCAACACGCCCGGATATTGCAGGTGGGCCTGCTCGTTGAGCTCTTTCAAGAAAGAAATCGCGTGCAGGTTTTCCCGGCCGCCGAACTCGTTGGGCAGCCAATCGCCCTCCTCGCGGCTGTAGTCCAAATAGAGCATCGAGGCGACCGCGTCGACGCGGATCCCGTCGATGTGATACTTGTCGAACCAGAACAGGGCATTGGAGATCAGGTAGTTGCGGACCTCGTGGCGGCCGTAATTGAAGATATGGGTTCCCCAGTCGCGGTGATCGCCCCGGCGGGGATCGGCATGCTCGTACAGCGCCGTGCCGTCGAACCGCCGCAGCCCGTGCCCGTCACGCGGAAAATGGGCCGGCACCCAATCCAACACCACGCCGATGTCGTTGCGATGGCAAAGATCGACGAAATACATGAAGTCCTGCGGCGTTCCGTAGCGGCTGGTCACCGCGTAGTAGCCGACCGTCTGGTAACCCCAACTGGCCGAGAGCGGATGCTCGCTGACCGGGAGCAGTTCCAGGTGCGTGTAGCCCATCTCCTTGCAGTAGTCGACCAGTTGATGGGCCAACTCGCGATACGTCATCCATCGCGAGGGATCGTCGCCGGGCCGCTTCCAGCTTCCCAGGTGAACTTCGTAAAACGACAGCGGCTGCTCGAGCCAGTTGGTTTCCCGGCGTCGCTCCATCCACGCCGTGTCGTGCCAGTGGTAGCGGCTCAGATCGGCCACCTTCGAGGCGGTCAGCGGCGGCACCTCGGCAGCGAACCCGAACGGGTCCGTCTTTTCCAGCACCTGGTCGAAATGGCGAATCTGGAACTTATAGAGCGTCCCTTCGCCCAGTTCGGGAACGAACAACTCCCAAAAACCGCTGGGAATGCGCTTTCGCATGGGATGCCGGCGGCCGTCCCAGGCGTTGAAGTCGCCCACCACGCTGACACTTGTGGCATTGGGGGCCCAGAGCGTAAAACTCACTCCGTCGACCCCGTCGATCGTCCGCAGTTGCGCCCCCAGACGGTTGTAGGACTGCCAATGTGTGCCTTCGTTGAGCAAATGGAGATCGTAGTCGGTCAACAGATGCGGAAACGAATACGGATCGTGCATGGTGCTCTTCTTCCCAGCCTCGTCGACCGCACGGATCATGTATCTCGGCGTCCCGTTGCCGTTGGCCCCATTGCCGTTGGCCCCGTTGCCGGGGGCCCCGTTGCCGGGAGGAAGTGGGCAGATGGCCTCGAATAGACCGGCCGGATGGATGCGCCGCATCAGCCGCGCCGGCTCGCTCCGCCGCGGATCGACCACCCACGCCCGCGTGGAATCGGGCAAGAATGCTCGCACCGCCAAGGCCCGACGCCCCGCGTCGTCCACTTCGTGGGGACCCAGCAATTCGAACGGGTTTTCGTGTCTTCCTTCTACCAGTTGGCTAACGTTTTCTAATGCCATCGTCGTCCGCACGTGCACCTCCTTGTCCACCGATTCCTGGAAAACACCACTCGCCCTCTTTTCTTGCACCACCTAATTCAAATACGCCAATCGGTCCAGGGGTCGGTTGCCAGCGATCGGTTCATCCGTCGCCGCCATCGCCGCACCCCAGCGGTCAGCCGACGTAGCCCGCCGGCCGACGCCTGCGACGCCAAGTATTTTACCCAACGTCGCAGCCGAATGCGAATCCCTAATCCCTCTTTTTGTTGGTCCGCCGCGGCGGACCCGCCGACCGGGTAAGTTCCCGGACCCCGGTGGGGTGGATCGAACCGCCGGCTGCCATACTCAACGCGGTGGAATCGCAAGGCGTGATCCATCCGCTGCCACAAATCATCGTTCTTGACCGGCACCATCTGTCCGAAAAACTCCCATCGCCAGCCGTTGCTCCGCCACTCCATCAGTCCGTATCTCATCCCCTGTAGAACATGCGTGCTGCAGCCGACCAAGGTCACTTTCGAGGGTTGGTCAAGCGATTCCAAGGCCCGGACGATCGTCAGCAACTCGAGTCGTTCGCCCCGAGCGTCCGGTTCCACGTCCGACGCCTCGAATCGATCGGACCCGTCGGCCGGCTGAAGCGTGAAACGCCATCGGCCGCCGTCGTGCCCGCAACTCGACTCGGAAAACAACAAGTAATGGGGGGGTGCCACAACCATGGGGATTCTCGCGGAAACAGTTTTCTGAATTCTGAAACGTTATGGTTGCATAACTTGCGCCGGAGGTGGCGCGCACCACGGACGATCCATCTTTCCGAAACGGCTTCCGTCGCCAAACCGCAGTTATATGCAGCATGTCACGTTATCGGCATCTGCTACTCAGTTTCCCTAACTTATCTCTTTAACGTACAGCCCCGAACGATAGGGCAATCTTTCATGCCACCGAACCAAGCGAATCGAGCGGTTCTTCGGCCGGCCCACCGTCACTGCCCTTGAACTCGACCTGACCGTCCAAACCGCAATCGAACATAGTTTTTCCGCCGCGGCTGCGCGGTGCTGGTAGTACGCTATTTACAACGCGCTGCGCAGCGGCCTGATCGCTGGGCTGCTGCCGGCGCTTATCTGGAGCAGCCGCTGCCAGTTTTGCGGTGATCCCGGCGTAAGCCGGCCCAGCAGACGGGGCACCTCCGTCTTGGTGACCATCGACAGGTTGGCCGGAACCTGGTCGAGGTAGAATTGGGCCAGCACCGCAATGCAGGCCGGACCGAAGGCTTCGTCCGGGACGTCCAACTCGCCGATCCCCACCAGCGGGATCTCCGCCGTGCGGCCGATCTCTTGCAGCAGCATCCCATTGTGCCGGCCACCGCCGGTCACCACGATCTGGTCGACCCTGGCATCTTCGGGCAAACGGTTGCGCAGCGCCCGGGCGATCGCCTCGGCAATAAAATGGGCCGCCGAACATAACAGGTCCCGAACCGACCAGTCCGAGTCGACCGCCATCCGCACCGCGTCGGTGAGGAATCGCTCGGGCCGCACGCCGCGAGGGTGCCAGCGCGGCAACGGGCGATCGAAGTACGGATCGCTCAACCAGTGTTCGATCAGCTCGTCAATTCGGCGGCCTTGCACGGCCAGCCGCCCGCCCGGATCGTAGCGGTGCCGACCGCCGGTCAAACGTTGTGTGAGCAGATCGAGCAGGCGAGTGCCCGGCCCCACGTCGAACGAGAGGATTCGGGAGGCCACCCGGTCGGCCACCGTGGCCGGCAGATAGCTGATCCGCACGGTCCGCCCCAGATCCAGCAGCACGCGGCTGCTCTGTGGGTGTCTGAGCAAAACCCACTCGGCCAACGGGGCTATCGGACCTCCCAGGCCGTTTTGGGCCAGGTCCCGGGCGGGAAAGGCATCGATGACGTTCAGGCCGGTGACTTCGGCCAGACGGGCGGCGTCGCACAATCCGAGGAAGCCCGCCGGTCGGTTGCGGTCGAAACTCCACAGGCCCGGGTCGTGGACTCCCACGGCCAGCACCCGACTTGGGGCCACGCCCAATCCGGCCAGCAACTCGCCGACCAGCGCGGCCTGGACTTCGGCCAACTCTGCCCGCAAGACGGCAATCGACCCCGCCGGACCGCTTCCGGCCGCCAGCAGCGAGCCGAACATCGCCGCCGTTTCCTTGGGAATCGCATCGCTGATGGCCCCCGCGACGTGGGGTTGCAGATCCAGACCGCGACCGCTGGCGGCGACCAAAGCGGCCGTCAGTCGTGTGCATCTCGGGGCCACCAGCACGCCGACGGTCCAGCGGCGTCCGTCGCCGGTGGCCGGCACGTCAAGCCGAAGAAGTTGCGCCATGGCTCGGCCCTGTTAATCGATTCGACGGGGACCTCCCGATCACGCGACCATCCGTACGGCCAACACCGCACCGGCAATGCCGGCGACAAACTCCTCGAAGATACGCAGGTCCAGCGCCGAAGCCGAATCGCCTTGAGGATGGAATTGGGTGCCGATGGCGAACCAGTCGTCCATGCGGCTCTCGATTGCCTCGACCACGCCGTCGGGACACCGGGCCGTGACGGCGAAGCCGGCCGCGACCTCGTCGACGGCCATGTGGTGCATGCTGTTGACGCGGATTTCTCCCTCGCCATAGATCCGCTCCATCAGCGATCCCATTTCCACTTCCAAGGCGTGGCGGTGGGCCGGATCCATGGCGTCGACGTGGGGCAACGCCTGGGGTAAATCCTCGCTGATGTGCAAAAACAAGTTGCCGCCCTGCGATACGTTCAGCAGTTGCATCCCACAGCCGATCCCGAAAACCGGCAGCCGCCGTTGGGCCACCAGCCGCATCAGCATTCGATCGAACCGTTCGCGGCGGGCATCGAGCAGCCGTTGCGCCGGGTGGCGCATGAAGCCGTCGTAGCGGGGGTCCAGATCTCCGCCACCGCCGAGCACCACTCCGTCGAGCAGGTCGAGCACGCGTGCCAGGTCATTTTCGTCTTCCATCGGAGGAATGACCAGCGGAACCGCGCCCGCCTTGGCCAGCGAGTCAAAGTAGCCCGCCCCGAGAAACGCGTACGCCGGTGCGCCTCGGTGCGCCGATCGATAGTCGACGTTTATTCCGATCAACGGTTTAGAAACCATCCTGCACTCCTCCTTGGACACGTCTTGTGTCCGCTCGGGTATGAAAAGCCAACAGGCGCCCAAGCCAACCGCACCGCGCGGCTCGGTCGGGGGGAACGGAGGACGAGGAAGTCTCTGCACAAACCGGCCCTCATGGGGTGCTGCCGGTGTGTGCCGCACGAGAGCGGTCCGGTGCGCCAATCCCTGACGCCCGGCCCGCAAGCCTTTCCCACCGATCCGCCGAGCCCGACCCGGGCACGACAGCGGGGCGATGTCCTTATCGTCTGGCGTGGAAACTCCTGTAGCTCTGACCTGCCACCGCAGGATGGAATGCAAGTAGGTGGCAGTCTAGGCATCCGGCGAAGACTTTACAAGCAATTTCTCTATTTTGTGCCTAGCGGAGCCTCAGGCACAATATATTGGGGTTTCTTGGGGCCGGGCATGTGGGTATCCACATTGCAAGAAGTCGGGGATGCGTTTGCCCGCGTGCGCGAATGCCCGCAGACTAAACCCAATTGCCCTCGCTTAATACTCCACCTGCCCAAGGATTGCGTTTTCTTGTGGGAGGCGTCTCCGACGGCGATGGAACCCGTGATCCGATGGAACCCGTGATCGATTGCCATCACCGTCGGGGTGGCGGCCACTTTACCTGGACGCCGTAAGAGACTAAGCTTGCCGGCTTCGGCAAGTTGCTCGACCGTACGAATGTTCGAGACGGTATGGCGACACCATTCTGGTCGGTTCGAGTCCCCCTCCTGGCAGGCCGATGCGCTACCAAAACGTATGCTTGGAAGCATTTGCTTACACCTTGCCTGAGCAGGTCGTCAGCTCGCAGCAGATCGAGGCCTGGCTTCAGCCGCTCTACACGCGGCTGCGGCTGCCCGAGGGGCGGCTGGAACTGATGTCCGGAATCGCCCGGCGGCGGTTCTGGCCGCCGGAAATGCCGCCCAGCGAAAAGAGCGTCGAGACGGCCGACAAGGCGATCCGGCTGGCCGGTCTCGACAAACGTCACGTCGGTGCCTTGATCCACGGCTCGGTGTGCCGCGATTTCCTCGAACCGGCCACCGCCTGCGGTGTCCACCACCGCCTCGGCCTGCCCGGCGACTGCACGATCTACGACGTTTCCAACGCCTGTCTCGGGCTGCTGACCGGCATGCTGCAGGTGGCCAACATGATCGAGCTGGGCCAGATCCGCGCCGGCGTGGTGGTGGGAACCGAGAGCAGTCGCGGGCTGGTAGAAGCCACCATCGAGCGGCTCAACGCCGACACCTCGCTCTCCCGCAATGACGTTAAGCCGGCGGTCGCCTCGTTGACGATCGGTTCCGGCAGCGCGGCGGTGGTGCTAGTCGATCGCCGGTTGAGCCGCACCGGCAACCGGCTGCTCGGCGGCGTGGTCCGCACCAACACCGAGGGTTGCGAACTCTGCCACAGCGAAGGCCTCAACGAAATCATGCGCACCGACAGCGAAGCGCTGTTGCACGAGGGCATCGCGGTGGCCAAGGAGACCTTCGCCGAGTTTCTGGATTGTCTGGGCTGGACGGTCGAGCAGGTCGGCTTCACCAAAACCTTTTGCCACCAGGTCGGCCGGGCCCATCGCAAGCTGATGCTGGAGAGTTTAGGCCTGAAGCCCGAGAATGACTACACCACGTTCGAGTTTCTCGGCAACACCGGCGCGGTCGCCCTGCCGATCACCGCGGCCATGGGCATCGAGAAGGGCCGCGTTGAGAAGGACGACCGCGTGGCGCTGCTGGGGATCGGCTCGGGAATCAACGTGGTCATGTTGGGCGTCGACTGGCAACGCAGTCTGACCGAGAAGAAGTCTCTCTTGGCCGGCCCGCGCGCCGCCAAGGTCGGCGTGTCCGGAGAACCGTACTAGCCGGCGAGCAAGTAGGACGGATTTGCGTCGGTCGTCGATTTCCTCTAAGTTGTGGTTCGTGGGGCGAATTCGGCTTGTTTAGCCGCGGCGGCTAAACGGGTTTTCTTTTGGAATTTCCCGACCTCGTCGAGTTGAATCATTACAAGAGGAGACGCTCATGTCCGCACAAGCACGGAAACTGATTTCACTGCTGATGGCCTTCGCAGGCGGTCTTGCCGTGGCGGCCTGGCTGCTGTGTCCGGCCGGCGCGGCCGATCCCCAACCGCCGCAACTTCGATCGCAGGTGGTCAGTTGGGACGCCGCACACGCGAGCCGGGCCGACTGGGGCGAGTTCCGCAGGTACTTCGCCGGCGAAACCTTCGGGACCAAGAACGTACTGACGGCCGTGGCCGTGGTCGAGCCGGGCAAGGCCGTGCACAAGGCGCACCGCCATGCCGAAGAAGAGTATTTGGTCGTGGCCAAGGGTTCCGGAACGTGGTCGCTGGCCGGCAAGGAGTTTCCGGCCAAGCTGGGCGACATCCTGTACGTCGAGCCCTGGGTCTATCACGGGCTGACCAATACGGGCAGCGAGCCGCTGATTTTCGTCGTGGTCCGCTACCGCAGCAAAGGGGTAGAGGCCCCGCCACGTCCGGACGATCGCCCCAACGAGTTGTAGTCGGCGCTGCGGCCAAATGGAGCTCGCCACCCACTTGCTGTACAAGGCCACCTAGTCGTGGGGTTCGGCCGTGCTGGCGCAGAATTGACAGGATAAAGGCGATTCTGCCTCGCCTAACGGCGCCGGGTCGCCCGGCGGTGGCTCCCGGACGGCCGGGCAGCGCAGCACCGGGCATCGGCACCCTCGAAGCAAGGCCCGCGCCGCGGACCGATCCGATATCGGCCGCCGAATTGCTGGCAACTTTCGTCAAATCCGTTTACAATGGGACCTAGGTCGCATCCGCCTGGAGTGCTCGGGCTGAGCTTGTCCACTTTCCTCTGGTGCAGCAGCGCGTTGCCTGCAAGCATTTTTCCGGCGGCGCAATTTCGGAACAGGTATCGAGGCCTTGGGGCGTTTCCGGAAACCGTTGTGCGCGTTCAGGAGAAGTTATTGTGCTTCACCGTTTCAAGAAAGCAGTATCGGCAAGCCGTGGCGCGGGGTTTGCCGGCCAGCGGGCGACGAACCGCTTGCGGGCGGCGCGTTTCGATCGGCTTCGGTTCGAGCCGCTGGAACCTCGACTGGTGCTCGATGCCGGACCGCTGCAGATCAGCGAGTTCATGGCGATCAACCAGACGACCCTGCAGGACGCCGACGGGGACTATTCCGATTGGATCGAGATCCACAATCCCACCGACAGCGAGATCAATCTCGACGGCTGGCATCTGACCGACAGACCCGGGGACCTGACGAAGTGGGAGTTTCCGGCCGTCTCGCTTCCCCCGGGCGGATACCAACTCGTGTTCGCCTCGAACAAGGACCGTGTGGATCCGGGCGGGCCCGGCCCGGCCGAGTTGCACACCAACTTCAAGCTCCGCGGCGCCGGTGAATATCTGGCGCTGGTCGGGCCCGACGGGACCACGGTTGCGCAGGAGTTTGCCCCCGAGTTTCCCGAGCAATTCCCCGACCGTTCCTTCGGCCTGACGCGGGACACCACGACGTTGTTGGCCGACCGGGCCCAGTTGACCTACCATGTGCCCGAAAGCGGCGACGCCGCCTCGGGAACCGATTGGACCGACCCGGCGCTGGACGATTCGTCGTGGAAAGGCGGCCAGCCCCCGCCCCCGATCCTGATCACCGAGGCGGGCACGGGCGATCCCGACTTCGGCGAGATCCAGAACGTTAGCAGCGAGGTGGTCAACACCGACGGCTGGTTCGTGGTAGCCAACGACCCAGCCGATATCAACTCGTTCTACGACGAACTCTGGCAGTTGCCGCCCTCGATGGCTCCGGGCGAGGTGGACTATCGAAGCGACGCCGTCGAACCCGCCGACAACTATTGGGGTGTCAACCTCGCCTGGGGGAGCCGTGGCGACGGCTGGTTGATGCTGGT